>Ga0209367_1000073_pt1 | contig 62231 bp, 54 predicted proteins | sample WorMetLIZISLAND2_FD_187412 | JGI IMG/M metagenome (GOLD analysis project Ga0209367, IMG submission 187412) | Marine gutless worms symbiont microbial communities from Max Planck institute for Marine Microbiology, Germany - Olavius geniculatus... ...
GGTGTGGAAAAATTAAGGGGTTTGGGAAATACGAGGGGTCAAATTTTGGAGTTTCCCATTGAAATGGCTGGTCACCTTTACAACAGGGCTGGCGCTACCGCGCAGCCTGTGATATAGCTTACATAATGTATCTGGTTTACTTGCATAGTGCTGCATATACAGTCTACACCATTAATTATTACTCCTGGAAGACTTTTTGCACTATTTAACAACTTCTAGCCAGAACTAGTGAAGGGGCACATCGGACTATGGAGAGTTGACTGTGAGACCAAATTACACACTATACAGATGAGTAAAACCTGAGCTGAAGGCACTGGCGTAACTTAAAGAAGGCTTAACACGTCATCGTCTATAGTAAACAGCGTGGCTAGCTCTTCGTGGCAAACCCACCACAGAGCTACAGAGCATCACTTGCCATATGGGATTGCACAGTGCTACATCACCTGGCACAGGTAAACACACCCCACCTTAAATCCAGCCAGACAGGCTGCTACTCAATTTACCTACCCTGAAGGGATGGAAGGCTGAGTTGGCCTGGGTGGTTGAATACAAGGCAGTACTGACATGCATACTGGCCAATTAGCTGAACAATGACATTCAAGTTAACTTTGTTACATTGAATGAAGAGTGATGTACCGTTCAACGCAGTCAAAACGACTGGATGCCGGGTTGCTAGCGGGTGCATCATGACCACCAACTGCGTACATGAAACCATTGCATGCAGCCACGCCCACCCCACCACGACGCTTTGCCATCGGTGAACATAGCATCCATTTGTTAGTGTGGGGGTCATAACACTCCACTGAACGTAGGCACGAACTGCCGTCCCGGCCTCCCACCGCATAAAGTCTGCACCATGCACAACAGCAACAACGTACATGTCAGTCACTCTGCGACAGGGCTGAAAAAAAAACCGTTTAAAAAAAGCCTAACCGGATGGTCTTCGTTGGGTTAAACCTCGGACCATCTTGATAAGTTTTTTTGGGGACTTTCATAAGCTTGTTTGTTGATTCATCAGAGTTTTTACTTAGCTCACAACAGCATAAAATGTCAAAAATTGCAAATTTATACGTTAAAAAAAATGAAAACTTCTAAGCCTAATTTAATATTTCATTATCAGTGTAACAAGAAAGTAAAATTGTATTAAGTTTGGGTTGCGTTTTAGGTGGGTTTAGCCAATAAAATGTAATGAGTTTTTCAGGGTCAAATTACAACTTCTATTAAAATTTTGGCCCCAGATAGTTGACATCTGAAAGACAGTTGTTCCAACAAAGGGAACAAACTAACTAATAAAAGGTTGTAATTTGATGAAAGAAAGAATCCGATTTCATACTTGTTGCCCAGTACAGTGACGCCGACAGTGCTGCGTGCAGTGGACATTGGAGCCACATAGCTCCACATTCTCGTCTGGGGATCCCAACGTTCGACGGTTGTCAGATACGACCAACCGTCATGTCCACCCACAGCATACATTGGTCCCTCCAGCACTCCAACACCTGGAAACGTATCATTCAACACATCCAGCAAATAACGGCAGATTTATGCCAAACAAACTTCCCAGCACTTATAAGTGTAGTGATGCTAGACTGAAGCTTTAGCAACCAGGTAAACTCAGCCTCCTAACCTCAGCAGGATGGGAAATGAACAGTAACATACAAGCTATGGGGTAAAGGCCCATTTTGGCTGATTAAGGTGGTACCAGTAATATGTCAGCTTGTCTGCTAACTGCAGACCACAGGCAATCATTACTGGTAGCTCATGCCAATCAACTGCAACCTGTAAAATTGTAAAGTGCTTCTGTCACAAATGACGAGTCTGACTCAGGTAAACAGCACTATAGCAAGTACCAGACCTTAACCTTTTATTAAATAAATGAACAGACAGATGACTCCGGAGACTGATAGTAGTTTCTATAGAAGAAGTCATCACTCATGACTCATCTGTGACCGGGACTCACCCAGTCCATGTCGATGAGTTCCCATCGACGGCATCATAGTCCACTGTTTCTTCTTTGCGTCAAAACACTCGACGGTGTTGAGAGTCTTGAGTCCATCTCGCCCTCCCACCACAAACAGCAGGCCGTCGATGACTCCGATGCCAAACTGCAGGCGTCGACCATTCATGTTTGCCACCTGGCACCAACTGTCCTTCCGCAGCTCGTACTTCTCTATGCTTATTGCTCCTACACGGTGAAACACAATTTGACAATTACAAAAATTCCCATCATTAACATGAAAAACTGAAAATGTACTAACAAGAAAATGCTTTATTGTTTGCAATGACCACTATTAGCTTTTAAGAAGTACAGAAAAAAATACCTCATAAACTAAGAGAACAAATGAATTCTTCCAGCACATTTCTCATGGCAAAATGGAACAAGTCCAAAGTTATCTGGAAAAAGGCAAAATCGCTCTTACCAGTCCACACAATTCCTTGTTTCTACTCACTAGGTGGCAGAAGCAATTTGTATCTGCATGTTTTGGCTAAAGAGTTCAACCTTCAAATCTTCCCTTCCTACCAGAGTCCCCCTATGTTAAACATGTGTCGTTGGACCCCACAAGCGTACCTGCCAAGTGGCATGTAACTCTGTCCAGATGACAAACACGAAAAAACGGGTAACTATAAATGAAATCACTATCAGTAGCGTAATTTCGCTGCAGAAAGCAGCAGCAGTACCCACCCTTTGTGCAGTCCATTCCACCGACGGCATAGAGAAGACCGACGGTTGATTTGCGTGGTTTAGTACGAGAGCTTTGCATTGCCAGCCGACGCTCAGGTAGCAAATGATACTTGAGCGCCTCCATGATTAGTTCTTGACACTCCATGTCATGTTTGAACAGCACATTGTTCTCAACATGGTCAGCCAGGAACTACAATTCAACCGCACATCAAGCTAAAATGCCAGCTAGATCAAAAAACAAGGCCACTTTGATTTACAGCTTGTAACTTTAGAAATATTGACCAGATCAACACCAGATTTGATAAAAATCAATGACATTTTATTCTAAAACACTGACTCGTAATTTCACAAAAAACAACTCCAAAGATGATTAAAAAAAATTACGATTTAATGTTCACCATTTAGAATAAATATAACATTGACTTGTGCCAAACATGGTGCTAATCTGCACAATATTTTTTAGCTATGAGCCATAAAGCAAATTGGCCTCAATTTTTGGACTACCCTATAAACATTTTAATGGCTTATAACTGTAGTGTATAATTTCAATTACCAACTGATATACTAGCATATCTGCTTTCTCCAACTGGTCTTAATGAAGCACTGCAGGCAAGAAAATAATATGAATAACAACAACTGCTAGAACAACTACAGTTGAAAATGCACAAAAATACAGACTAGCTGGTCGAGACCTGAGGAGAGAGAAGTGGCAGCTTGATGTGAACCAACAGCTTCGAGAGATGTTTCTTGCGTGCAGTGATGTCGTGTTTGGCCCACAGAACCAGCGCGTGAAATACCATCTCCTCATTCATCACATTCAGATTGTCGTTAGCAAGCAGCTTTGTTACTTCATCAGCCGGCATTGAAACAAATTCCTGGTTGTGCATCACGTCCACAAAGTGTTCCTGAGACACACAAAACATGTTCTTATCAAGTACACACACTCACACAGCTATCCGACCCTTGGAAGATAAATCACGCAACAGCTTTAAACATCAGCATTTTTTGTACGACAACTCAAGAAAAACAACTAGCAATCTACAACAAAACTAAATATAATACTAAATGAATTTATACATATTCTTTCTTAAAATTGTTAAAAATACTCAAATCAGACAAAAACATAATGTGCAGCTAAAAAATTAATGAAAACCAAGTGCTAGTGATGGTATACATAGCTGGCTCTAACTCAATAAACCTCAAAGTGAAAAGTGCTGACATAAACTCGACAACAGTTTTACATGTTTATGGGTTCATTTGCTTGGCATGGGAACAGCCTAGTGCCACTCAATCCATTCAAGGAATAACAACATTTCTATTTGGGCAATGTCAGTGATAAATGTCATAAAGCAATTTTTATCAGGATTATAGGATTCCTTACAAAAGTTTGCACTAACTAAGTTAAAATCAATCAACCAAAACAACTTACCAAATGAGAAGTGGTTTACAACATATGCCAAGCTGAAACATGTTCAAAAGATATCTAATTTTTTAAATATGACAACAATGTAGCTGGTTTGCAAACAGTTTCACCACTGCATTTCCAAATGTTTACACTCGGGGCATCCAGTCTAATCTGGAAACACTCTAAAAAACACCAAATGAGTCAAAAATAGTACAGGGTCACTAAGTTCTGTGAATGTCAGCTAGCAAGCAAGTGCAAGCGCATTTTGTGCTCACCACGACGTAGTCGTTGGCCTCGCGATACAGTTGCGAGCAACCCTGAGTGTCAGCAAACTGACGTATGCCGAGACAGTTTGACGGATGAAGCTGTTTACTAAGGAATGAGCAGCAAGCACAAATGACAGTGTCCAACTGCAGCAGACACGCTGTCGACAGCAAGTTCTCCACATTATCTTCTTTTATCTCCAGCTTGCCTGCAATGCAAAGTGCACTCAGAACAACTTGATAATCCAAAGACTAATGACCAACGCAAAGTCCTTTCAAAGCCACTATAGACCTATAAACTGGTGCTAATCTCCGTTTCCTTAGCCCTCAGCCAGACACCAGCTTACACTACTGGACCACGAACATGGTGCTAGTGCATCATGTGCTGTGCGTTTATGCCCCAGTTATCACTGGTACGGTACTCACTGTACTTACCGATGGAGAGATGGCAAGGTTCGCCTGAGGTGACACTGAATGCAAGCAAATTATTCATACAATTATTGGTACAGTAACATATGTATGGCAAAACACAAGACTGTGTTAGTGACTGATATGAATAAAACTACTATACCATATTGCTTTTATCTTTATTACTGATAAACTTTTGTCACATGTTTATTAATAACAACATTTGAACATTTCAGCTCAAAATCAGCTGGTTTCATGTCGACACCATGCAGCATGTGCATTAAACAAATACTTACTTACTTACTGAGTAAGCAAGCAGATAATTGCAGCACACTATCACAGGACAAATAACACAAAAACAATTTTAACAAAATCAAACACGCGTTCCAACTTACCATCATACATGTATTTGACGAGAGCGGTCATTGCATCGGGATCAACATCTTTCATGTTGACTTCACTCTGAGTTGCCTCGAGGACGTCGCTTGTGAACATTGCCGAGAAATAGTCCGAAGCCGAGCTGAGAACGATGCGATGTGCTGGTATACATCGTGGCCCAGGAAGAACAAGCACCACGTCACACAGCTGTCACCGTAGATACATACGCATTCGTTTGTTACGAGAAGTGATAGGCAAAACTTAAACAACGAATGAAATGCAAAAGCAGTCAATAAAATTTACGACAAAAGATTGAACGGAACTGTAAAAACACAAAATGTACAACTAGTAACAGCAACATTATAGCAGGGAAGGAAAGAGAGCGACTGCTCTCCAGAAATTCTGGGCTGTCAGAAAACTTTTTTGTCAAAATTCTTGTCCAATATGCAAAATTTAGGCTGAGAAACCCCCACTTTAGTTGAGGGCAAAACTGAAATTTGGTACACCCATAATGTCCTTTGTTGAAAATCTACAGCCATCTATCGCAAAATTATAACTTCCTGCCCCAGCTACATTTTAAAACCACAATGCTGCTGACTAGTAACCAACTACTAGAAACAGTTTATGAATATGAAACAACCCATAAACACAAAAGTAAATGGTTACTGTAATGACATCAATAACTAAAATATTACATTAAGCAGAACTAGTGTCAATAATAATGTGTAATGACAGCATTTCATAATGAAAAAATGGAAGCAGCAGCAAATAACGAGATGTAAAACCTGATGGTTATCAAAGTAAGCCTCCATCTTAAGCATCATCTGTTCTGCATGGGAAGCAGAGTGAAAGCAGTCGTCATCGCATTCATCCATGACCTTTGTGAAGCTTCATCAAATCCTGTGCACACCAACAAACATATATTACTGCAACTTGCAGCGAACCAATAATTCTACACAAATATTTACAAAGATGCTTCGTTTCCTATCTGGTGAACTTCTGCCCGGGACAGTGCTGCACTGCCCGTGTGCAACACTGACCCATCCTCCCAAAATTTCAGCTTAGTTGGGCTTCATAACCAAGAAAAATAGCAAATTTTACATTCGCAGACCTTCGGCTTTGTCGCAGGTAAGACGTCACTTGTGCTGAGACATTTTAATTACAGAATATACGTTTTTTATTGACATTCATTCATTCATTCATCAATCATTACCAATTTGTAAACAAAACACGCACCATGAGTCACCTAATTATGCAAAAATAGGAAAATCAAACTTTGCGTAAATAAATTTAGTTATATTTGTATTAAATAAAATATTTTTTATATATTAAATAATTTTAATATTAAGGAAGCAATTTGTGCATTTGCTGTATATTTTTGTAAAATTAATTTTTACCGTATATCATTTCGTGCGAAGCTTTATTTTGGTATTAGATGCAGCTGGGTACCAGCTCATTTGCTTGTTGTGATAGTAACGGTAAATATAAACAAAAATCGTTATCGTTAGACAGGCACATACCTACGATTTTCGTCGTATTGTCGATGTCTGCTAGTGACATTTGCATCAGTAAATCGTAAATTGTGACACTTGTTGCTTGAATGAGGACTGGGATGACGTTTTGTTTTCGCAGAAACTAAAAATAATCTGTCTGACGCAGGTGGCACTAAATACCGGATATGCTGCGGTTCACCCCCAAAGTAGGAACATTTAACAGGGATAGAGTTAGAGTATGAGGGTTAGTGCTGGAATCTTTATACTTCAACTCTAACCCTTTTCCCTAACCGTTGGACTATAGAGTATAAACGGCTGACATCTGAGATGGCTAGAAGTTGCCATAAGTGTGACTTGTATACAGATTTGAATTTAGAGGCTAAACTGCAGCATTACTGTCAAAAACTACTGAAAACATTTTTGGTAGTTTTCGGTAAATAGTGCTACTGATGCATACCATAATAGCTATCATATTGCGGGTGCACTAAATACCAAAAAATACCAAAAACTATGCAGAACTTTAATTGTTTTCAGTTAGATGTGGTTAAGGTCAGGGTTTGATTTAGCATTAGGATTAGAGTGTATGTTAGGGTGTACGTTAAGACTTTGGTTAGTTTTCGGTAGTTTTTTGGTATTTAGATTTTTTCTATGTTTTAATTAACGCCGTGTTTAGAGAGCTGACAGTCCGCCTTCTAGGCTGCGTACTAGAGGGCCAACAGTCGACCGTACACTGTCATAAGAAATTGCCTGCCGCAGACATATGCCTCCAGTGATGAGATCAACCTTAGCAAGGTACAGTGCCAAGGTATCACACCTTCATACAAGTCGGCCAGTCAAGCCTGGCAGCACTAGATTCAAATTCATAACCAATTCTGCAACCTTAATTTGGATGTACATCTGTGGCTATATAATTATATGAAATATCCTTAAATTTGCATGCTAAAAATTTAGTAGCTAACAAAACTGAATAAGCTGCAATAACTAACCCTAACCATAACTCTTAACACTAATCCTAACCCTAACCCCTAGTCTTAAACCCTAATCTATCATAAGGTAAACACTAACCCTAAACACTAGCACCACCTTTCTAATCTATGCTTAATGCTGGTGGCTGCTGCTATCGGCCCTCTAGGCTGCATATTAGAGGGCCGATTATCGTCTGGGATTTTTGGTTATTATATGCGTTGATAGAAACATAGGCTGTAATATAATTTTAAAAATTGTTCACTATTTGTTGAAATGTTGATCGATTTTAGATTTCAGATGTGAAATTTTACTAGAATTCTTCATTTTTTGGTTGTGTTTATAATGTTTGCTGTTGACATGCAAATGTATGCTGTGTACAATGCAGGAAATAAAGTGCCAGGATGCCGTCAGGCGATTCGCGTAAAGAATTTATCTGTGCTATTGCCAGTCAGTTCTTCGGACTGTCAGTTAATGATGACATTATCACAAGCCTATATGGTGTGAAAGAACTGAACAATTTTCTTGATGATGGTGCTGCTGAATTGCTCTCTGTCAAACATGAAGGAAAAAAGGTTCTTCTCTCAAACAAGGTATGCTAATATGCAAGTACATGTGCAATTAATGCAACAATTGAACAGTTTTACAGTAGTGCAAAAATAAAATCAACATAATGCATAATGAATAATTCAAAGTCATTTTGAACACTTGTAAGTCACACTTTTACTGTTATTTTATGAGCTGAGTTGATTAAAATTTGAAATTTAGAAGGGTTATGCAGTGTTGTTGGTGTTATGAAGTTTCATTGTACAAAGTCTGATTGTTGACAGTTTAGGTTACATGAACGACAATCATCTACATCAGTAGGATGCCACTCATAAAAACATCTGTGTATAAAACTGTGTGCTAAACTATCTGGCAACACTGTCACAATGGTCTTTTTAACTGATATGCACACTAATATTTGTATTAGCATAGGAAAAATGTTTGTTATTCACTGACAGATCGAAGTGAAGGATGATGGAGGAGATGGTGAAAAAGCGCTGGTGTTCTACAAAATCCGACCCGAGGTGATAACGCCTGATAACATGCACAGCAACATCTTTGTGTCGTCGGTGCTCGACTCGCCAGTCAACACTCTGTACCAGTCACTGCACCACGTCTTTGTGCCGATGCTACTCAAAGATGAACAGTCAAGCAGAGGCTTTGATCCTAAGCTGCAGGGTCTACTCGGTGAATTAGATGCGGGACTTGGGAGTGTTATACGCAAAAAGAGCAACACTTCGGCTTCTTCCAAAGGAGCGGCGGTGGACTACAACATCGGTGGTCAGTTGTTCAATTATTGTGATTATAATAACCACTAATTCACAGTGCTGATTTTAATTTAATATACACTGTCTCTAAGAACAGTGCCAGTTCTTATTTTACACTGAGGTCCTATATGTCGAATTTCTTCATGACTTTGCGTGCCAAAAATTTATTAAAATCGGTCAATGTTTCACCAAGTTATTCTAAAAATAACACCAGCACGGTTTTGTTTCTGAGACACAGTATATTTTCAGGTGGTTTTCTTAACAGTAAATGTTTTAGTTATCCGTATTGTTATTTTGCACATTGTTTTCTTGTTTTTTTCTTACTTGTTATGACTTGTTAGTGAGTCTGGCATATCTTGCTTTCGGCAAATTTTTGTATATTTTTACTGGTAGATTGTTATTATGCTTTATTGTGTGAATAAAAATGGTTAGGCATGTTGCTGTCTGCTTTGCAGGAATCCTGTCTCCAACGGATGAGTTTCAGTACTGGGCTGATCTGGCAGCATCGGGTGCAAAGGGAGACGATCGAGATCGAGCGCGCTATTTCTCAGACACATTCCAGCGACAGATCGCTCCCCAGTTTGCAGCTCTGTCGACACTGTCGATGGCTGAAGTTACCGAACTTGTCGAAGAGACTCAGGACATTCTTGATGAAATCTGGAAACAAACGGAGTTTGACAAACCATTTCCTGAAGCTCGAATGAGATGCCTGCTTGAAGTCATAGGTATGAGCCACGTTCATTAATTAGTGGGAATTATTAACCAGTATTGGATTAGATTTTTTACTATTTTATATTAGCATAACTGTGCATTTTTAACATGAGCTCTAAGGTGTTTATTACACCGTGTCCAAAAAAACATCCAGAACATTGTCGATTGTCACTCAAAGAAATGTCTACTGATTTTAATAATTTTTGATACAAATATTTTTGGCACAACTGGCCATAAAATGACCGGCCAATTTACTACCTCAGCCAATGGGCAACTTCACTTTTTGACTTAGACTTTCGCTGAGACTTTTGCTAAGCCTAAACTTCGGTCTAAGTACCTACTTAAGTCAAAAAGTGAAGTGATTTCGCTGAGCGAAAAAAATGGCGACTAACACAGATAGTTTAGTAAATTAAAACAGTCTGGTACCAAAAATAAACGCTGTAATGGCTACACAATGACGTAAGACGTTACGTAATTACGTCATTTGGGTGTGCGGCGCAATTAAATAAGCAAGTCCAAGCGTAACTGGTTGACTTATTTCCTGTTAGGTTTACTTGTTTTCCACCATTTTTAATCGTTTAGTTGAACTTTGGTCTAAGTACAGACTTTAGCGTTCAGCTTTAGCTTTGGCTCAGCAAAAAGGTACTGACACAATACTATTCAAGTATTTATTTGGTTGATATGGGCAGGCCAGTTTTACTAACAGTGTTGTGATTATGTAAAGTTCTTTAAGTAAGTGAGTCAATAGGTAATTACGTCCGCCAAGGAGGTAATGTTTTTGCCAGACTTTGTTTGCCTGTTTGTTTGTCTGTCTGTTAGCAAGATAGCTCAAAAACTTATGGACGGATCTTTCTGAAATTTTGAGGGTATGTCGGGCATGGCACAAACTACCAGTGATTCAATTTGGGCGTGATCTGGCAAGAATCCTGGATTCTGGATCACTTTGAAATTTTCGTTACCATTGCGTTAAAGGGGGCATAAGGGAACCGCTGGCAAAGCGAAGATGGTGACGCCACCTGGCGAATAGCTTTGCCTTGGCGGAGGTACCTGCAGGCTACGACTGCTTTCTAGTTTAGATAGCAAATTACCACTAATAACATGTCTACTTGCAGCGACTGCACTGGGAGTATTCGTGCAACACTCGTTGTCACAACTCAACGTGTGGAAGGATCCATTCAGCAGCATGAAGGAATCATTTCAAGCTGGGCAAGCTCTATGTGAACGATGGTGCGAGGCATGCTCTACTCTTACCAGTCATTTCTGGAAACGATACAGCCCTCACCCGTGGAAGGGAGGTCCTTGTGTTCCGGAAAGCCTCAATCAGTTTGCAAGAAGACTTGAGGAGGTGAGCACACTTTTGTTTACAGTGATCGCAATATTAGGCCTCACATTGTTTTTTTGTGATTGATCGCAATATTAGGCCTCACATTGTTTTTTTGTGATTGATAATGGTTAAGTTGAAAAATTTTATTGTTTAAATTGCATTTGACTATATCTTTGGCTGCTCTTGTTGAGAAAGGCTTGTTGGTGTATATCAGTGTATATCAGATTGGTTTAATTTGGTTGTTTTTTATGAAGCAGTATATATAATTTTGTCAAAAACATTTAAATCAGTTAACGATTAGCAATGATAACTTAATTTGTAGAAAAGCCTTTGGTTGTGTTTACCACTTTTATGGTAAAATGCTATTTTTAGTGCTTTGATGCTGTTGATTTGGTGACAGAACATCAAAACTCAGAAGTCTGTAACAATTCTAAATTTTTGCCTTAGTATTCTGGTCCAATGTCGATTAACTTCCGAAAATTAGACAAGTTAGAGAGTATCACTGTAGTAACAAAATCAAATGTGTTTAACTCAGACAGCAATGGTCCATATGAATAATATTTTTGGTTTTTAACTTGCGAATTTGCAATTTTTGTGTGTAATTTTCTGTTTATTGCCAGTGGCAGTTGACCTCTGCGAAATATAAGCTTACTTATTTACTTACCTATATACTACTTATAGTAAAACTGTATCCTCTCGTATAAAGTAAAAAAAGTAATATAAAAAAATTTGGGCAAAGCCCAACACGAGTCCGTCTGGCACCATAAGTTTGATTGGGGGAAAATTCAAGGGGCGGGGGTGAAATTCCGCCAGTAGCAAAGTCACATGACCCGCACTCGAATGCATTAGCATATGCAAACGCGCATCATCGATCTAGGGTGGGTAAACATTAGCTGCGTAATCTCTGGTGTTAGTGGACCAAAGTTCACAATTTTTTTATTCAACGTGCGATTAACAGTACTTGATAACGCCTTTTACCACTTGTTGATTTCTCTATTCGTTCCAGAGATATTTGCGGTCAAACTCGAAAGTTGTTGTAAAACGTGCTAAATTTTGGACGTTTTTCAACAGTACTTGATAACGCTAGTAAGACTGTCATTCTCTAGCGCGTGTAAAAATTTGGGGGCACAGCACCCCTTAGGGGCTGAAATATGGTCTTTTGAAAAAGGCGTTTAGGTGGGTACGATTTCACATCAAGATCTCCAAGGTTACTGGACCAAAGTTCACTGGACTTGTTTTGCCTAATGCGGGAAGAATCACGGTAGATAAAGTATTTATCCTACTTTGAATGTCATTATTTTTTCTGGAGATATTCGTCACTGAAGTTCGAAGTCATTCTAAATCGGGCCAAATTTTGCATGTTTTTGGCTCCTAAATTTTTTTGGGGGGTGGGCCCCTCAAATTTTGGACCAGCGTTATAAAATTTTGTGCAGTACTGACCACGGTGCAGAATTTCGCATTGATCGGCCAATGCATCTCGGAGATCTCGTGTTGAAAAATAAAAAAAAATAAAACATTTGCGGTAAAATTTTTAAGTCTGCCTCCGCAAGCTATTGCTTCCGGGCGGACTAATAATATAAAAACAAAAAAAAATGATGATGAATTAGAAATTGTTGTAAACGGCGCTCGTGTGTTGCTGTGTGGCAGATTGTGACAGTGCGAGCAGTGCACGAGAAGCTAAGTCGTCTGCTGACTGAGCCGGAGCATGCAGAGCTGAGAATGCAGGAAGCATTTGGTGCATTCGCCAGCTTGAACCCAGTTCAGTACAACCCGTACACCCAGCCGCTGTGGGTGGCCGCTGTGGCACAGTTTGACCGGGCTGTAGCACCGGCCGAGCAGCGCGTGGCTGGCAAGTTGAGGGCTCAGATGCGTGGACTGGACAGCAACTCTCAGCAGCTGCTGCGAGAGTTTGAACGACATCGCGAGCTCGTTCGACGACCACACCTAGCCAATGAACTTATGACTGAGAGGTGTCATTTTAATGTCTTTTCACTGCATGCATAATCTGTTGTTGATTCAGATAACTGCAGACTTTGTTGTCTGTGATAGACTTATTGGTAGTAAACAATGCCTGTCTGAATATGTCTTTTTGTGCTCATTTTGAGTTTTATGGAAGTTTTTTGGCTGAAGTTACCAACAAATCTTACATTAAAATTAATTAAACAGGTGAGTTGTAATTTACTCAATATGTCAGGTAAATGTGATTAATTTGATAGGTTTTTACTAGCACAAAAATGCAGCATATTAAATGAAAAAGAAAAGAGGTAGAAAACATACACTTGCTCCTGTGTACAGTTATGATTATAATTACTGTTTAGAAATATAGTGTAATAATTATAACAATTAAGAATTTATGTTTCAAACTAAGCAATTCGAAATTCATAGCAGGTTGTTCCTTAAACAAAATGGAAATTTCAGGAGTTTTTGGGTTGGCAGTAACCTGTGATTGTACTGCGACAAAGCTGATTGAAAATGAGGCTAAATATATATCATTTTGACAAGTAACATTTAGTTACTTAGTAGTTTTTATGTGAGCCACATAGCATGTGTGCTGTGCTTGGCAATGCAGGGAGACCCTGTTGGGTCAGCTAAGTGTGTTCATAAAGCAGACGAGAGACAACTTTATGCAGCAGACTCACGCCGGTGGCAAAGGCATTCCGAAGGGCAAAAATGTTCCGGAGGCTGTAAACAACATCAGTTGGGTCCAGCAGCTGATTGCAAAGGTATGGTTTAAGTTTTGTATATGCTGCGAGCGTGAATGTGTGGCATCGGTTGTGGTTATCAGTTGGCTGTTTTGATGGTTAAGCAGTCAACCTATGGAGCTCAGTCTGTTCAGTCTCCAGACCTACTGTCTGGAATACGAGGTTCATCCCAAAAGTTTTCAGTCTCGACATGTTGTACAATAATATTTTCCACAATATATACATCAGTGAAACGTACATCTTTTACGAACTTTAATGAGTCTGTTGTGGTGTCATTGTAATGTATGACGTCACAGAGCATTAAGCAATTCACAGCGTCAATGCAAACAGCCTTAGGTAATTCATCATCGTGGATAGTTTACACCACCATAATGAAATTTTAGATTTCAAAACAGATAATAGTCACTGGGGCTCAGGTCATTATTGCATGCAGGGTGAACTTGGTGTATGAAGTCATAGTCACAAACAGCTGGCTGGGTAATTGAAGACCTTTGGACTGGACTGCAGTGTTGAGCGGGATTTAGGGGAAGGTGTGTGGGGCTTACCTGACTCCCAGGCCCCCACGCACACCAGGGTCCCCATGTAACAAGTTAAATTTTGATTAGTGTTTCTTCAACACACTTAAAATCATTATTGTCAAATTTTTAATAAGGCTCGACTGATACCGTCAAATATTGACGTGGCATCGTAACTGACTGAAATGCTTTGTTTGCGATTAGCGCAGCTTTAGGCTGTCCTGTATTCACCAATTTAAGTGAGAATTTCATAAGCGTATTTGTCAGGGTTTTAACAAAATTAGATGCCATGGGGCCCCGCTTTTACAAATCCAGCTACAGAGTAAAAAATTGTCTGATTCTGTGCTGTTTGCGTTAGTGTTTCAAATTGTTTCGGTTTAGAGCTTTATAACGTCATAAATTACAATGACGTCATATCCACAACAGACTCATTAGAGTTCGTAAAGGATGTACGTTTCACTGATGTATAGATTGTGGAAAATATTATTGTCGAACGTGTCAAGGCTGGAATCTTTTGTGATGACCCTTGTACATTGCCCTACAGACTATCTGAGAGATCCAGTGGTTGTTTTAGCTTGGAGTTGTGCATGCTGCAGCACCCCCTTATTTTTGCTCCCCGTTTAGTGTGTATGCCACACTGACCGATGGGAAGTTTTATCAATGATGCCAGTAAAGTAAAAGCTATTCTGTCCAGCAGGGTTTGGGGTGGAGCACGGCACCCCTGATTTTTGGGGCTGGAACGGCCACTGGAGTGATCTGATTCTTTCTGTCTGTTTTTGGATTTTTTAATGTTTTACATTTGTAGGTTTTTTTGAAACATTTTTAGTTTAATTAGCTTATGTGCTTGATTAACTGGACAGCTTGTTTGTTAGTTTTCTGGGGCAAATCATAAAATCATATCATGTATCATTATGGAATGTGAAGGGCTTGATGTTCATTTGGTGTTCTTTTTAGTGCACAGAAATCTGTTCTGTCTGTTGTCAGGTGCAGCTGATACTGAAGCTGGGCAGTGACATTCTTGGGGATCTACACAGTTACAAGAGGTTCCAACAGGAAGCGACCGAATTGCTGGATGAGCTGAGGGCATGGCAGCAGGATGCATTTGCTGAGTGGTCACGAGACATCCTCTCACAGATTGATGATCCCAACACTCCGCTCAGGTGACAATGACTCCGATCATATATCATGTCAAAGACTAAGAGCGTAATCGATTTAGCAAAAACCGAAACCGGTTTCCTTTCAGGGTAGAGTTTTCTGCAATCGATCAAGCTGGTTTCGCGAAACCAGGGTTAAATTTTGAAACCGACTCTGGAGCAGGTTTTGCTGGCGAAACCGGAAGTCGTTTGCTTGTTGCTGTTTTGTTTACTTGTAGTTGAATTGTTATCACGTACAGGAATAAAGCTTCAACAGTAAGATGAATTTATTTTTTTAGTAGTAAAAAATTTGATCACCATGGGAACCATGACACTCACCATGTTGTTTGTTTACAATCCTACCATCCTACAGAAACGGTTTGGTGCAATCGATTTACACAGCAAAACCCAAAACCGAAACTGGTTTCGGTTTTTCTAAATCGATTACGGCCTAAGACTAGTTACCACCACTTTTTGCATGTTAAAGGCTGAAAAGTTAAAGGTATTTGTATAGTTCTTTGTAGGAAACACATCTCAGAGCTACGGAGCATCACGTACCATATGGAATCACACAGTGTTACCTGCCGCCTGACACAGGTGAACGCATTCCACCTTAACTCCAGCCAGATGGATCAGTACTTGATTTACCTATCATGGAGTGATGGAAGGCTGAGTTGACCTAGACAGCTGGTTACATACCGAGATGATTTCCCTGCCTGCTGGCAGTCACCCATCTAAAGTAAGTAAGTAAGGATGGATGGATGTAGGATGGTTAATGCATGACATTTACTTGCCTCTGGAGGATAACAGGGGAAATTATCAGAATTGCCATTACCATTACATATGCACAATTATAATCGGCAGTTCTTACAGTTTTAGATTTAGGTCGTTTTTTTGTGTTTTGTGTTTTATAAAGGTTAAACTTTCTGTAAAGGTTAAACTTTTTGTTCTGTTATTATTTGTATGTGCAATTTTGCCTGGAAAGGCCGTCCCCGAAATGACCTATACTGTGTCGAGCAGGATGTTAAACCCTACTCACTCACTTACTCACTACTTACCTTCTTACTTACTTTTCATACTGCTTGTTTGTGCTGGTGTATGTAGTCGATTTGGAAACGAGTGGTGATTTGATGAAATTGAATTCAAAGACGGACGTCTGAATGTCTTATAAAGTGACCGTGTAGTGACACTCGCTTACTTTTGTTTGCTTATTTACTTATATTTTGTGCTGTTTGGTTGTGCTGGTGTATGTAGTCTGGAGACAAGTGGTCGTTTGATGGAGCTGAATACAAAGGATGGTCGTCTGCACGTCTCATATAGTGATCGTCTGGTGACTCTGGTGCGAGAGGTGCGTATGCTACTGCAGCGTGGCTTTGCCGTCCCAGCCAAGATACAGCACGTCGCGCAGGTCGCCGACAAGTTCAAGCTACATGCTAACATTCTCAAACAGGTCCGTACTATCATCATGCATTATTTTTCTCTGATTCATATCTTGTTTTGAGCTGTTCTGCATTTATTTTTTACATTATATAATAGAGCTTTACATCACTAGAGTGCAGAACAGTAAAACCTTATATGCATAGTGTGTAATGTAAATTTAATGGTAGCGTTTTTTTTTGTAAGGCAATTTATATATTTTTTTAAAATATGGCCTGCAGTTTTAGCTAAAATGCAATCTCATATTTTTCTTAATGTGGAATGCAGTACTGATTACTGAAGATATCATATAATGTAATGATTACTAATTTTTTATTATGAAGAATGTAGAGACAGTGTGTGAGGTCTTAGACTAAAGTCTCAGCTGAATTTGACTTCACCTATTGTTGTTATTAAACGTAAAATTTTATTAATTCACTCGTTGACGTTGTCTGTCTGCACTGTAGGTGGCTCATTTCTATGACACAATAGACCAGCAGATGATAACAAGCCAGCAGCCGATGATGCTGAACTCAGCACTGGCATTTGAACGCATCATCAAAGATCCCAAAGCCGGTGCGTGATTTGCTGCATTGCCTTCTGCCATCAGCAGTGATGTAAACAAGACTTTTTTGAGACCAAGACTAAAATTTTGTTTCTTTTTATCTTTGAGCAACCTCAAGACCAAGACTTTGGTCTTGAGGACTGCCATACATTACTGTGCACCAGCATAGTTGTTAGTCTGTGCAAGTCTAGTACTTGCTATAGCGCTTTCACAAGAGTCATGACTCATGAGCAGAAATGCTTTACAGTCTCAGATGTAGCATCTGATTGGCACGAGCGTGCAATTCTTCACTGTTACAGTGAATGACTTAACTTGTTTATGAAGTGAACCATATAATTAATAGTAATAATAAAGAATAAATGAGCTAATAATACTACAACGCATTATGCAGCTCTGCACAGTTAGAGGGTTTGGCTCTCAACAAAAATTACTCACTGGATCTTTGAGTCACTGCAGCTGTGTGTGTGTTCTTTGTAGTACATAAGACATCTGAATGCAGATAGGACGAAGATTATTAAGGCATTGGCCTTTCTGTCTTTTGGAACATTTGGAACAGTTTCTGTTTATGTTGTTAGGTACCGGTATTGTGTTTAAACTATAACTTTTTGTGTTTCTGAGAAATAAACCAGACCTTGATGATCATAATGATAACAATTCGTTCCTGGCCCAAGATTGGACAATATTTGAATTTGAGATATCCCATTCTCAGCCCTGAGTGTCATTACAGGCTTGAATTCCATGTGATTGTGTAGGAAGCAAAACGAAGGGTGACGTGGTGCAAGTGACATGGGATAATGTCAAAGAACTAGAGGCATACATTACCAAGCTGAAGAAAGCTGCTGACCAACTTTCCATTGAAAATCGTCAACTCAGACGATGTCATTTCAACATTTCCGACAAGGTGACGTCTAATTGTGACTTCTACTGTAAGTAGATTTGTCTTTTCTTAGCTCTGCTCATTTTCATGCAGCCAGAAAAATAGGCTGTTATTTTTGCAGTTTTTATTAAGCTCTGTATGTGTGAAATGAAATGAGAGAGTGAATGTTAAACGAAATTCGCATAATTGTTCCAGTCTCTTGTTGCATGGTCGCCGACTGTCAGTGATGTTGTTTATTTAGTTACACTTGACTGCACCCACAGAGTTTCTGACTCACTATACCACTGCAGATGTAGAGCTAGAGATAGGCTATGAGTGTGATCATGAAACAGATAGTATAAATACATTAACCAATTTAATGTCAGTTTTAAATCTTTGTTCGTCTTTTTACTATAGCTATTTGCTTGACATTGAATTGTTTTCACACAGATGGTTGCCTCGTTAAGTATGAACAGGGAGTAATGCTTCGTTTTTGTGATAAAGCTGGCTCGAGTGCTTGTCAAGCACTTGTCAAGTGCTTTTGGACCATACATCAAGCACGCGTCAAGCACGTTTGAGTGCTTGATAATGCAAGCATTCATTGAACTGGCTCGACGAGTGCTTGATGCATTTGAGTGCTCGACCAGCCATCTGATCAAGCTAGCTCATCGAGCACTTGACGAGCTGGCTTGATGAGGTGGCTTTCTTTTTGTTCAAATGGTGTATTATTGCAAACATTCATAGCTTGTCGAGTGCTCGATGAGCACGAGCCAGCTTGTCGAGCTAGCTTCATCATGTAAACAGGGTATACCATGCATGATGTTTATTTTATAGGTGGTGCAAATGATTAACACTGACTTGTTGCGGCAGCAGCAGAAGTGGAAAGACAGCCTGCTGGAAATTCGTCAAATCATGACAAATCTCGTTCAGCAGGTTGAAAAATCTAATTGATTTTAATTGACTAATTACCCTCAAAAGTTCAAGGGAAAAGTGAAGTAAAGATATTAGTCATGAAGGTCTGTACAACTTAGAACTGAAGTTGTCAAACAATTAATTATTTTAGTCACATTAATTATGCATTTAATTGTTGTAATTCTAAGTTAATCATGATTTAGAAATAAATTTTGAAATAAAGTAAAGTTATTCACGAATGCATTCAGATGATGTCACTGCCATTAGGGAAGAATGAGTTTTTTTGTAGTATTTGCTTATCAGACTAAAACAGAGAGTCTTGACGCATTACTCTGCTAGGGTTTGCTTTTAGTGACGTGGCCTAAATTGAAGAAAGTCTTAAAAGGTAAGCTCATTAAACAGATAAAGCATAGCAGATGCCGATAAATGTGTGTCATTGTTGTTTTTTGCTTGCTTGTTAGAGCACACGATTGTCACTGCTATGTGCAGGGTTTTGCCATTGACAACATGAAGACGTGGAAAGCTCACTGGGATCGACAGCTGTACAAAGCACTGGAGCATCAGTATCAGATGGGACTTGAAGCACTGAATGAAAACCTGCCAGAGATTAAAGTTGAGCTTACATATGCGTGAGTACGGCTAGCCTGATGTCTTGACAAAACTCTTTTACTTGCAAGATTTGGTTTGGCATACTGTTCAAACTGTCATTTGGTCATTTCTAGCTTTTTTGCCAACCACCTTCTTTTGGCATTTTTATTGCTATCTTCTGCTAGCTAAATTTCCAGCTCTGTTTGTTTTGAAATGCCTCTCAAAAATATTTTTCTTTTTATTAGCGGTCTAGCACACTGAGCGTGTTAATTAATGTTTTCAGCTGACCGTACTTAAGTAATGATCGAGCTGTTGGCATGGTTGTTGCCAGTTTGTTCATCTCTCTGTCCGTGACAGATGTACCCTGGCTAAAGGGTAGGTCGTCCGGGAAATTTTTTTACCAAAATAATTAGCCATGTGTCTTAAACTTGGGCGTGCAAAATTCTCAGCAATTTACTGCAAGGGGAACATTTTCAGATTGGGGGTTGAATGGAGGGGGGCTAGGAAATTCAATGGAAAACTGGCCATCTTGGAAATGGTGAGAAATATGGCCAAGCTAGGTTACTATTAATGACTAATAGATAGAGCCTAGTTTGCTATTGATCACTAATAGGAAGTTGCATATTGGCTTTCATATGATCTGAATATCATTGACTTTGGATGACCTTGAAGTTTACTGGCAACCAGTATGGTCAGCTCTCTTAGCGACAGCTGGGCTTCTTGTTTAAACAGTTAATGCGCTGTATAAATTACTTACTTATTTAGTATTTACTTACTTACTTACCAAAAAAACTGCCTGCCTGTTATGAATTTTACTTACAGTTTATAACAACTGCTAGTGTAGTTTTTTATTCAATGTTGTGGTTTGGTGAATGTTGCCAACATGTTTCCAGTCGTCAGAGAATTCAGTTCCGGCCGCCGATGGAAGAGGTCAAATCAAAATACTATCGCGAGATGAAGAAGTTTATCAGCATTCCGAACGTATTTCGTGGTGTCGGTGGCGACGCTGCTGGTGCAGATCTTATCTTTCCTGCAATGATTGATCGCAATGCGAGCGGCTTTCACACCTGCTACTACAAGGCATCGGAGCTATTCAAGAGGCTTGACTCAGTGCAGAACATTTTCAAGGTGAGCATTTTCAGCTGATTGATAAACACGTTAAAAGGCTAAAGTGTGTGTATAACTTTTCATATGCGACATATCTCCGGGCCTGCCATATGAGGTCACACAATTTTACCTCCCACGTGACACAGGTCAAAGTGTTTTTGCTGGTAAGTGGAGGTTAGTGAACATTTTTATCTGATGCCTTTTTATACATTATTGTGGCCCAAGCTTTACATCAATAAAATGGATGTGAACTAAGTTTGCACTGATGTTATGTATGACATTTATAAGCAGTGATGTGATGCCTCGAGGCAGTGCCTCGCCTCGAGGCTGCCTCTAGGCAGATTTTTACTGCCTCGGTCTTGGTCTTGGTCTTGGTCTTGGTCTTGAACTTTTAGTGCTTTGGCCTTGGTTTTGAGGGTTGATGTCTTGGCCTTGGCTTCAGTCTTGGAGGTTAGTGTCTTGGTCTTGGTCTTGTCAAGAGACCTAGACCAAGACACTAACCTCCAAGGCAAAGTTCCGGTTTTTGGTGCTGTTGTACAAGCATGCCTAGCCTGCAGCAAGTTTACCACCCAGTGCTCTGCCTGATCTCAAGCTGTTGAAATACATTCCTGTCTTAAAATGTGACGATTGTAAAGGCACAAAACATTTCTCTGACATAGAATACAGTTGCTTTAGATCGCTATTTTCTCGTCTGTTCAGTGTTCCTGCTACATCGGTGATTGTAGAACGAGTTTTCTCACAGGGCAGTATTATGAAGCGTCCACACCGTTCAAAGATCTCAGACTCTGTGCTTGAGAATCTGTTGTTTCTAAGATGCAACATGGAAAATTTGTAACTGCAGTTGATAAGTTGATATGCATTATTAAACTTGCATGACTTAATGTGAAGATTTGGCTGATGTTTAGTGTGACTGGATTAATAGAATTATTGAGATATTTTTTCCTAATAGAAGATTCTACATCTGAGCTGTATGTTTTGTAGTGTGCTTATTCGGACCTATAGGTGTTCTGTTCAGTATTCAGTGTACATTAAATGCCTTGGTCTTGGTCTTGAGAGTTGGTGCTTTGGCCTTGGTCTTGAGGTTTAGTGCCTCGGCCTTGCCCTTGGTCTTGAGGGTTGGTGTCGGGTCTTGAGGGTTGGTGTCTTGGCCTTGGCCTTGAGAGTTGATGCCTTGGTCCCATCACTGTTTGTAAGCACTGTTATGTTATGTTACGTTGCAGGAGTGGGTGGTTTTGGGATCGCTGGATCTGGATGAGTTTGCTTTCCAGCATCTTAAAACTCTGCCAGATTGGGAGCGCAACTTCAAGGCTGTCAAAGCACATGGACGAGATGCTGAGAAGTTGCCTAAGTAAGTACTTGCTCTGATAATTATACCCTATTAAGTTCTGTTTTTTTGCATAGCAGTATTTGTTTTATTTCACTCATTTCAATTTCTTTAAAATCATTATTGAGTTTTTTTTACTTGGCCATTTGCCAATTTTCAGCGTAAATTGTTTATCATATATCATATTATATTACTTTACGGAGAATTTAGTTGAATGTTTACATTGGTGATACTAGCAATTTGCCATGAATCTTTTAAATTTATTAGTTGCATGGTAGTGGAAACTGCAACAGAAACATGACACACACACACAATATCAGTTAGTTGCAGGTTTTGTCATAAAGATCATTGTCATCATCTTTCTGTTTCTGTCGTTATCTAAAACTGAACTATTAAGCACGGTTTATGACCACTCACCATCTTGAGCTTTGCAACAGATTTGAAGGATCTGGTTTGCTGGGACATCATCAGCACATCTGGCCGTGTGACCAAGTAATCCAAGCCTTTGTTTGTGGTGATAGATGAGGCAGCTGCAAGAAAACCAGTAAGACTTTATTGTTAACTAGAGACATCCTAATATCATCTGATGCATAGAATCCATCGTTATGGAAGAAGGCCAATTGCCTGCAGTCAGTCAGTCTGTGTAAAACTGTAAGGGTTTAGGTTTTGCTGTAAGAATGCAAACCCATCCACTGAGCAAAGCTGAGCTGAATGTTTTGTCGTGTGTCAGTGAGATTAAAGTTGACTGCATTCGCGTGAGTGCAATACCGATCAAGACAATTATTGATGACCACATCCAGCGACTGTTTGATGCTCTGCTTGCCAGCCTGCGACGCTCAATACAGTCTGACATTACTGAGATTGAGACCTTTGTTACCTCTGCTCTGGAGACACTGTCCCAGAGACCACAGACCGTTGAAGAAATCGGCGAGGCAAACGGCAGGCATATGGAGTTTGCAAAGAAAAAGAAAGAGGTAATGAAATTTTAGTTTTCTGTTTTATTTAGAGGAAAAGTATTAGAGTGCTAGTAGTCAGTTGTAATTTGGCTGTTTGCAAATGTTCTGGCGTTTATTTTGCATGCTCTGAAACAGCTTTTGTGATATGATGTACGTGAAAAATTTAATGTGCTGTCTTGTCACGAATTTTGGGAATTGCAACTTGGGATTGCACACTAAATGAAAGAGAAAGTTCAACTGGTGTACTTCTTCAAGGTTGTGTTGCTGTTGGTACATAGGTTCTCTTGCTGTTTGAACCCTGAACCTTTTGATCACTAGTCTGCTACCTCTATCAAGCCATTAGCTGTATTGCTGCTGGTGTGTACAGGTCTTACCATTGTTTGACGCTGCTGATGCTAAGAACAGACTGATGCGGTCGGTGGCCGGTGGGGGCATGGAACAGATGAGCAACTTGCAGGCTCGCTGGGACAAGTTTGAGCTCATGATGGAGAGTCACCAACTCATGGTCAAGGAACAGGTTTGTCATTTCCTGACTCGTTCTCTAGCTAACAACATCGGTGAAGATTATTTTATGAATGTGCAGACACGTACTCGTCGATATCCAGTTTTCTACATTTGTCATACGTTTCAGCAGGGTTGCATTTATGCACAGTTTTATTTCAGGAAATTTGCGGTATTTATTTGCTCTTTTACTCTCATGCTTCATTGGTCCTTGCTTTTAACCTGAGCAATTTAGCAGTACAACTAAAACTTCTAATATTCTTTCTTTCTAAAGAGCCAGATTTTCGACAGGATGTTGAGAGTGAGTACAGACTAAGTAGGAATTTGGCTTTGGCTAATTTGGCTAAAATTTTTCGGCTCAACTTAGAGGTGATTAAATTTTGATGGTGTTCTTTATTAGCAGATAGTTCCAGATAGTATCGAAAGTTTGTTTATTGTTGTCAGATAGTGAAAACCAGGTGCAGAATATAGTGCTGCATTCCGACAAACACAATCGACAAAATTGGCATAGCATTGGCAGAGGCTTGTGCTCTCCATATTCCCTTCTAGTATTAAATTGTGTTGTCGTTGCAGCTGGGAGTGATGAAAGGTAACGTGGAGTCTCGGCTGAAGAACTATGAGGCAGATGTGAAAAAGTTTGAGGCACGCTGGCAGCAGCTGAAGCCGAGTAACTCAGTGTTAGATGAGAATGACTCGGGCGGAGCTGGGGAGAAGGCTGTCCAGCTTATCAAAGACAAGAAACTTGAGTTTGCTGAACTCGAGACTATGCGAGAAGCTCTCGAGTACGTTCTCTCTCATTTTCGTTATGTGCATTTCAGTGGCGTGAGTTTAGTAGTTAACACTTTGTGTCTGATTAACGTGGTTGCACTATGCTGGACCCAGTCAGTACTTAGATGGGCGACTGTGTCTGTAGGCTGGTGAACCAGCCACTTAAGTCAACTCATTTTAATTTCACATGTAGCAACACGTTTAATTTTTTTTATGGTTATATTCTTGCAAATTTTTTTTGGAGTGTGTAAAATTTAAGATTATTGCAAACCTTATTTTTGCCATGGCAGCAACACAAGTGCACTTGCAATGGAAAAGCAAAAAAGAACGAAAAATGAAAGATCTCAGAAAAATCAAAATACCTTAGTATTTCCTGAAGCTTGTGTCTTACTTTATGACTCATGGCTTATGGCTCTAAACTTTTGAATTATTTGTTTCACGTTGGTCATAATGTGTACTGTATCCATTGTTGCTGAAGTTATAACAATGATTTTTTATCACTGTGCAGACGAGATCTGGGCTACTTTGAGATGGAATGTCCAGAGTTTACGACTGCAGCTGAACTAAGAGATGATCTGGCAAAGTTTGAGAGCATGTGGGGGGTCTTTGAGGAGTTCAACAATGGTCTCCAGGAACTTCGCAAAGAAGATTGGATTTCGTTCAGGTACAGCTACTTTTTTATCAACCGCTATATTATGTTTGTCAGTCTACATTGTTTTATGTAATTTACTTAACTTCACATAAGTTTTTTTATTTCTAGTTAGTATTTTATCATGTTGTAATAGATTACAGTAAAGTAAAGGTATTGTTTACATTTATGTATTTTATTGTCTGTTTTGTGTTCTCTTAATTATGATTTAGTTGGTTTGTTTTTTATGCTGAAGACAGCTTAAACAGGATCTGGTGTCTTGTAAGAAATCTTTTTGATGCTCAAGTTATTTGCTGTTGAATTAAAGAATTAGTTATTAAAAATTAATTTTGTGATGTCCACGTTACAAAGCATTGTATTACTGAAATTTAGTCTGAATTATATATGTTTTTGTAGTCTTGAGTATGTATATATATTTATTTGGTGTATCTCTGCATAAACAGCAGTTTAGGACTAGATTATTTTAGAGACAAATTTGACATTAACTTTTTTTGTACCTAATTTTAAGATGTTTATTTTATTTGTTTAGGAGCAAATACTATCATTTTGAGGAGTTTCTTGGCCAGTGGTTGGAGAAATTGAAAGCTGGTGACAAAACTTCAATGACTGTTAAACTGATGAAGGACATTGATCGTTACAGAGTGAGTGCCTTCCATTGCATCTGCACAAATGTTGTAGTCAAGCCAACTATTTGTAATGTTAAGTCTATCAAGTAATTAATATTAATTTTGTGTAGTGTGTATGCGTTAATTTGAACACTAATCTGTAATTTTTCACAGTAGATTTTTTTTGTTTCGGTTGATGTTAACTACTCTAATCCTGGTTGGGGTTAAGGTGAAGCGCGTTATTTTACCTGTGTCAGATGGCAGGTAACATTGTGTGATCGCTTTTGGCAGGTGATGCTTTGTAGCTCTGCAGTGCATTTGTCGTATGAGCTAAATACATTATACATTATGTTATGTGGTGATAAATGAATGCACACAATGTTGCTGTGCAGGAAATGTAACTAGAAAAATGATTGTAATTTGTTGAAATGTAAATTGCTGAACAGTTGGTGATTCCGGTGCTGAAGTGGGTTCGAGGTGAACCTCTGTCTCAAGACAACTGGGTCGAGCTGTTCTGCATGATTGGTCTGCCAAAGAGCATGACGTTGGATAGGCTGACATTTGGTGATCTTATTGCACACTCAGATGCTATTATCAACAGTGCCGATGCACTTAAGGTAATGTGTGCATTCTGGTTGCACTTTTTGATGCATTTCTTCTTTTTCGTTGCCTTATTGTTTTTCTGCAAATATTTTTGTAACATTTTATTCACAGCTTGTGTTCCACTCATGCATATTATGCAGATATGCATGACTGAGAACCCATGTGTATTGGGACTATGTGATTGTAAAAGCAGTGTAGATGAATTTGTAGCTCCCAGAGGCCAATGTGTCTGTAGTCGTTGTTTTCGCTCTGTTTCTTTGTCGAGTTGGACATCAAACTCTACTCACTTACTCATTCATTCTTTCATTCATTCTCGTTGTTTGTTATGCTTGACTTGATGCTGTTTGTTGTTTATTGGTGAATTCTTTATTATGCTTGCTCAATGTGACACAACTTAATGCAGTTTTTGTTGTGAGGACAAAGACCCAGTTCGGGGAGTGGTTTTTTGTCTGTGGTCTAAAAATTTGGAACCAGATTTATCTCCGCATTGGAAACCTTTATTCTGCTACGGCTTGCTGCAAAGCTCTTTTAGGCTCAACACTTATCTGTTTTTACTCCTCTAAACATTGTAATGTCAGTCCTCATTGATAAGGCACTGTAATCATCATCATAATCACAGTCATAATCGTAATTGTAAAATTATGCATGAAAATTCAATAAAATTCTCAGCTCTCAAGCCATTGTGTCTGTAGCTGACACAGTCATAAACATAATCATAAAATGGTCATCATAACGTCGTCATTCATTGCACTGCAGGAGCTGAACCTGCGGGCACAGGGAGAGGTGATAATTCGCGATGCTCTCAGGGAGCTGGACATGTGGGGTGCTGGAGCAGTGTTTCAACTCACTGAGTACGAAGACAGCCACAGAGCTAAAGTCATGCTCATCAAAGAATGGAAAGAGCTCGTTACTCAGGTTAGTGCTGTCTCGCTATTGGGCTTTCTGTGTGCACAAAAATAGACTTAGCAAGTCGCTGCATTGTGGTCATTTAGTATAGCCTAATGAAATAAAATAATGATTAGGCTTTAAAATGTCATGTGCTATTTTGACTCGCATCATTTGGTTTGATCATTTGGGAATCCATTGTTGTATAAGAATATGAAAAATAGGTTTTTTTTGGGGGGAGGGGTGGAGGGTAGAGGGCTGCAATATTAAACTGTGTGTGATATTACATGAAAGAAAGTTGAAAGTAAGTTGATGGTTGAAATGAAGGTTTAAGTATAGGTTGGTAATTTGCATTTTGCATATGTTACACTTTGAAGCTTTCCTTAAGACACTTTGAAGCTTTCCTTAAGACATGCAGTTATTTGTTTCAAACACATCAAGAATGTCGGAGAAAATTTGCAGGCATAGACAGACAATCATCAGCCTGATTCATTTTCACCTAGCAATAAATGAATGTTGTGTTTTTTTGTAGAATATTAATGATCAGTTTCCAGTAGTAGCATTGTGTGATCGTGCTAGGTCGGAGACAATCAATCCTTGCTGCAGTCACTCAAAGACTCACCCTATTACAAGCACTTTCAGGACAAGGCCTCCATCTGGGAGACGCGTCTTGCCGACCTCGACTTTGTGCTGCAGAACCTAAACCAGATCCAGCGCAAGTGGGTTTACCTGGAGCCGATCTTTGGACGAGGAGCTCTGCCGAAAGAGCAGGGTCGATTTAAAAGAGTTGACGACGAGTTTCGGTGAGTAATCATTCTGTTCTTGTCAGATTTAGGTGCAGATACAGGGTGGGCCAAAAAATGGACCTGTTTGAGCGTTGATAACTCAGCAATGGTTAGTGGTAGAAAGACGTGTGATACGTCAAAAATTTCAGAATGCTGTAAAGAATAAATGACAAATTTGCATAGTGAAGCATTTAAACATTTTTGCCTTATTTGCATAAATATTCATCACCCCCGAAATTTTGCCAAATTTGACTGTAACACGTGGATTTAACATGGGCATTTGAGCTTTTATAACTTAGTGATGTTTATTGATGCAAAGGTGCGTAATATGCCAAAAGTTTCAAAATTGTGTACAGAAGAAGTGTACAACTTGCATATCTCAGTATTTAAATATTCTTTGCCTGATTTACACAAATTTGTCTCATCCTGAAAATTATGCTAAATTGGCAGTAACGCATGAATTTAAGTTGATTTTCATTTAGCATACAGTGAAATATCAACAATCATTAACACACACGTTGAGTTTGGATGAAATTCGACATAGGCAGTTGCCCAGCTTTTGCATTTATAACCATCATCAGTTCTTGTAGGCAGCTGATCGATCGCTGGAGTCAATGTGTTCAGGATCAGCTGAGTCCAGTATTTGATTAGGACACATTTTAGCTGGTCAGTTACTGACTTTTTGTGACCATGCTGTCTATTGCAGTGCCCCCCACACTGAATAATTTACAGAATTTGAATCTGGACTTTTTGGCAGTGAGTCTTTGAGTTCAATGAACTCGGGCACATGGGAGTGCAGGCAATGCCTAATTTTAGGGGTAATGAAGATTTAGGCAAATTAAGCAAAGAATATTTAAATGATTTGCTATGCAAGTTTGGCCCCTTTTTGTTTACAACATTCTAAAACTTTTGACATATCACACGCATTTCTACGGGTAACCATCGCTGAGTTATCAATGCTCAAACAGGTCCGGTTTTTTTGGCCCACCCTGTATTTCTGAAAAGTCGTTGGAAGTTTGAGATGCTGCTGAATGTAGTTATAAGTGTATAAAAACAGAAAAATTAACAACAACATCTGTTAGTAATCAATTGCAGCCACTGTTTTCAGTTTTTTTAACTGACCTTTTTGGAGTTGCTGAACATTCAAAGATTAACTTTTAGTGCGAATTGCCAGATGTTCTTGAACCAACAGCATAAAAGCATTGAATCGACATGACAGTGGGTAATGCAGTATACCAGTATGTAATTCTGTCCTACAGATGTTGTGTCCTAGGGGTTTTTGTCTTACCCCGGCAGTAGCAGGGGGGTTCGTCTTAGGGGGGATGTGTCTAGAGGGTGGGGGGTTATGTCTGGTCACCTTGATTTGATTTGATTTCATTTGATGACTGACTGATTGGTGCAGCGGGATTCTGATGGATGTGAGGCGAGATAATCGTGTTTTATCGCTAGTAAACCGGGCTGGGCTTAAAGGCACTTTGACACAGATGCTTGATCAACTTCAGCGCTGTCAGAAATCACTCAACGAGTTTCTTGAGGTATTATTATTCTATATCATGTCTACTGGGTGGGCTAAAAAATTAAGCTATTTTGTGTTACAGCCTTTAACATTAAAAATATTGATCAGATTGGCTCCAAATTTGGCACAGAGCAACGTTATTTTATTGTTAACTAGCTGCTAGTTAATTTAGCATGTAAACTCAAGGGAACTCAGAATATTCTTAATGCAAATGAAGTGGTAAAATCTGAAATGAAAGTCATGTTGTGAAATATGTTTTTTTTTGAAAATTATGTGGTTGATGCGTACAGGAGAAGCGTTCGTCATTTCCGAGATTTTATTTCATTGGCGACGATGATTTGTTGGAGATACTGGGACAGTCGACAAACCCGGCTGTGATTCAAACACATCTTAAGAAACTGTTTGCAGGAATTCACAGCGTAGAGTTCGACTCCGGACAGACGACAATTGTTGCAATGAAATCACTCGATGGTGAAGTTGTTCCACTAATCAACCAAGTCAAGGTTACAGCACAAGTGGAGGTTAGTCTTTGGTCTGATAATGGCCTTTATCCTCAGTTATTCTGTAGTTGTTTAAGAAGGAAAATCTATGTTTCATCCTGATGAATTGTTTAAAAAATGCTGGTTAGTGCTGGCTTAATAAGTTTCATTCTTTAATGTACCGTATAACAATTATTTTCTTAACTGCAACAATAATCACAAATAAACATAATTGTGGTGCTCTTATTACGTAAGTGGGGCTGCATTACAGTCTCGGAATTGTAGTATCCAAGTTGGCCATATAATAATAATCATGACGGTTTGGTCAGGTATGGTTGAGTCACTTGGCTGAAGAGATGAAGAAAACTTTGCAAGAGCTGCTTAAAAGTTGCCTGCGAGATGCAAAGTCTGGCCGAGGTGGACTTGATCCAAACAAGTATCCAGCACAGGTCATTTGTTGGATTCGGCAGCATCTCTATTTTTTGCATCTCTGTGTCACAATGTTGACAGTCACATCTGTGTTATTTTTAACTGAACTTATTTCAGATTAATGGTTTACGGTTTTCTCTGTGTGTTTCATTGTAGCTCAATAGCATCGATTCTACACACTGGTTTTATTTGTGTAATCAGTTACCATTAACACTGTTACGGCATCAAATAACCTCCTGATTGTTAATGTGCTATCCAAAATCTACTCAGTCACTCACTTACTTATATCTCTACATGCGTAACAGTTATCATTCAAGTACTTTTTGTGCATATCACCTCCTGTAGTTTTTTTCTCTCTTTCTCTCTTACGAATGGAACTCATGGATCATTGACCAGCTCGCATCTTAGAAGTTTTTGTCGATTGTTAACTTTTGTAAAGTGTGGCAGATTAAGCCAACTGTTTTTTTTTAGTTAGATCACTTTTTGACTGTGTCTAATTATTTTATGCTATGTTACCTTGTCTAAATTACATTTTTCTTCTGTTTTGCTATTTTATTATGTACGTTTGTTACATATTTTATTAAATACTGTGTTACTGTGTTACTGTTACTGTGTTAACTTAGCTGGCTTTTAGGCGCACTACAAATGTTCACTTAGTTAGTTATTTACTCACTTGCTGTAGGGCCCTATACTATAATTTGGTGTTGATAGCAAGTGTTGTATAGTTGTATCATTCATTGTGTGATCTGTGTTTGTAGATTTTGTGTCTGGCTGAAATGATACGTTTCACAGAGAGCTGTGAGGATGCAATCCGTCGACATGATCTGTTGGGTTATTTACGTCAGCTGCGCAGCCAGCTTGATGCTTACACATCCGTCAGTGTAGCATCCGATGACGCAGGAGGCCAACAGGCTGATGCTGGCGCCCACGTGCTGGAGCTGAAGCTGAAGGCGCTGATCCTTGATACGATTCACAACATTGAAGTGGTGGAGCAGCTCAACACGTCCAGTTTGAGTGATGTGGCAGACTGGCAGTGGCAGAAACAGCTCCGGTTCGTGTGTCACGTATTATGTTTTTATTCTGTGCTCACTGGTCATGTAGTCATATATGTAGTTTATTATGATTGTCATCATTCATCATCATCACCACATAGTTAGCTCCATGTTTGCACTTGATGACCCTGCACCATACTTCATTCAACTGGAGTCGTGACGGATTTGCTCCGGCCAGTTGTTGCATGGGTGGCCTGATCTAGGTATCCATAAGTGATGAGGTGGTCGAACAACTGAGGCATAGTTAGCATGGCTGTAAATGTGAAGTGTTATACTGATTATTAAGTTATGTTACCAGAATGTGTTATTTTGTTATCATTTTGTCCATAAGTGTTTTGACGCTGTTGGTCGATGGCAGAAATGCATGCAGACTAAAAGCGATCTGATCCCAAATATTCTTCTTTGGGGACTTGCTTTAACCTGGAATATCTGTGCAAAAAATAGGCCAGTTTATCAAAAACCAAAAATACTCTTAGTAACTTAATGTTATATAGATTCTTTGTTATAGTGATTTAGTATTAGTAGTTTAGTAGTAGTAACTGTGTTATTAGCCTATTTCTTCATACCAGTTGCTTTGTTTATTGGCTTGGCTGCTGCATTTTTGTTAAGGATACCAAGCCTAGTGAGTGGGATTAATTCTGAAAAAAGTTGGCTAGTTAAAAGAAATTTAGCCAGTTAAATGAAAACAAGTAGCAGCATTAGTTTATGTCTTGTGACGTTTGTTTGCAGTTACTACGTGAAGAAGGAAGGTTCATGTGTGATGAGGATGGTGAATGCGGAGTTTGAGTACACGTTTGAGTACCAGGGCAATGCACCGAAGCTTGTGCACACGCCACTCACCGACAAGTGCTATCTTACGCTCACTCAAGGTTACTCCACAGCCAGATATTGCAGTCATATATATCAAAAGCGTGTTGCTTTTTGCACAGTAGTCTTTTTGTTCATTGATCTATCTTGTGGATTCAGTTATCTCGGTGATCTTGTGACTGTTGTTTCTAAAGTTTATTTGTGCCATTAATTAGGCGTCCGTAGGTGTTTATGGCTGCTCTTCACTCAATGCAGGCCTCTAATGCCCATTATCATTATGTTGTTATTACAGCTGTAATAGATTTTCGGTACCTACACCGTGTCTCAAAAAAAACTAAGCAGATTTGTTTTTGTGAGAACTGCGTCAAATTTCCACCGATTTTGATAATTTTTGGCAGAAAGATGGCAAACGATCCAAATATATGCGAGGTGCACTCAGTTTCCACCTCACCTAATTTGCGTTATCACCTTACCGTGTTAAACACAAATGTTCCAAATTGTTACATAACACCGAATGTTGTTATCTGCAATAAACTTTTAAAGACTTAATTAGCGCACAATAAACAGAAGGTGCTTTATTTAGCAAAATTATAAGTTCCTATAACACCTGTGTTCAAAATTGTCAGAACTTGTGCTCGAAGAGTGCCCCACGTGCACGGACACAAGCGCTCAGACGGCGGCGCCACTGGCTGATCGCGGCATCAATGATCGACTGGTCGAACTGCGCCCACTCATTGACGAGACGCGTTTTGAGTTCATCGATGTCAGCAATTTTGGAGCGATAAACTTTCTCCTGCAGAACACTCCAGACGCTGTATTCGACTGGGTTGAGGTCTGGCGAATTCGGCGGCCACAGTGTCGGAGGTATGAAGTCAGGTGTCTGCTGCTCCAGGAACGTGATGGTGTTGCGTGCTCGATGTGCCGGGGCGCCGTCCTGTTGAAACACAAAAAACTCGTCCTGGGATTACCGGCACATGTCTGGAAGTAATTTGTGTCCTAGAAGGTTGTTACGATAGTATTCTCCATTCACCTTGACTCCAGGCTCGACAAAATGGATAGCAGTGCAGCCAAGTTTCGAGACGCCGACAGACACCATTACTGATTTGCTAAACGTTGGTCTCGTTCGAAGCAGCCGGTTTTCGTCGACGTCCTTCTTTCTGGTACCTGAACGGACGTAAAACCGGTCGTTCTGTGAGTTGGTAGGAGCAGCGACGGTGAACACCTTTTCATCGGTGAAAAATGTGAAGTTCACATTCGGCGTTATGTAGCAATTTGGAACATTTGCGTTTAACACGGTAAGGTGATGATGCAAGTTAGGTAAGGTGGAAAATGAGTGCACCTCGCATATATTTGGATCATTTGCCATCTCTCTGCCAAAACTTATCAAAATCGGTGGAAATTTGACGCAGTTCTGACAAAAACAAATCTGCTTAGTTTTTTTGGGGACATGGTGTAGTAACACCGTTTAGTACTCTTTGGCTATCGGATCGTAATAAGGCCCACCATGGTAGAGGAGGTACAGTGGGTGGAGGTGGGATCTGTGCCACGGACACAGAAGTAAGTAAGCGAAGTGACGTAGGATGGAATGAGACCATGGTAGGCCCATGCAAAGTCGTGGTAGGTCACGCAGCATACAAACATTAATGTTATTTATTCAGTGCTTTGATGCTGTTTGTTTGCTGTTTGTTTGCTGTTTGTTCATGCATGGCTCTGTTTGGTGTGTAGCAATGGCTATTGGTCTTGGAGGCAATCCATATGGACCAGCTGGTACTGGAAAGACAGAGTCTGTCAAGGCGCTGGGTGGCTTGTTCGGTCGCCAAGTCCTTGTATTTAACTGCGATGAGGTAAAGATCCATTCACACTACCACAGTAAAGATCTATCTACAGTTGTGTCTAATGACATTCAAATCACATCCGGCGAGATTCAAATGCTAACAATAGATTAAGGTGGTAACAATTCAGTAAGAAGTTATCATCATCGCAGGCATGCCCTGGACTAAAGCATAGCCATTTCTAGTCACTGCCATCACCGCTTTCGGTCTTATGTTAGTTGCCATGCGCTAAGTCCATGGTTGAGCGGCTGAAGGTTGGCTTCTATAGTCCATAGCCAGGTGTGACCTGGGCGACCTGGGTGGCGCCTCCAGTAATTGATCCGTTGATCGACGTATTTAGGGCCCTGAGTTCCCTCCCCCCCTTCTTGCCACATGCCCATTGTTTGGATGAATGGCAATAGTTGCAGTTAAGAGCCAGAGTAGGCTGGTGAGTTGTTGCATAAATTTGACGATAAGTGATGATGAAATCTCGGAAGCTCCACTGTGAATCGTTCTCTCACCTGGCAAATGCAAACGGTTTAAAGGACATGATGCAGCTGTTATCTTTTAATGGTAAAAAATCCTGGATAGTGATCTAGAATCCATGAAAAAATTGAGATCACCATCAAAATCTAACCACTTTTTTCTATCTATTTATAATTTCTTGAATAATTGAAGTGACTGATGCATAAAGAGCCAGTGCTGTAAAAGATTTACATTCTATCTCTGGAATTTTTATGACATTAGTTAGCGTTATTGTATATGGTGTGTGGTTTGGTTAGCGACATACTGCTTTTAATATCTGCTGTTTACACCAGTGAATATCATGCATTGTATGTGTATGCAGGGCATAGATGTGAAGTCAATGGGTCGTATATTCATTGGTCTGATCAAGTGCGGTGCGTGGGGCTGCTTTGACGAGTTCAATCGTCTTGAGGAGTCCGTGCTGTCTGCAGTTTCGATGCAGATTCAAGTCATTCAGGATGCCATCAAACAGCGCTCACCATCCGTCGAACTTCTCGGCAGAAAAGTACGTAGCCTGTTCTGTGATATTTTACACCGAAAGTTTTCTATACTTTTGTGTGTGAGAATGAAATGTGCTGAAACTTTGTGTCTTTACAGTTTCTCTTTTGCTTTACTGTCTATACTTTAGGACATTGTAGTGCTAGGTGGCATAACGGTATAATGTCATCGACAGGTTGCAAGTTCTACTCCCGGTCGAGTCACTGTCATATGGGTACTACTTGGATGGCTGACTGTCTGTGGACAGGTAAACTGTCTCAGTATATAAAAAACCAACAAGGTCAGCTAAGTTTTCTGTCCCTCCGGGATATGTAAATTGGGTACCAGCCTGTCTGGCTGAAGTTAAGACAGGTCATGTTTACCTGAGTTGGATGGCAGGCAACACTGTTTATTCATATATGGCAGGCGACGCTTTGTAGCTCTGCAATGGTGTTCCCATTAAGAGCTTATAATTTTTAGCATTGTGAATTAATTTTTTTATCATATCTAAATCATTTTTCATGTTCTGTATTTTGGCTTTGCTTTAGGTCAATGTTGATCCAAATTCTGGCATTTTTATAACGATGAACCCGGCGGGCAAGGGTTACGGAGGCAGGCAGAAATTGCCAGACAATCTGAAGCAGTTGTTCCGACCGGTGGCAATGTCCAAACCTGACAATGAACTCATTGCTGAAGTGATTCTGTTTTCTGAGGGCTTCAAGGATGCTCGCAATCTTGGCCGTAAACTGGTTGCAATATTCAACCTTTCGAGGTCTGTGAACTCATGGTGTATTCATGTATTTTTTGCAGCTGAATTTTTGATTCCTGAATATATTATATTCAATCAATCAGTCAACCAGTTCGAACACATTGAACGAGTCAGGAGTTGCCCTAAGTTTTTGTGTAAGTTATTTCTAGGTTTTTTCTAGAAATTTAGAAAATTGCGTTTTTCCTAGGCTATTCCTGCATCAAACTTTTTGCATAGTTTTGCATGGAAACGACGTAGCAAGTTTTGTAATTTAGGCCTCTGGTACCTGTACTAGCTAACTGTAGAGTATCAGATACTGCAGGAGGTTTACATTGGCTTAGCTATAGTAGAATGCATGTGATCTCTGCAGGGAACTGCTCACATATCAGCAGCATTATGACTGGGGTCTTCGAGCTCTCAAGACCATACTCAAAGGCTGTGGGTCTCTGCTTCAGATCAGTTGCAGAAATCTTTCAGATGGTGGTAATGTCAATGCTTGGTCTTAATTCTGAGTTATGCATCGATCTTTATTATTTGGCGTCAATGTAGAATTATTGCATAATATGTTTTTTTGTAGCTCTGTCCCCCATCCAGAACTGTTCTTCGGAGTTAGTTTTGCACTTGTTTGAGTTGCCGAATATTTTTCTGTTATTCTGCTTTGCTGTATATTATGTGTTTCTGCTAGCTGTTTTTTTTATTTAATGTGCTAGCTATTGTTACATATGGTGAATAACATTGAATATATTGATGTGTGTGGAGTAACTAGAAAAAAAATATAATAATATAAATTTGAATTAATTTAAGTTGAATGCGTACAGTATAAATTACTGTAAATGTGACTAGTTTGTATTTATGGTATCGCTACACTACCTTGTGAAATAACTTTTATAGCAAGTTGTGGCAGTGTGTGTTTCTGTCCATTTATTTCTAGATGTTTCTGGTGCAGAGACAGTTGATGGGAGTCTTGAAGCTCGGTTGGTTGTGCAAGCGTTGAGGATAAACACTCTGTCGAAGCTCACATACACAGACTCTGAGCGGTTCGACGCTCTGCTGCAGGATGTGTTTCCAGGAGTCGAGTTCCGAGACATTGAGTACGAAACTCTAAGAAATGCTCTGAAGGAAGTTTGCTCCGAGTCTCACCTGGGAGTCATTGATAGCCAGGTTCTGCTGTTTTGTCAGACAGAATTGCTGTCATTTCTGTGTATTTTGTCATATCATTTTAAGTCAGAAATTGGCATTGACCTTTGGCTGAAATTTTCAGGGATGCTTAGACTTAGCCCAACTTAAAGGTGATTAGATTTTGTTGGTGATCCGGATCAGCATCTGGATCCACGATGGAATCGAAGAATTTTCATCATTGCCAGACCACAACACAACAGAAAAACACAACACAACAGAAAAAAATGACACAGCGTTGGCAGAGGTTTGGACTTTATGCATGCCCTTCTGGTTCTGATGATACATTAATTTTTTGTTTGCAGATTCGCAAAACGCTTGAATTTTATGAGCAACTTCGTCAGAGAATGGGCGTGGTAATAGTTGGTCCAAGTGGCTGCGGAAAGACCACGTTGTGGAAGAACCTGAAGAATGCACTGACCAAGTGTGGCCAGGTGGTCAAGACTTACGTCATGAACCCCAAAGCCATGCCAAGAACGCAGGTGAGAATGATACTGGATGAATGTTTCATCGTTGTCATCATCAGAATGTAAATTGGCCACTACACACAGTTTTTTTGATAGTTATTAACTCGAGATTTTTAAGTGGGTCGTGCAGTGTCAGCACTTTGCAGCAGTGAATGCTGTGGAGTTCACAATCAACCATCAGTTGCTTTTTTAGGCCTTTTAGAGGTGGTGAAAGCATGTTGATGTGTCAAATAATATTGTCTGATATCAGCTGTAATTAAGTAAGTAAGAAAAGAACTTGAAAGGCGTGAATTTAACGGTTAGTCACAAAAACTTGGAGGGAACAGTTAATTGGTATGCAGCTAGCAGTAATACCGAGTATGTCTGCTAGCTGCAAACCGCGGGTCCAGTTGTTTACTTATGCTGGCAATGGATGACTGTATATTGCTTTCCAGTATCATTAGCTCATGCCAGTTAGCTGCTATTTTCAAGATTGTAAAGTGTTGCTGGTCATAAGTCTGACTCGTGTAAAAAGTGCAATAACACGTACCGAATTTCAACAACAACGACAACGAAGAACCGATTCTATCAGACAATGGCAAATAATGGTGCATATTGTGTTGCTACAGCTGTTGGGCCAGATAGACATAGACACTCGTGAATGGAGCGACGGCGTGCTGACGTACGCTGCACGTCAAGTTGTCAAAGAGCCACAGAACATTCAGTCGTGGATTGTCTGTGATGGAGACATTGACCCGGAGTGGATCGAATCACTCAACTCCGTGCTGGATGATAACCGCCTGCTCACCATGCCATCTGGTGAACGTATCCAGTTCGGTCCAAATGTGAACTTTGTGTTTGAAACTCACGATCTCAGCTGCGCCTCACCAGCCACTGTATCTCGCATGGGAATGATTTTTCTCAGGTCAAATTTTTCGTTATCTCAGTTGTATACAGCTTTGCTTTCACCAGTCTGCATTGATCATTTTGCACTGAATTTCAAAAGACGTCTCACTTTGTCATTGTCTATTTATCTTCTCCAATATTAACTGATTTTTAACATTTATTCACTGACACACTTTGTCGTAAAAAGTTGCAATAAAGTGGTTATTACACGTAAGTATTCCACCACAAGTTTACGGCGTTGCAACAGTATGTTTGTGAAATATAAATGTAAGAAAAACTGTCACAGTGTAATAAAAAATAAGATTTCTTTGACTTGTTTTACACCTGCCTTAAATGGCATTAACGGAAATTTTTAGTGCATGAGTATTGAGTAGTGTTAACTTAATAATTGTATCATGTTGTGGCAGTTGCGAACGCTTGGTTTGTGTTGAATATAGTGATGAAGATACGAGTGTTGAGGCACTGGTGATGAGATGGTTGCAGACTCAAGATGAGGATGACAGAGATGTGCTCAGTGGCTGGATTAAGGACTACTTCTACGATGCTCTCAAGTGGATTCTGGAACAGGTTATACACGACTCTTTCTGTTGTTAATCACGTTAGTGACTGCCGTGGTAACTTTCGCTTACTTTTGGGCTACATGAGTTTAGTTGCTTTTGCTATCAGTTTATGCGTCATGCTTCTTTGGTGAGAACAGTGTTGGAAGGAAGGTCGACTGCCAGGGAAGAAGGGAAGATGGAAACCAAAAGAAATGCTACTGAGCTGGCTACTGGAGACAAGTGAAGAAGATATGGATTATTCACAACTTAAGGAGCTGGCACAGGAGCCGGAAAGATGGTGTCGATAGAAAACGAAAACCTACCTGTAGAGCAGAATACAACAGCAGCAGTTTTATATACTTTATTGCACATTTTGCTTGTGTGATTTGTTTGTTCACGGGTTGTTTACAGTCTTTTTGTGGCAGTATAGAACATGTTTTTTTTGTATCATGTCGTCAATTCAAGCCATATAATTTGGCACTGTTGAAACTCAATCTACAGCACCATGTGTGAGTCGACAGCAGATTAGGTCTACTGTGTTCAGTTAGCGGAGGTGTTACGATATATTTATCTCGCTGTGCAGTAGTAATTAAGTAGTTGACTGGAGATCTTTTTATTAGTAATGTGAATATATGCAATGGCGTATGCACAAAACATCTTAGTCTATTATTCTCAACGTGTTGACTTTTGAGAAGATCGATTTTTTTATAACTATGGAAAATTAGGAGATAATTCGATAAACAAGTGAGAGAGAGAGTAGGCAATAGTTATAAATTATTTTCAGTTTTTAGTGATTTCATTGGACGTATCTTTGATGGCTGATTGTCAGGGTGAGTTGGTAGTAGAGACGAGCCTTGTGGGAAATGTTTTGAACGGTTTGTCTCACTTTCATCGCGTCCGTGACCGCGCCCAGTTTGCCATGTGTCTCATTCGTGGACTTGGTGGAAATCTTACCGAAGCATCTCGAGAAGAATTTGCCAAACAGGTACTTTTCCCATTGAGTTTTGCAGCAATTTCTTATGACTTATGATAACTTATCGATTTATTTCGTTTCCGTTCTGTTAGAGGTAAAGATCCATTAATTGCGATAGTAAAAGAAACATATTATGGTCCAAACAGTCTGCAGAAGGTTATTTATTTCAACAAGTTTTGTGAAGCTATAGAAGTTATTGTTGAGTCATTATTATGTAGTAGGATTATTTGATCACTGACTGCAGATGCTATTTTATTGCTATTTCAAACTTTGTAATTGTGTTTTGAGTCCCCTGATATATTCAGTGATTGTACAAGTGACATGTGGATGTAGGTTTTCAGCCTGACAGGGGAAGAATGTCCTGATCAGCGACGACCACTGGATATTTACTACGATGAATCATCCAGGAGGTTGACTTGCTACATTCACCAGGTGGCCTGGCGCTGTTTGCATAGCAGTCTAGTGTGAAAATATTCTGTGATTTTTGTCAAAATTACGTTTCACTGTTATGCATTGATTAGTTGCTCAGATTGTGCATGCTGTGTGTTGTCTATGTGTTATAAAACATTTTTTTCTGAAAAAAAACCGTTTTCTTCTGAAAAATTTTTGTGTGTGTAATAACACTGTGAGCAGTGATGTCATTTTCATTGTAATCACTGTTACTGCATTTATTTGAATTTTCTTGCTTTTAAAATGACTTAGCAACAAGAAAGAGTCAAAGATGGTCTGAATAAATTGGAACAGTAAGTGTTTAAAGTAAAACAATTTACGAGAATTGCAGCATTTATTCTGTACAACTGATAGAGCTGTTGTCATGAATCTGCGGACCCAGTTTGCAAATTGTGCTATTTTCGTCTGTGATACAAGTATCTGTAACCAGATTCCTCCCCAAATCATGAATTCTCAAAACTTATCTTTCTCTGCAACTCTGTGTTTACTGTAATCAGTCTCATAACTGTAGATAGGGTGCTATAATATTTACAGTTATGATAATGTAATATATGCATAGAAGTTGGATGTTGCAGATGAGCAATGAGTTATCAGTTGAAGACTTCCACAACCCATGCAGTCAGCTGCCTGTCATTCAGACGTCAGACGTCCAGCGTTTTATCGACAGTTTCAGCGTGTGGCTTCACTCTGACAACAGGCAGCCGTTTATTGTCATCGGTCCGGAGGGCTGCGGCAAAGGGTGAGTCTGCAATGATACTGCACTATCTTGGTTCACGCTGAAATTTTCAGTATGCACCGCATACATAAATTATTAGACATTATTTTGTGATTGTGATACATGGGCTTAAATAAAAGTCATAATCTGATGTGTTGTAATCATATATAGCATTACTAGGCAAAGTCACTCTTGCAGCGCAAGCGATTCCACCTATTCCTACACATATTTTTGTAGCGTGGTCTGTCTGTCATCTGTCTCTCTGTCACATTTGTGCACCCTGCTTAAACCGTTCAACGGAGTTAGATGCCATTTGGCAGGTACACCAATGACATGTGTTAGATGGGTCCCTGGCCCCAAGGAGAAGAGGAGATTTGAGGTGTTGAACCTCAGCCGAAACACGAAATTGCAAATCGCAGCAAAACCTCCAGTCCTGTGCTGCCATCTGGTCAGTACAGACGAGGAGTTGAGTTGACTTGCTGTAGCAGTTCCGACTTTTGCCAAATCACTTTGGCGCTTGTTGTTGTTGTTGTTCCGGCACAGGCTGTTGCTGCAGCACTGTTTCCGGCTGCAGCGCTCGACCCAGGTGGCCGTGGTTCACTGCAGTGCGCAGACGTCGCCATCGCACGTGTTACAGAAGCTCGGTCAGATGTGCATGGTCATCAGCAGCAACACGGGCCGCGTCTACCGACCCAAGGACTGCGATCGTCTCATACTGTACCTCAAGGATCTTAACCTGCCTAAACCGGACAAGTGGGGCACCAGCCAGCTCATTGCTTTTCTGCATCAGGTCCTCTACTGACTGGCTCGGCTATTTTCATGTCTTTGTACAATCGTCCTAATTGGCAGCGTTACGGGTCGTGTCTGTCTGTCCGTTCATTTATCCGTCCATCTGTCTGTCCTTGTATGGGCTCTGACTCTAACTTGAAAACAAAAGACATAGACAAGCAAAGATTTTCTATAATGATGTGAGTTTTTTGCTTACAACAGGTATGCATTTATTTACCGTTGGATTAATTAAACCGGAAATAAAATAACACAAAAATTGATATAAAATTTCTCGGATTATACGCGAATCCTGATATCGCTGGAACGACAGAGAAAGCAAGATGCAGAAATGCCGAAAAAGCGATAAGCGTTGCTAATTGTGTGCGGAAGTTTCTTTAATAATTCCCCATGCCATTGATCACAGTCATGAATTAAGGACGTTTCAGCATGATGTAGAGTTTATTATGCTTCGTTACACTTCCATAATACACTCTAAACAGGTAATGAAACGTTCACTTACAAGTAGATTTTTGATGTCACCGCAGGTTCTGACATACAACGGTTTCTACGACTCAAATCTGGAGTTTGTGAGCCTGGACAACGTGCAGATTGTAGCAAGCATGAACCCTGGCAACTCTTTGGGTCGACACAAGTTGACCTCACGATTCACTTCAATCGTCCGTCTCTGTTCAGTTGGGTATGTGACACTATTTTGGAGTTGCTACCTTTTTACTGAGTTTGCCAAATGTATTTGTGGGAATGTTTTATTAATTTTTATCGATTTGTAGAATGTTTATTTATCATTTTTCTATTCCTTGGTTGTCGACTTCTGAAGTCTGTATTTATCTATCAGTTCAACCTGTTGAATAGCAGAGGTCACAGGTGACAGTAGCTTCACTGAATCTTTGTGGCTTTGCATTTGCCTGCCACTAAGACTTCAACAGCAGAGTGCAAGTTTTGAAGCATCTGAACAACTCTCAAAGACGTTTCTGTCTTGTTGAGAGTGTGGCGCATTGTAACTTCTTTGTATGCTTGGAATGGCGACTCGGTGGCATTACAGCTTGGGCATGGGACTTAAAATAAAAAGGTCATGGCTTCAACTGCCATTTGGGTTGCTATGAAGTAGATGGATGGATGAATGTCTGCTGACAGCAGAACCATTTTTTTATAATTAACCATTATGGTCAACTCAGCCTGGCCAACCTTCTGGGTAAGTAAATTGAGTACCAACCAGCCTGTCTGGCTGGGGTTAAGGTGGAGAACATTCAATCAGACAGCACTGTGTGATCCCATATGGCAGGTGGTGCACCATAATTTTGCGATGGGTTATCATTAAGAGCTATAGATAATTTTTAAAATTTGTTAACTTCTATCTTGCTTGCTTACTAACATGAACTTGTTTTGCAAGTAGCAGGCTACATATAATAATTTTTTTATTTATTGCAGATGCATTAGTAATGCAGCTGTAATTGCATTGCAGCTATCCATCGCACGACCAGCTACAGATCGTCTACAGCACGTATCTGATGCCGGTTCTGCAGCAGCAGTTGTCCAGTCACTCTGTGTGGAGCAATCAGTCTCGTGTTCATGCCCTCGCTGGCTCAATGATACAGCTGTATGACCAGATACGCAGCAAGTTTACCGTAGACCAGTACAGCCACTACCAGTTCACACCACGCGATCTCACTGCATGGGTTCTCAGCCTGCTCAGGTATTCTAGTGTTATCGTAGTAACTTAAACACTGAGAACGACAAAAAATTTGAGCTAATGCTCACAAGACACACGAAAGCCTATAGCAGTTCTGGTTCATGCTAAGATGATGTACAAATACCCAATTCTCTATCTGGATCGCATAACGATAGTTCCGTGGCGCCACCTTGTGAATGATATAGACTTGTGACGCAGCCCGAAATCACCAAAAAATTCCATAATACCCCCTATTTTGGCGTTCAAGGTCATTTAAGGTCATTGAATTCGGCGCCAATTGAGAGCCAGTGTACAACTTCCTATTAGTGATTAATAGTAACCTAGGTTCTGTCTCGCACTGTTACTGAGATAAAGCAACTTATTGGCCAAAAATCTCAAATTTTGCCTAACCCCTCTCATTTAGCGCCCTCTTTCGGGGTGACCCCATTCTAATTTATGGAAAAGTTTTATGGTTCTTGTAACTAGAGTCTTCCGGGCAGCCGACGGTGAAGATTTGGTAATTCTAGCTTGCACCGTTTTTGACTGATCCACCCGTGTGACAGATGGACAGACGGGCAGACAGACTTGCAATGGCTAAGACGCGCTGAAAGCAGTAGCTGCTTTCGCGCGTAAAAATGGAAATTATCGGTCTTTGTTTTACAAGAACGTGAACTGAAATTTTTAGGTCAAAGAAAAATGACTGAATAATTTTTTTTTTAAATCTGGCAAGCAGAACAAATTAAAATGTAAATTATTGACAGCAAAGCTAAAACAAGATTTTTTGCGAGGAAGTCTTTAAACGGTTTGTAAAATGGCAGTTTCCAGTATAAAACATTAAAACATTTGTGATGTACACACTTTACTTGACATCTTGCTGACATATGGCTGACAATATGACCAGTTGCTAACACTGATGTGGCTGATGATGAACAATAAAGTGGCTATTTTATTTTATTTTATTTTATTTGTCACTAACTGTGATGTTAAGTAGCACGATTGCTGCATTTCATCAGTGTAGTCAGAAATAAAAGTTAAAATTATATAAAATTAAAAGTATTTTCTTGATTAATATGTATATAAAAACTGATTCTAAACTTTCTGAGATAAGAAAACTGCATAACCTAAATTATAAGTGTCCAGTTAACTGTATAAAAAGAAACTGAAATTTATGTGAAAAGTAAAGATATCTTTGTTGTCAGGTACAATCTTGCTGGTGGTCAGCGGGACTCATCTCCCGAGACCGTGATGACAATCTGGGCATACGAGGCAAATCGATTGTTCCGTGATCGGCTTGTTGGCGAGGAAACCTGCACCAAGTTTGACAATATTCTCGTCACTATCATACGCAATGATTGGTCTGTCAACGTCATAGATTCACTAGCAAGTAAGTGACATTTTTACTGTAACTACTTTCAAGTTTTGTTTAAGTTAGTCTGGTTTTGACTTAAGTGAATTATTGAGATTGTTAGATCACGAGTTTTCAGATTTCTCAGCATTGAAAATGTTAAGCGAATGAAAGATACTTTTCGATCAATTTTAAAAAATTTTTTTAGTAGTAGAACGTTCTCGCAGGAAACCAACATCATTGTCTTATTACTGCGAATCTTGGTGGCTGTTAACTTAAGGATTATTAATATGGACATTGGACATACTTTGTTAGTATTGATTGGGGCAGCAGTATGTCTGCTGGCTGCCGAGTGGGTCCAGTCGTTCACTGTCACAGGCAATGGATGGCCATGTAATGCACCATGGAATCATTAACTCATGACAGTCAGCTGCCACTTTCGAGATTGTAAAGCGCTTCTGGTCAAGATTCTGATTTATATAAGCTGCTCTGTAGCAAGTGCCTGACCTTTACTTATTTGGTTCGAATCACTTTTGCAACGCAAGTGATTTCGCCTGTTTCTACGAATTTTGTGCAGCGCAGTCTGCCTGTCTGCCATTTCTCTATTTGTCACATTTGTGCACTCTGCTAAACCATTCGACGAATTTGGATGCCATTTCGTAGGTACACTTCTGGCATCCAGTGACACATTTTATTAGATGGGGGTTTCTGTTCTATTAGGGAAACGAGAGATTTGGGGGTTACCAGGCAAAACATGGAATTGCATATTGCAGCCAAACTGTCAGTCCTACGTGGCCATTAGGTTAATACAAAAGAGAAGAAACGGGTAGACTTACCACAGTGATTCCATTTTTTGCATGCCAAATCACTGTTATAATTATAATTCGTGCTATTGGTAGTATTAAGATCATAGTTTTGAGTGTGAGAAGTACACGGTCTGAATACTGCTTTCTGTAGAGGATTACTACGTGACATGGGGTGCTTCAGCTGATGGTAGCATGGCTGTCAAGAGCGCCGGTGGAGTCCCTATGCCTCCTGTTGGCCGATCGCTTGGCAGACTGAATGCCGAAGACTTCAGAGCAGTTATTGAAAAAGGCCTTCTTCAGTACAGTGAGCGAACAAACTTTTGTGTTGTTATACGTCACAGAACTGCAGTGATTTGTTCATTGAATTAAAAGCATTTTTAGCTTTCTGCGCATGGGTGTGTCGATGCAGAGTTCACTGTGTTGATGGATTGTTTTCACTGTATACATAATACTGCATCTCATATATCATAGAGTAAGACAGACCAGATTGTCTTATATGGTAATCCCATTCTCAAGTAACAAGGTCTATATGCAAATTCAATTCTTCTGTCATCATTTTTATTGTTTTATTTATTTCTTTTTTGACTGTTACGTTTTTTACATTAGCCGGGGATGTACATTAACCACGAGACTTTTAAGCCGAGACTGAGTCAAGTTTCGAGATGCATGGCTTTAAGACAGAGACAGCACCAAAATGTTGAATATTTTGTTTGAGACTTAGATGATACTGAAACATGACATTACCACGTCTTGAGATGGTCTTGAGACTGAGATGTTAATACCAAGACCGCATCCCTGCTATTAGCCAGCTGAAGAACGTTTTCTTTCTGCTTTTTTGGCTCTGTATGTTAATGTCCTGTCACTCACTTGTTCGCTGCCAATGCAGGTCGAGAGAATCGTGATTTGGAGCTGATCGTGTTCCGTGAAGTGCTGGAAAACGTAGCACGTGTGGAGCGAGTGTTGACAATGCCTGGAGGCTCACTGCTGTTGGCTGGACGTAGCGGCGTCGGTCGCCGCACGTCAGTACTGCTCGTGGCTCACATGCATCAGATGGAACTCATCAGCCCCAAGATCACTCGTGGCTACAGTGTCAAGCAGTTTAAGAACGATCTCAAAACGGTAGCTTTCATAAAGTGTCTGTTGTCTGACAATGATCATGTTGCGCCCTGATTCTTTCTGAGACTTTGGCGCTTTATAAATCATTTACTTACTTACTTACTTACTTACTTATTGGCTGTCCATATTAAAGGTCGCACCTATGGCACCTGTTTGTCCATCTGTCTGTCTGTCTGTCTGTCTATCTGTTTCATATGTATTGTGGTAAAATGGTATGTCTTATAGGAAAACTGTCTAAAGAAGCAAGTAGAATTGCTTGTTTTGCCTTACTACTACCCTGTGATACCTTTATCATGTCATTATCTGCAGCAGTTTGGCTGCAATTTGCAACAAAAATTATTGCTATGCATAGATTACATGTTTATCAAAGTAGTGCTATTTACAGGTACGATCTAGTGAGGTTATGATCTCCATATTGAATGTGTAAAGCTGATTAAATATAGCAAGGGTCAGGCAGTACAGTATGGTGGTCTTCCTGGGTTCTTATATCATATGGTGTGGCATGACATGACATAACATGATAGATTGATGTGATGCATGTTTTGTGCTGAAAATTTGTAGGCAGTACAGACAGCTCTTTTATTCATTGTGGATCATTAATTCGGTGATCCGCGATGCTGTGTGGCTGTGTAGGCAATGCAGACGGCCGGCATTGAGGGACAGCAAGTGGTGCTGCTGATCGAGGATCATCAGTTTGTTGATCCACAATTCCTGGAACTGACCAACAGTCTGCTGTCAGCCGGTGAAGTGCCTGGTCTTTACACGCCGGAGGAACTTGAGCCATTACTAGCACCACTCAAAGACCAGGCTTCAGATGCAGGCTTTCGTGGAACAATTGCCCAGTACTTTGCATCACGTACGCGTACATCTGATGTCTTACACTTGAAAATTTGTTTTCTGCATTATAGTGTTACAAATGACTCTATTTCAGCCTGATTTTTATGTCTGTTTCTGCAGCAGTAAATATTGCATTAAATGTAACTTGTTATTAGTGCATTTTGAAGCGGAGATGAATTGATTAGGTTTCAGATGTTTCAAAACTTTAGGTGTCACAATCACAGTGTGATCAGATATGCCAACAGTACCATTTTGGGAATATCTCTCATGCTTTGGTGGATTTTTTATGTGGGCTTCAGCATACAGTGCCATTTAGTTTTAATGTAGATAATTGGTAGAATATGACATGATATGCTTACTGATGCATTGTAATTTGAAGCCTTTCTGCCTTGCATAACATACTAGAAAGAACGCTAGAGCACAATCCTCTACTTGGCTAGTACTGAAAAACTGTTGTCCTGCATCTGTCTGATAAAAATTTTGCGATGTTATGTTTAGCATTTTGGACATTTGGCATATGCCAGAAAATGTTTTCAACAATACCTCATGTCATTAATTCTAGTACTAATCAGCTTGCTGCTGCTATTGCTTATCATAACCTGGAACGTGCATAGCATGTTGGCATGTAAGATATGGTGGGTCGCAACACAGACTAAATAGTTTTTTTCTTACATTGCATTTAGACCGTCTAAAAAATGTAGTTAGTTTTTTGCAGTAATTTTGTGAAAATTCATCTGTAGCATTTATAGAAATTCTGCTGACAGGCTGATTCACTAACTAAAGGTGTGGTCACACTAGTGGTCTGAACGGGCGTCCGATCGGCCCGTCCAAACGGTTGGTGTTTTTGACGACTGTCCGCATGGTCGTCAAAAACACCAACCATTTGGGCCCCCCGTTCAAACCGCTAGTGTGACCAACCTTAACTGAAGCAGAAACACATTTTTCTCGGCAGAGGTAAACTGATTGTTATCATTACTGCTGGCACTGCGGTGATCAATTGAGTGGATGTTGTGAGCAGGTATTCAAGCTAACCTGCACGTTGCCATCATAATGGACTTCACGAGCAGCAAGTTTACCGTCAGCTGTGAGAGTAATCCTGCATTCTTCAAGCAGTGTGCGGTACGGTGGCTTGAAGGATGGAGTCGTGAAAGCATGGTCAAGGTATCCCCTCTTTTCTCTTTTTGACACTGTGTCTTTACAGGTTGCTGGACATTTTTTGGATATTTAAGCTTTTTGTTTTTTATTCTTTTGTTCTGTATTTTTCTGTTTGGTTCTTCTGTTTGGTTTCTTTGTGTGAACTGCTGTGATTTGCTTAACCATTTGACGAATTTAGATGCAGGTACGCTTGTGGGTACAACGATGCATTATGTCATTTTGGTTCCCTGGCCCCAGAGAAAGGAAGATTTTTGGGTTGAACCCCCAGCTGTACACGCAGTTGCAGATTGCTGCTGCCATTTGGCGAATATCAGCAAGAGCGATTCCGCATTTTTTCAAATTACTTTGGAGCTTGTATTTGTAATGCTGCAGCTGCCGCAGGAGTTAATGTCGCAGCCAGAGAAGTCTGACAACAAGCCAAGTGACAAGAAGCAGAAAGGACGCAGCCGGCATCTGTCCGGTGGCGAGGAATTACTGCGTGGGTTCTTAATGGTCCATGAGAGCTGTGCTGATATCGGCAACATGGCGACACCACGACGCTTTATGGCATTCCTGCACTGCTACCGACAGCTGTACAAGCTCAAGAAAGAAGGCATCGAGAATAAACAGCAGCATCTACAGGTTGGATGCAAAAAACACTTGCTGCATGTCTTAAGATTTTGCATAACCTTTCACTAGTATTGTATTTTGTTGTTAAATGACTTTACATTCGGTGTAGATCTATTGTATCGTCACAGTCCAGCCTTTTGGCTGCAGCACTATACTAAATGTATTAGTGCATTATTAGGCTCTATGCAGCTCTTCTAATGGTTTGCAATGTGGCTTTTTTTCACATTTTGGCCATAGCGGACTGTAATGTGACTTCAGTGCCATAGTCAGTTTTCCACATTAAATTTTATTGCATTGTATTATACTGTACAGTGTGCGGATGTCAGGCAGGGGTGTTGAAGCTGAAAGAGGCTCGTGAAGTGGTCGACAGTCTTAAGAAGAAAGCTGCACAGCAGAGTCAGGTGCTGGCCGAGAAACAACGTGAAGCCGATGAGTCTATGGCTGCAATCACGTCCACCATTCAGGTCTCCACCACTGTGTATATGTTCAGATATTCACTCAAAATTCAGATGTTGAAGATATTTGTTGACTATTTCTTGAATTGGACTTCGTTTAACTTGTCTCCAGTGCACTTAAGGTAGGTTGTTTGATCAATTGATTGACTATCTTCGTGGTTTTTACACAAGTATCAGATTACACTACTTGTTAACAGGGAAAACGTGTGTGTGTGAAAAACTTGTTATTCAGCTGCATAGTAGGGATTCTAACTGTTGATTTTTAACCTGTTCTAACCCGTTGATTGCAAGTCTGACGTTCTAACCACTATGTCTTCAAACCGTGCCTAACATTATAAGTACTTGCGAACTGAGTGATTATTTTGTTTTCACGCATGTTGTTGCAGAGTGCAAGTACACAGAAAGCAGAAATGGAAGAACTGTCAAAGAAGGCATCGGAAGATCGTGAGAAACTGGAGAACCGGAAAAAGAAGATCGACAAAGAACTGGCAGAGATCGAGCCAATGGTTCAGGAGGCAAAGGCAGCGGTCGGAAACATCAAGAATGAGACACTTGGAGAGATCAGGGCACTGAGAGCTCCACCAGACACCATCCGTGACATACTCGAAGGTGTTTTGCGCGTCATGGGCAACCCAGATACCTCATGGCTTGCTATGAAAAGGTTCACTGATGAAGTATATTGTGTTAATTGAAGAGATATGTATTTTGCTTTTTTATATTTTTTTTTACTTTTTTGGAGCTCTTTGTGTGTGTTTTATTACTAGTGGTTAAAGAAGAAATGGTAAAGAAGTTTAGTATTGGAATATATTTTTGATTAAGGAGCTTCATATTTCGCCTTTTTATATATTTTTGACTTTTCTTGAGCTCCCACTGTGTGTAAATTATTACTAGTGAATAAAGAAAAAGTGGTTCGATTATGTGGTTTGTGTGGATTTTTGCAGCTTTCTTGCAAAGCGTGGTGTGAAGGAGGAAATCCAAACATTTGATGCTCGCAAGATTTCACCGGAGACGAGAAAGACGGTTGAAGATCTGCTGAGGAAAAACCGTGATTCTTTTGATCCAAGGGTTAGCGGAGCTTTATAATGTGTTATTTTTCATCTTTAATTTGCACTCATAGTTGCCTTGTTCATCGTGTCAGTTGATTTGGCTGCTCTTCAGTTTTTGAGTACAGATTGAATGTTTGTATTGTTTTTATGTACTGGCCCACTGGGAATAACAGTAAGGGGGAACTTGCTGGTTCAGGTTTACGTGGATATTGGAAAATGGTTAAGCGTGTGTGTCATTGTGACAAAAGATTGCGTTTTAGTAATATAACAGTAAATTTTATTCAGTATTTTTTATCAGTGTTTTGTTATCACAGGTAACGAAGTACTTATGCTCTTTATTGTGCACGAATTTTGGGGTTGTTTCCTAGATTTTCCTGCAATTTTTGAAACTTGCTTTCATAGCAGAATTTTCACTTTGTGATCGGTTATATTTTATTTGTTAGCTTTATTCATTCATGTCCATTTATGTTATATTTTTGTAACCTGGTAAATCTGTTGTTTAAACGTATATTAACTTTTTGTTCAGACACTTTTTATACTTTGAGCCTGCTTCAATATATAGAGGGAAAGAGAAGTTCGCCAGTTGTTTGTGTATTTTTGTTGTCGTGGAATAGAATGCAAAGCGGGCATCGGAAGCTGCTGCTCCACTGGCCGCATGGGTGACATCTAACATCAAGTACGCTGCAATAATTGAGAAAATTGAACCTCTAGAGACAGAGCAAGCTCATCTACAACGGTACCATTTTTTTGATGACAATTTACTTATTTATTACATGTGTTGCAGTCTGACTAGTAAATTAATTACAACGGCGCATGTAGGTTTACTATAAGCTACTAGTATTATAGTGGCAGTATGTGAATAATGTGGACATTATTGTTTATTGCCTTGCTTACATGTACGATGTATGTATGTTATTACTTATTTAAAGAAGCTGCATTTACACTATACCGCACTTGCAAATTTTTTGCACTTTTAGTAACTACCTGACTTTAAATTTATGTTGATGATTTAACAAGGAATAGATGCTTTATTTTATTTCATATTATTGAATGTCTGTATTATTGTGTCTCAAAAAGTAGCACAAAGTTTAATCTACAACTTTGTCAGTCAGTGGATTTTCGAAATTTTTTTACTTTAAATTTCTTCTTTCAGTTATATTGATGTTTCACTTTACATGCACCACCTTGTGTAATATATTTGTGTACTATGTTGTTTCTGCAGCCTGTATATGTTTGATGTGCAGAAATTTGAGTTCTGTGGAAGGAAAGATGACCAAGCTGCAGAAGGACCTGAGTCAAGTGGATCAGAAGGTGAACTCGTTGAAAAAGACTTTTGAAGTGCGTACCACTGAAGCGGCCAAACTGAAAGTGGAGCTGGAAAAGGAGCAGGAAACGATCGAAGCTGCAGAAAATCTCGTCGGAAAGCTGGAAGGGGAATACCAGCGCTGGAGTGAACAGGTCCATTGTTCTACCGATTTCTTTCTGATAATGTATTGTGCTGTAGTGACAGTAGTGGCTGTAGCATGTGGGTATTTTTTGTAATCTGTCGCATTTGTGCCAACGCTTAAACCATTTGACATTTTCAGATGCCATTTGTCAGGTACGCTTGCAGTTCCAACGACACATTGCGTTAAATTAGGGTCCCTGACGCCCATGTAAGGGGAGTTTTGGGGTCGAATTTCTAGCTAAAACATGCAGTTACAAACTGCTGCTGCCACCTGGCAAATCAAAACACAGAATGATTTTGCTTTTTCTCAAATTACTTTGGTGCTCGTTTATATAATGAGATGTTTTCGTGAATTCAGGTTCGTGAGTTGGCGACAGAGCTGAGCGAATTGCCATTGAAGACTCTGCTAGCGGCCGGGTTTATCACGTACATGCCGTCAGCACCAGAAGACCAGCGACAGGAAGTACTACGACGATGGATGAAAGATACCAACATCGACACATTCGAATTACGCAGGTCTCACACGCAAGCTTTGCATCTATTATCTGCTCTGTATATTATCTGTCAAAGTTTTTTTTAAAAATCGTCTTTTGTTAACACATTAATTAAATGCTTTTAATCATTTATGGCACCGAATTGTGGTTTGCTTGTTTTGTTGTTTAATGTATGTGTCGTGATTTGTTATATTGCGTAATCTGAATAAATGATTGTATCTTGCTTGGTAACGACACATATGTCTGTAGGTTTCTGAGCACGGAGAGTGAGCAGCTGATCTGGAAGGCGGAAGGTCTTCCATCTGATGAGCTTAGCATGGAGAATGCTGTCGTTATTCTACAGGTTTGCCATTTAGTTCTTTATTCTGTAGCAGATGAATCAAAGCCAGTTTGTTCTTAGTTTTTGCAATGACGTCGGCAAATGTGGTTTGATTTCGACAATTTTTTTGGTTTTGCATTTAGCAAATTATCTGGGAAATGGTTTTGGTAGTGACCAGGGGACACTCAAAAGCCTGGTGGGATGTCTTATTAATTATTGCGACTATTTACTGCAATGTTATGGTGGCTCTGTCTATTTGACTATTACATTGTCATTAGTATAGGACTATACGTCTAATGAATTATGAAATCCAGAGAGGAATTTTAATGTAGACTTATTCAATCTTTGACTGAGAAAACCTTATTCTGAATTGTCTAGCCATGTTGCAATGTTGCAAGGTGGAGAATGGCCATTGGAAATTATGATTTTGATTAGCAATGCTGTCGATTATCTCAGATGATCTTGAATGTCTGGATTATTTAGATCAAACAATCAGAGATGGAATTTATTAATGAAATGGTTGTGTTCCTAACGTGACCTTGACAGACATTGAGAAAAAATATATTATTATTTCCAGCATAGTCTTTGCCAGTGCTTCAGTTTTGTTGATTTGGCAACAGAAATCTGTATGGTTGTCATTGTCACTGTCTGTCTGTCTATCATCATCTGTCGCAGATGTAGCCTGTCTAACGAGTAGGACTTGGGAAAATTTTTTATAGAAGTAATTAGCCTTATGCCTTAAACCTAGGCATGAAAATAGCAGCAATTGAGTGCAAGGGGAACATTTTCAAATTTGAGGTTGAATGGACGGGGGTAGGAAAATGTGCGTTTTTCAATGGAAAACTGGCTATATCTCGAAAACGGTGAGAGATACGGCCAAGGTTACTGTTAATAACTAATATGAAGTGGCATACTCCCTTTCAGATAAAATGAAAGCCATCGACCTTGGATGACTTTGAAGGTCACTGACAACCAGTACAGTCGGCTATCTTAATGACAGCTGGGCTTTTTGTTTGCTGTGTGTTTGTATGGCGGTTGAGTTATGTACAGTTTTTATTGGAAGTCATTCTGTGGTTGTGAAATTCTAGCGAGTATGATTTGTGGTGTGTTACAGAACAGTGACTTTGTGGTAAGACCATGAGCCTGTGTTTGTGTGCGACTGTTTTCACTGTAGACTTTTAAAATGTACACTTTCTCAGTGTCAATGTGTGTTTAAGAAGATTCTGTTGGATTTTTCTTTGTTTATTTCTACATCCTTCAGTTCTATAGTCTGTCACTTGTGTGGTCTAACAGTAAATCTGCATCACTGCTGTTAGTAGGCCCTAGCTGACGTGATTATTTTCAGTATTTTATGCTTTTATATAGGTAAGGTAACAACATATTTTAAATTTGTTGCATTTGTCATGTACATTCTATGACACAGGTCATCAGTTAGTATTTTATCAAACATCTAGAAAACAGGTTGGCATTAACAGTTATTAACAGTTCAGTAGAATGCAACAGAGCATAACCAAAGTGCGGAATCACGATGCCTAGATTGTGGTTGCTCTTGTGCATTCGTATCATAGAAATTGTCACAGCAGATGTTTGATGTTATATTTACTATAAAAACAAATGGATCAATTTTCAACAGCAACCAAACACATTGTCGTTTTTATTACTTATGTAATTACGTTTCAACACTGAATTATGTATTACTTTATTCACATTTTTAGTGCATCACTACTGTTTGTTTTCTGTTTCTCTCAGTGCACTCTTGTCTTAGCAGATCACATTTTTGTTTGGTTTGAGTTTGGACTCTAGATGGCACGTTCTGTTCTATCAACAACAACGACTGAGCACATCTTTGCCTAACGTGAAACGACTGAGGTCGTGTTTTGCTTTTTACTCTATAGTTTAGAGTTGAGTACATAAATACGTTTGAATGGCGCTGTATATAAATATCTTGTCTGTTCAGAACACGCTCCGACCTTTCCTTATTGACCCATCGTCAAGAGCAACTGAATGGCTGAAGGTTCATCTGAAAGACAAGAGACTGGAAGTCATCAATCAGCAGGCAATTAATTGTTTGATTGATAAATTGATTGATTGGTTAAGTGTTCAACTGATTTATTTAATTAGTTACTTGATTGGATGACTTGTCAGACAGACAGTTATTATTACCGTAATTTTAGCTATTCTGTTTTTTACAGCTTGTTATCAGAAGTGAATGGGGATTATTTCATGGACCACATCACTTGTGAAGCGATGCCTTATAGGCCATTTGGTCCGCCCATGCTTATCTTACTGATATTCATGTACAAAAGATCATCAACATATGTTGCATGCAATTTGCTTGATGAACAAGCCTCAGATTCAGTGAGTTTCTCACTGACATTGTGCGCTTTATAAATTAAAATTATAAATTAAATTAAGATAATACTCTGCTTTTGTTCCAGTTAACTTTTACTAACTGAGTGTTTTTTTTTGTTTAAGACAAAAATTTTGTCAGCTGAGATGCTGTTAATGTATTTGTAAATATGCAGTTAAGTGACTTAGTAATTTCAATCTTGTCTGTGTTTGTAAATATTTTCTTAATTTTTGACTGCACTATGATCAGTTAGGTAGCATTCAACCGAGTGCGTGGTGTCGTGTAGGATGCAAACTTTGCCACTCAGCTTGAGTTGGCTGTCAGGTTTGGCAAAACACTCATCATTCAAGAAGTCGACGGAGTGGAACCAATGCTTTATCCGTTGCTTCGTGGTGACCTCATAGCTCAGGGTGAGCACTTATAATTGCACACATGGTTTTATGTGTCATTTTTTTATTACTGGTTTAGTACAGAAACATTTTATTGTTTATTACTTTTAATGCTTTTGAACGATCACTTTGACGTGTAAAGCTTTTTTTCAACAACTTGGTTGTGTTCATATAGTTATTAGTTTTCCGTATAGTTTTTTTTCTTTATAATAGGCCTCACATAAGTGGTTAATTTGTCTGATGAATTGCACCCTTGCTAACTGTATACATGTATAATTTGGCTATAGATAAATTAATTAAATTAAACAGAAATAGAATGTGTACTTGGAATTACAGTGGAGTTTATTGTCACGTGCATTAAAGTGTGTTATGACTCATATACGCTGTGTTCAGAAAAAAACACACCTTCACGTTTTTTTATATTTTCGTGGAAAATGTTTAGATTAACACAAAATTCTTAGGGAATGTTTAGGAGGAAACTAGTATTCATCAGTATAAAAGTTAATTATCCTTTGCTACCGGTGATGTCATGCTGACGTCATATTCTTGTGTTTGTAAATTACGGTTTTTACCATTGAAGACAGACACTGGTGAAATGTTAAAGCACACCAATTGGTCATTGTGCTGACTGAACTCAAAAATATGCTAATCCGTCACACAATTTTCCACTGTGAACTGTTTTCGTCGTTTATCTTAGTGGCTGAGTGCGAGATCCTCAACTTTGCTGATGTTGGCAGGTGTATGCGCACTGCGTCACTGCATGGATGACCACTTGCCCACTATCAGTCGAATGACTTGATACTGCCAAACATGTCAATTTTTTATTTAGAAGTTTCCTTCCATTAATGCTCAATTTTGTGTCCGTTGTTCAGAAACATCTTGCACAAACTTGCGGCTCCATAACTCTTGCTAACTCACAAACATTTATCAGTGTCTGACTTTAATGGTAAAACTCATAATTTACAAACAAAAAAATATGACATTAGCATGACGTCGTTGGAAGCAAAGAATACCTAACTTTTACACCAATGGAATACTAGTTCTCCTAAACATTCCCTGAAAATTTTGTGGAAGTCTGAACGTTTTCCACGTAAATATAAAAGAAAGCGTAAGGGCGTACTTTTTTCTGAACACAGCATATGTGGCAAAAAAGCTGACAATACTTTGATGTTTCTTTAGCCACCTTAATTTTTTCAATTTAATCTAGGTTATGCTGGACTTTTGAAGAATAATCTAAAATGATTGCTTTAGCAGTCACCATTATGCATTGTCGTACTATGTAGAATAAGTGTCGGGCTGTGAAAATAATTTATAGCAAAGTAGTCATTTCTAGAAGTATATATGATTATATGTTATATGATTGGCAGGACCAAGGTTTGTGGTTCAAATTGGCGACAAAACAATTGATTACAATGAAGAGTTTCGACTCTTTCTCACCACACGGAACCCAAACCCGGAAATCCCGGCTGATGCTGCATCCGTTATAACTGAGGTTAACTTTACAACGACCCGTGCAGGCCTTACCAGTCAGGTACGTTCCACTCCATGTATGGCTTAAAGGTTAAAGGTCGTCTATAGCTGTTAATAGTAACCCACATCAGAGATGCAGAGCATCACCTGCCATGTGGGATCACGTAGTGTTATCTGCTCCATGTTAACTAGCCAGGCAGGTTGTTAAAAACCCATGTAACCTTGACCATTGACCTATGACCTTTTAGAAGTTGTCAAGGTACATGTTACTGCAGAATTTCATTGGGCTAAATGCAATGATTAATCAGTTACTATGGCAACAGAGAAACAAACACCTTAGTGACAGTGCTGTAAACAATATTGTTAACGTTTGTTGTCGCTACTGCAGACAGAAATTTGCTATAAATTAATCGTTAATTTTTTGAAAGGTTGATTGTTAATTTTTTGACGTAAATCGTTACCATAGCATATAAGTGTTATAATGATTGCTGACATCATTGTTGTCATCTGCAGCTGTTAGCAACGACACTGCAGAATGAGAAGCCTGAACTTGAGGTGCGTAAGACAGAGCTGCTCAAGCAAGAGGAAGATCTCAAAATACAACTAGCAAAGTTGGAAGAGTCACTGCTTGAGGTCAGCTTTATTAGTATACTGACACTTTTTCTTTATAATTGATGCTTGTGCTGCTAATTAACGTTCTGAGTTCCTTTTGTCTTTTGCTGTCATACTTAATATTTCCGCGTGTTATTTGTATGTTTACTGTGGTTTTCATTATGACACTAGATTCGTTGTTGTTGTTGTTGTTTTCTTCTGGCAGTTGATCAAGGATCATACGCGAACAGCCTCGGTGAGGCCAGCATCCCTCAGGTAACTGAGTGCTACTTCGGGTTCGTTGAACAGAAAAGTGATGGGATCATCCTCATCGAAATGGTGGCTGAGTGCATCTTCCAACACTGTTATTAGTTATTAGGTGTACACTGTACCATCGTCTCCTCTACCTGACCACATCACTGACATGTGGCTGGTTCAGGCTGGTCTTGGTTTCTCGTTATTCTGTTGTGGTACCATGCCAACTCTGGTGTATGTCCTCCTGTACGGAGGCGTGACAGCAGAGTCCTTTGTGAAGGTGTAAAGTCCTTTTCTTGATCTCTGTTCACATATGTGGCATGGGGTACTGCTGGCTTGGCCATCCTACTCCATTTGCGGGCACAGTGATGTTGGATGAGTGTTTTAGCAGTGCTAAAGTCCACTGGTGCTGCTGACTGTGGTAATGTGGAAGCATCCTTCGCAATACTATCAGCCCGCATGTTTCCCTTTATCCCACAGTGACCAGGGATCCACTGAAACGTCATTTGTGCATTACCGCCTGCTGCTATTTGCTCAACCAGTGAAAGTACGTGGTGCACAATTTCTTTCTTTCCGGTGGCCTTTGCAAGCTTTTGGATAGCAGATCTGGAGTCAGTATGCAGATTGATGTTAGCCTCCTTGGGTACTGAAGACCTTTCCTGGAGTTCAACAACTTTCCGATTCATTCTCAACATACATGTGATCAATTGACTGATAGGCATTTAGTTTGTTAGAAACTTAGTGTATTGTTGGTATTTGGCTTGCAGGAGTTGGCGAATGCGAAAGGCAACATACTCGAGAACAAGGACCTATTGGACTCGTTGAACCAGACAAAGCAGAACAGCATGACAATCACCCAGTCGCTGGCCGAGTCTGTCAAACTTCAGACTTCACTCGACACTGTACGTTCAACTGCTTGGTCTCATCTCTGTAGTGGATTTTGCTCTTAGTCATTTAATGCTGCTTTCTTGCGGTCATGGATGCAATAAACGTTAGGGAGAAAATGTTTTTAAAAAACGTTAAAGACGCGTTTTTAAAGCAAAAATAATAAAACGGTTGTAATTTCTATTACAACTATGTTCTATTATTGTTGAACAAGAAGAATTTGTATTATTTATAATATTTAAACATTGTGGCAATCTGAGTTTTAATCGATGTCCATTGTCCAGTTTAACTACAGTTTGAAGTTTATCTATACAAGTCTTAATTCATTTCACTGCTGTGTCATTTGATGGTGCGAGTATTGATAGAGTGATTGGAACGTGCAGGAGAGAGATGCGTACCTTCCACTGGCAGAGAAAGGCAGCAAATTATTTTTTGTCATCAGTGATTTGTGCAAGATCAACAACATGTATCGTTTCAGCCTCGCTTCATTCCTCGGCCTTTTCCAGCGAGCACTACACAACAAACAGGTTTCCATTTGTTGACTCTGTTCTTAAGTGCCACCATCCTTTGACTAGCTATGACTGTGTACATTGTGTCTAGGAAAAAAGTAACTCATAACTCCAACGCACAACATTTAATTGTAATAAAATTCCATGCTAAAAAGGCAACGTCTAATTGCAAAAGTAGTGGCGTCAATCGCTGGCTGGCAAAATGAGCAGTTGCTTTTTAGTAAAAAATACCATGATTATATGTGAGCTTGCGTCAGTGATTTCACATAAAATTTTGCCTCCCTTCCCAAAAAAATTACATTTGGATTTTTGTACTTCGCAAATTCAGCATGGACCAATTGTACAAAATTTTATTCAGATTGATTTCGGTTTGACATTTCTATTGTACACTGTTTAGGGGGCTAATTTTTTCTGGACACAGTGTATGTATGTAATGTATGTGTTTGTATTCTGATGCAGGAGGGCTCCAGCACTGAACATAGAATCAAGTCTCTGAGTACAGTGCTACAGAATTCCGTTTTCACTTATGCTTGTCGGTCCTTGTTCAAGGCTGATCGACTGATGTTTGCCCTTCACATGGTGCATGGCATGTTCCCAGAGATGTTTAAAGAAGATGTAAGTATCGTTATTGGTTTAATTTTGTTTGCTGTTGTTTTGAACAGTTTCATCTTTCTTCTGATTGTAGATTATGTGTTGCATCATCACTGAACCTATCACACATTGTTTGTGATTTTTGTTGTTCATTTACATATGAAATACACCATCACAACATAACTTAATTTTTATAGTTGTGAAGAAAATTTTTAGCAGTTCTGGCCACAAGTCTGTTATGCAGTTTGTAATACAGTGAAAGCTTTGACAGAAATGCATGAGAGCTCGCAGCTGTTATATGTTAATGTATCTGTTAAGTGTGGTTTCCATTCATCGCAACGTACATAGTGCATTTAACAAATGCAATAAATGCAAGAAAAGTTTGCAACCAATGCAGCTGATGTAATCAGCAGCCAAAGTGCAACAATAGAATTGTGCTATCGTTGCGTCATTTACATCACTTGCATTATGTCCGTTACATTCATTGCATTGCATACATTGCATGCGTTGTGTTGTATGAAAATTTTGTTCTCTACTGGTGCAGGAGTGGGAGGCTTTCACTGGACTGATTGTCAGCGACACGAAGCATGAGTCAGGCAAAGACATTCCCAACTGGATTGAACCTGATCGAACTCCGGCGATACACTTGCTCAAGGTGATTCATTGATTTTACATCTACAGTTTACAGTCAGGTTTACGTGGAGTACATCTGAGTATTATCACTCTAAGTATTGTTGATTTTCTACTAATAGATAGTCACAGTTTTCATTATGTTGGAATGCACGCTACTTACTGCTTTTGTTTATCTTATGTAATTATCAGTGGGTGATGCAGGGCAGGTAAGGCTATAATTATTTACTTTTGACGTTTGACATTTGATGGCTGTTCTGTATGTGTTCAGACGACATTCCCACAGCTGTATCAAGAGCTGCAGCTACAGGACTCTGGTCTGTGGTCGGCGTACTCTCGCAGCAGTCAGTGTGAGCAGCAATTGCCGTCGTCTGTCTGCAGGAAACTGACAGCCTTCCAGCAGTTGTTGGTTGTCCAGGCGACCAGACCCGACCGACTCCAGTCCGCCATGTCACAGTTCGCCAGCACCGCTCTTGGTACTTACTCTCTGTCTGTCACCAGGGCCAGATTAATACTCGAGCTGGAAAAACCTATGGGGCTTTTGTAATCAATTTTCCAGTTTTGATCAATACCGTAGTATGAGGAGCAAATGCCTATAGGGTTCAAGTCATAAAGTTGACGTCTAGTTCTGTTGTGGCTGGTGGTAGGAGGGAATGCCACCTTATATTTTGGGTTGTTGAAAAATTGTTGGAAATTATTTTTGTTCTAAAATTTTTGTCCAAAAATAAAACGGCTGGAAACTCATTTTGTGATATTTGGGGGCAAAATTGTAATTTTCAGCACCCATGATCTTTTCTGTCAAAAGTTTGCAACTGTCTTTCGGAATTCTGTCCATAATTTGCAGGTATCTGTCACAAAATTGCAACTTGTTGCCCCGCCTATTTTTTTAATTCACGATGCTGCTGTTCACATTTATTAGTTCCAGTTCTAGGAAGTTTTGGAATTTGTGATTTCTGCTACTAGTGCAGTGGTGCACCTTTCTTACAGCTCTCCGTTGTAAACAGACGGTCATTAATTACCAGAACTGCAATGTTACATTTTACTTTTTTAAAATACTAAAACAGTTGGAAAGTTAGCTTCTGCAGCACTTTTTATACATACATATATTGTTTCTGTTATTATTTTATTATTATTATTATTTCATTTAATGACAAAGGGCCACAGCCACTAACATGCCACAATAAAATAACTGTATACATCAAGGAATGTCACTGATAACACAATACAACAATAAAACTACTAGAAAAAAATAAACTTTGCAATAACTAGCCAAGAATGTGGAAGTAATAGATCGTTTAAAACTATTTAAATTAGAAAAGTCAGTATTGTCAGCTGGCAAGTTATTCCATATTCTTTCTGCACGGTAAGTGAAAAAGTTATGTCTGGTGTTGGATCTGCAGCCTGGTAGGAATAATTTATATTTATGTCCACGATGTCTATAGTCAGTACGTAGTTTAAAAAATTTATTTAGGTTAAGATCAGTCAATCCAAATACTAGTTTGTAAGCAAATATCAAGTCTAATCGAAGTCGGCAAAGTTCCAAACTTTCTAACTGTAGTTTATTCAACCGCTGACAATTAGTAAGAACTTGTTTAGTTAAATTAAACTGGGCTATGCTGT
>Ga0209367_1000074_pt1 | contig 62088 bp, 46 predicted proteins | sample WorMetLIZISLAND2_FD_187412 | JGI IMG/M metagenome (GOLD analysis project Ga0209367, IMG submission 187412) | Marine gutless worms symbiont microbial communities from Max Planck institute for Marine Microbiology, Germany - Olavius geniculatus... ...
TGGGTCAGAATACGGCTTGCCAACCAGCTGAGACCATTGGCTGAGCGGCAGTAAAACCAAATTCAGAAAATATGAAGCATTCATTATTGCTTGCGCTCCAAAAATGTCGATTCCAGCAACAAACCGTCTAAACCAGACCCATCTCTGACAATAAAGTTTTAGTCTTGATCAAGGCTTGCTGAGGATATCAGAAAATCGATAATTGGTAAACATGCACTTCAAATAAAGCTTATTGATTCCAGGCCGATTTTCGCATATTATGAAAGAAGCGAAATGCATCTATTGACACCAGGGGTATTTAACAACTTATCAAAGGCCGCTGCCCATGAACCGTTTCGCCTACCGATCTACCGGATTTGCCATCAAAACGCTTTCCAATCTTTCAAAGGCAAATATCGCCATCCATGCCCAGGAGAAGATTCCTGACGGTTCGGTAATTTTCGTTATCAATCATTTTACCCGGATAGAAACTTTTTTGATGCCCGCCCAGATTTTTTCCCTTACCAAAGTTCCGGTGTGGTCATTGGCCGACTACGAGTTATTCAGGGGTGCATTTGGCAGCTACCTGGAGAGAGTGGGGGCGGTTTCGACCAAGAGTCCCGACCGGGATTTGCTCATTGTGAAAACATTGCTGACCGGCGAAGCGAATTGGATTATTTTCCCGGAAGGCAGGATGGTCAAAAACAAGAAAATTATCGAAAAAGGCCAGTTCATGATATCCTGGGCCGGCGGCAAGCATCCGCCCCATACCGGTGCCGGCACATTGGCCCTGCGCACGGAATTCTACCGCCAGCGACTGCGGCAGCTATCTCAGACCAAACCGGCGGAAGCCCAATACCTGATGGATCTGTTTCAAATCGATTCCCTGGATCCGGTTCTCAATCGGAGTACCTTTATCGTGCCGGTCAACCTGACCTACTACCCCATTAGAGCCCGGGAAAATATCTTGAGCAAGCTGGCCCAGCGGCTGGTGGACGACCTCCCCGATCGATTTGTAGAGGAACTGATGACCGAAGGATCCATGTTGATTTCCGGGGTGGATATCGACATTCACTTCGGCAATCCGATACCGGTTAATGATTATCTGCAAAACGCTCCGATTCGAAGGGATATCGGAACATTAAGGAGAATCGATTTTGACGATCCCATCGCCTCCAAGAGCATCCTGCGCAAGGAGGCGCTTAAGTTGATGCAGCGCTACATGGCAGATATTTACGGCATGACAGCCGTCAATCTCGATCACCTGTTTGCATCGATGCTGAAGTTGATGCGGTCCAAGAAATTAGATGCGATGGACTTTCGCCGCCGGGTCTTTCTAACCGCCTTCATGCTCCAACAGCAACCCGATCTGCACCTGCATCCCGGGCTCCAACAGGACCAGCTCCATTTATTGACCGACGACAGCCTCGGGAAAGTTGAGGATTTCATTTCAATTGCCCTGGAAAAAGGCAACCTGAGTAGAAATGAGAACGGTTATGAAAAAAACCATGCCTCGTTTTCCTCACCCTATGAGTTTCATCGCGCCCGGATCGACAATCCCATCGATGTCATTGCCAATGCGGCCGAGCCCCTCGCTGACCTCCAGCGAATTATCCGTCGTAATTCATCCCTGCCGGGTTTCTTGATAAAAAAAAAGGTGGCCAAAGATCTGATGGCGCAGGATGAAAAAGAGTTCGAGTCCGACTACCACGAGCATTACATCCAGCAGGAATCCAAGCCGATGGATGTCGGACGGCCGTTTTTGGTCAAAGGGAAATTGAAAAAAATCGGTATCCTGCTTTCACACGGCTATATGGCGGCTCCGCGTGAGGTTGAGGGTCTGGCAAGATTTTTGGGCAAAATGGGCTACTGGGTTTATGTTCCCCGTTTGAAAGGGCATGGAACAGCCCCCGACGACCTTGCCTTGCGGTCCTATCAGGATTGGATGCGTTCCATTGACCGCGGATATGCGATTATCAGCAGCATCTGTCGCAGGGTCGTGGTCGGCGGATTTTCGACCGGAGCGGGGCTGGCCCTGGATCTGGCCGCCAGGGTTGAAGAGATCGCCGGGGTTTTTGCGGTTGCCGCCCCAATGACGTTGATGGATTTTTCGTCAAAATTTGCGCCGGCCGTGGATATGTGGAACCGAATTATGGACCGCGCCTACAAAGTTGGACCCAAAAAAGAGTTCGTCGAGAACAAACCGGAAAATCCGCACATCAATTACCTGCGCAACCCCATCTCGGGCGTCCGGGAAATCGAACGGTTGATGAGTGATCTGGAACCCAAATTGCCCAATTTGAAAATGCCGGCCTTGATCATTCAGTCGCGCCGGGATCCGGTGGTCGACCCGAAGGGATCCCGCAAAATATTTGAGCGTATCGGCACCAACGACAAAGAATACATATTGTTTAATTTCGATCGTCACGGGATATTGTTGGGAAAGGGTGCTGAAAAAGTATACAATGCCATTGGCGAATTTGTTAAACAAATCGGTTGAGACCGTTTTGCCGGAAACAACCGGCCAACTTCGCGACCCGGCATCGACGGGCTAACTCACTTTAATAATTCTCAATGCCGGAATCCCATAATGAAATACAAAAAACCGGCCGCTGTGCCCGGATCTCTATTTTGAAACCAATCGGACGGCTCTCGGCCCGCTCTTCCAGCAAAAATCCACCTGCCCCCTTTGGGTTTTCGATGATTTTTTCGCCGATTTTTTGACATAATCGATTATTTTTATTAAAATAATTAAAATAATCGAAATTTTTAATAGTGGTTGCTCGACGACCCTGGCAGGGTAAAGGCCTTAGGCAATGTCACTGAGAAATCCGGTAATTCGATCAATCCTCGTGGGGTTGATTATTATATTTTGCGGCTGCACGAAATATCGATTTCCAAATTTGCGCGTCGCCGAAGAAGAAATGGTGCAGGACTGCCAATATCTGGACACGATTTCTGCGACCTCTGATCCCGGTAAATTTGTAACCAATTATCAATTTAACGAATTTTATGATGGCGAATTAAAAGTATTGGAACGTGCCGATAATATGGATGCCACCCATATCGTTTGGATGTATAACCATCCCATCGGCTCGGCCGCGTCCGCTTACCGGTGCGACAATTGACGTGATTGATAATCGTATTAGGGTTGCCGGGCCGAAACCGGTTAACCCTATCTCATTGAGATTATAAACCCTTTAAAAGTGCTCAGCTATGCCTATGAACAATAGAAAGATGTATAACACAACCTTGGACGCGGATTTAATCCGACAGATAAAAATTTTGGCAGCGCAACTGGAAAAGCGTCAAAACGATCTGCTCGAAGAAGCTATCGAGGATCTATTGAAAAAGTATGAAACTGTTGTCGAAGCCTAGCTTTATAATTATGAATCCACAGTTTGAATAAATTTTCAGTTCATGCTTGACATGCTACCGTGTGGTATTATAATTAGGTTATGCAGCGGATGCTGCTAAGTTGTTAATCGGTTAACTTTTCAAACTAACCCTTAACACTTTCCTCTATCCGGGGTGGTTCATTCCCCATGAACCGCCCCTTTTTATATGCATTGACTTCTATTTACGCAATCCTTATCATCAAATTTATATACTGTTGAATTGGAAAGGTGCCATAGGTTCACCTCTTTCATTGCGGCAGACCGAACTGATGCCAACCGAAGTATGTCGTTTCTGGGGAGCCGATCATGTCCGAGCATCCAAAATTGGAAATTTTTTCCGACTATGTCTGACCCTGGTGTTATTTCATCACCGGGCGTGTTGAACAATTGAAAACCGAATTTGAAATTGACATCATGTGGACGGCTTTCCCTCTGCATCCGGATACACCGCAGGAAGGCATGACGTTGGAGCAGCTGTTTGCCGGACGTCCCATCAACATTAAGCAAGTGCTTGAGCATCTATCAAGCGTCGCCGCCGAACTTGGGTTGCCGCTCGGCAAACGCGAGAAGACCTATAACAGCCGACTCGCCCAGGAAATGGGCAAATTTGCGGAAATGCAGGGTCTTGGTGATCAGTTTCACATGGCGGCCTTCAAGGCTTATTTTGCCGACGGTTTGAACATCGCCCAGGATTCGACCCTGATAGACCTGGGCACCGCGATCGGGTTGCCTGAGGTCGATGTGCGGGATGTCCTTGTAAATAGAACATTTAAAGATGCGGTGGACGCCGATTGGAATCGATCGTATCAAAAGGGTGTCACGGCCGTACCGACCTTCATGCTGAACGGTATGTCCCTGGTGGGCGCCCAACCCTATGAGAAACTGGTGCAACTTATGGAAACCTCTGGAATAAAGAAACGAATATAGCTACGATATAATTATATAATTCTTCAGAGAGAAAGTTAGATTTAAAACTTGGAAATACCAAATCACAAGCACCAAATGACAAACAAATTCAAAATTCGAAACCACAATGACCCAAACCAGTAGCTGGGTACGTTGCCATAGTGCTTTGAAATTGTGATTTTGGTCATTGGATATTATTTGTAATTTGTTATTTGCTATTTGAGATTTTTCCGGCATCCTCCTTAATTAAATACAAAGATAATAATATTCAATTATGACGATTTGAGACTCTCGATATATGAACACCATCGCATTAATCATTTTGCTGGCCATCGTTTTCGATCTTTTTCTCAACGGCATTGCCGACCATCTGAACCTGAAAATGCTGCGAAACGATCTTCCCCGGGCCTTCGAGGGGATTTATGACCCGGATCGCTATCGCCAATCTCAACACTATTTAAAAGTCAATACCCGGTTCGGCTGGATTTCCGGAACCTTCAATGTCTGTCTGATACTTATTTTCTGGTTCGGCAAAGGATTTCCGCTGGTGGATCAGTGGGTTCGATCCCTCGGCCAGGGACCTGTCATCAGCGGCCTGATATACATGGGAATCCTGATAACGGTGAAGTCGATTCTCAGCCTGCCGTTCAGCATCTATTCAACCTTTGTCATTGAAGAGCGTTTCGGTTTCAATCAAACTACCTGGTCCACATTTTGGCTGGATCTGGCTAAGGGAATTTTGCTGGCGATACTGATCGGCACACCCCTGCTGGCCGGAATTCTAATGTTTTTCGAATATGCCGGCACCAATGCCTGGTGGTATTGCTGGATAGCTGTTACGCTTTACATGCTCGGGGTGCACTATATCGCGCCAACTTGGATAATGCCGCTGTTCAATAAGTTTTCACCCCTGGAAGAAGGGGAGTTGAAGTCATCTATTTTATCCTATGCCGGATCAATCAATTTTCCGATTGAAAACGTCTATGTCATGGATGGATCGCGGCGGTCCAGCAAGTCCAATGCCTTTTTTACCGGGTTCGGCAAGCACCGGCGGATCGTCTTATTTGACACCCTGATCAAACAGCATACCCCGGGTGAGTTGCTGGCCGTCCTGGCCCATGAGATGGGCCACTACAAAAAGAAACATATTCTTCAATCCCTGATTCTCGGGATTCTCCAAATGGGACTCATGCTGTACTTGCTCTCGCTTTTCATTTCATATCAAGGACTCTTCGACGCGTTTTATGTGCCCCAAAAATCGGTCTACGCAGGTTTGATTTTCTTTGGCATGCTTTATTCGCCCCTGGGATTTTTCATCGCGATATTCATGCAGATACTTTCGCGCAAAAACGAAAGGGAGGCGGATCGTTTTTCCGTTGAAACCACCCGTGATCCCCGGTCCATGGCGGAGGCATTAAAAAAGCTTTCCGTCAACAACCTGTCCAATTTGCTGCCCCATCCGTTTTACGTGTTTTTAAACTACTCCCATCCGCCGGTGTTGCAAAGAATTAAAGCCATACAGGAAGCGGTATAAGGTAAAAGGTATAGGGTTTAAGGTATAGGGTATAAGGTTTAGGGTATAGGTTATGTGGTTTAAGGAATAGGGTAATCGGTATTCGGTGTTCGGTATTCGGCAAAAAAAGTTTTAAGATGCAATGTCGGGATAGAGGTTGGAAAGATAAAATCAAAGGAAAAACCAAAATCCAAAATTACCGACGTCTTGATTGTGGCCGATATCGAAGGCAGTTCAGGGTGCTGGGATTATCGGGCCGCTTCATTTATGACTCCGCAGTGGGCCGGGGCATGTAGGGCGATGTCACTTGATGTTGCTGCGGTTGTCGATGGGCTATTCGATGCCGGTGTTGAACGGATCAAGGTAAAAGATTTCCATCGAACGGGATACAACCTGCTGCCCGAGATGATCGATGCCAATGCTGAAATTATTCACGGCTACCGCCGCGGACCCGCACCGGGGCTGGGAGATCCAGGCCGCGCCCAGGTTGTCATATTCATGGGCATGCATGCCGCCTCGGGAACCAATGGATTTTTGGCACACACCTTGACCTCCCGGATTGCGTATTTGGAGGTTAACGGAAAGCCAATGGCTGAAATCGAGCTGTTTGCATCCGCTTTGGCTCCGTTCGGGCTAAGACCCATTTTCTTTTCAGGCTGTCCGGTGGCCTGCGAACAGGCCGCGGCGGTCATGGATACTATCTGCTGCTATCCGATAGACAAAAAGGGAGGGCGCAAGAATTTCGACAGTGGCGGCTGGCGGTCGGGTCTGGCCCGGTCCGTCGTCGGGTCCCTTGAAATAAATCAGCCAATGCCCTATCAACCAAAGGGCCCTATGCAGGCACGGTTAACGCTGCGTGATGGAGAGGCCCCAGCAACTAAAATCGCCCGTCGATGGAAACTCGAAAGCAACGGGAACCAGATTGTCCTGGATACCTATAGTATCCAGGCGCTTTACATGGAGTTGATACGAATATGCTATTTAACTCCGCTGGTGGAAAAAACATTGCCGGCTGCGCTTTGGATCTACAATCTGTGGGGTCGTCTGGGGCTGGCCTGGGTACGTCGGCAAATGAAAAAAAATAATTTAGGGATTTAAGGATTGAGGAATTTAGGGATTGGGGGATTTAAGGAATTTGGAATTGAGGGATTTAGGGATTGGGGAATTGAGGAATTTGGGGATTGAGGGATCTAGAAATTGACGAATTTAGGGATTGAACGATAAGATCCATAAATTAAAAGAGATAGAGCTTCTTTAATTACTTAATTTATGGATCCTTGAATTATCACGAAAACAGCTGCAGTTGGCCCGATTTGGCTGCTTTAGGTGTATCGGGCATCAGATCTTTCCAGTCGCCTTCGAACTGCGGATTGGGGGTATTCGCGTAGGAGACTTCAAAAAAATTTTTACCGGACTGTTCGACGCTCTCCAATGGATTAATGAAAAGCTCTATTTCCTGGCGGGTTATTACCGGGAACTGATAATGCCGGTTGATATACTTGAATTGACCCTTGTCAGCCAATCGCGACTCTACAAAAGCAAGGTGATCATTGATTCGCTGACGAATGCAGTCATTGGATGCTGCCATGACCGTATCCTGGCTGGCCGCGATAATTTCTTTAAAGCCCGTCTCGATTTCGAATCCGACGCAGTTTCTGCCGGATGCCATGGCAGACCACATGGTGGTACCGGTTCCTAAAAAAGGATCCACCACCGTATCGCCTTTGGCCGAATACATGTTCACCAGGCGATAGGCAAGCTCAAACGGAAATGCGCCGCTTCTTAACCGGGTGGCGTTTTTTTTCAGCTTCTGCCGGGTGCCGATCAAGCCAAACCAGACATCCGAAAACCAGTTGTTCCTTTCTTCCCAGAAGAGCGCACTTTCGCGCCGGGTTTGTTTTTCTGGCCCGCTGTTGAACTCTCTTTTAGAGCCTTTGCGCACGATGAGAATATATTCATGTTCGAGGGTGACATAGGCGCCGCCCGGTAGCATTCCCGAACCCATGAACTTATTCGGTGCGTTGGTCGGTTTGCGCCAGATTATCAGGGGCAGGGCGGAAAAGCCGATTTTGAGCAATGAATTTAATATTCTGGCATGGTTGGGGTAAAGCCTGAAGTTATCGCCAACTGATCGGGTGGCATCGCCGATATTGATGCAGGCAATCCCTCCGTTGATTAGTATCCGGTAAAGTTCCTGCCAGACCTGATCAAGGGTCTGGTGCATCAGGTCGAATGCTTTGGATCCGTCGTTGTTTTTAAAGGCCTTGAGGATGTTCTTGTTCTGGCTGACGAACATGTCATCCCACATTTCGATCATCGGATAGGGTGGAGAGGTCACTACCAGGTGTGCGCTGGAATCCGGGATGACATGCATGCTTTTTGAATTCTTAAAATAAATTTTGTGGGTGGTTTTCATCATACCTAAGTTTAGAAGTTGAAGGTTCAACGATATCGGTTGAGAAATACCCAGACACGGAAACGATCCGTATATAGGGACAGTTGTCTAACCGGGCAAAGTCGGATATAAAAACAAATGGGGTAGCTGCATCATAATCGGTGCTGATGAATTTTCATATTTTCTATGATTTGTCAATCAGGCGTTTCCTCCCTAATTGACCGTAAAAAAATTTTGGGTTCCAATTTTAAAAAAGATGGTTAATAGAATAACCATATCAGAAAGATTTTGAAGGACAGGTGCGGATATCCGTTCCAATGCGACGCACGATTACTACACTATGAAAGTAAATAATAAAGTTGCCCTGCTGAATGCACCGCTTCCCGCTGTCAACGACCCAGAGGAAACCTACATTCCGGATTCTTTGCCATTGGTTGTGGATGCCCATGTTCATTTGTTTCCGGATTTCCTGTTTGCACCGGTTTGGCAGTGGTTCGAAAAATTCGGCTGGCCCATCCGGTACCAGCTGTCATCAGAGGATGTCGTAAAATTCCTTCTTTCCCACGGCATCGGCCATATCGTCGCGCTTCAATATACACACAAGTCCGGTCTGGCGCGGGAATTAAACGCGCACATGATGAACATATGCCGGTCCTATTCGCAGGTAACAGGCTTGGCCACGGTCTATCCTGGTGAGAAAGACGCCGTAGAAATTCTCGAACACGCATTCCAAAACGGCCTGGGTGGCGTTAAACTTCATGGCCATGTCCAATGTTTTGCCATGAATGATTCATCGATGCATGAGATATACGAAGTTTGCTCGGATTATGGCAAACCATTGATCATGCACGTCGGGCGTGAACCGAAAAGTCCGGCCTATCCATGTGATCCTTATGAATTGTACCGGGCCGATAAACTGGAGCAGGTGCTCCAGGCGTATCCACAGCTTAGGGTGTGCGTGCCTCACCTGGGAGCAGATGAATTCGGATCCTACCGCCGGATGCTTGAACAACATGACAATCTCTGGTTGGACACCACCATGACGTTGGCCGAGTATCTGCCGATGGATTATTTCCCGGACCTTGCTGAATTCAGAAGCGATCGGGTCATGTTCGGAAGCGATTTTCCCAATTTGCCCTATGCCTGGGATCGCGAGATCAAACAGTTGGTTCGGCAAAATCTGCCGGACACAACCATGGAGAAAATTCTCGGGCTGAATGCATTGGAATTTTATCAGATTGATCGCGGTGAGAATTAGGAGCTTATTGGTAGCAAAAATATTTTTTCAATTATCAAAGGGAGATTATGATGAGCAAACTAACAGTTGAGGATTTGAATCTGCCGGGCCAGAGGGTCCTGATGCGGGTTGATTTCAACGTGCCGCTGGAAAACGGACAGGTTGCCAATGACAAGCGGATCAAAGCCGCGTTGCCGACCATCAAGTATATCGTCGAAAACGGCGGTAAATTGATTCTGATATCCCATTTGGGGCGGCCGAAAGGCCAGCGGGTACCCGAAATGTCTATAAAACCCTGTGCGGAAGTCCTAAGCAGAATGTTGGATAAGAATGTTGCCTTTGCAGAGGACTGCATTGGAGCGGCGGTCGAGGGTGTTGTCGATAAACTGGACAATGGCGATGTTCTGTTGCTGGAAAATCTCAGATACTACCAAGAGGAAACGGACAACGATCACGGATTTGCCCAGAAACTTGCAGGACTTGGTGATCTGTATGTCAATGATGCGTTTGGAACCGCTCATCGGGCCCATGCATCCACAGAGGGTGTGACGCATTTCATCGACCGCTGTGCAGCCGGATATTTGATGACGAAAGAACTGGATTACCTCGGCAATGTGCTTGAGAATCCGACCCGGCCGTTTGTGGCCATTCTCGGTGGAGCCAAGATCTCCGGCAAAATCGATGTCATCACCCATCTTCTGCCTAAAGTGGACTGGGTCATCATCGGGGGCGGTATGGCCTACACGTTTTTCAAGGCCCAGGGCCTGGAGATCGGAAAATCGCTGCTGGAAGTCGACAAGGTGGATTATGCCAAAGATATACTGGCCCAGGGCGGGGATAAAATTGTGCTTCCCGTCGATTGCCAGGTCACCGATTTTTTCGATTTCAATGCCCGTCGTATAGGAAGTTTAACGCAGGTCGACGTCGCGGAAATACCGGCAGACCAGGAAAGTCTGGACATCGGAAGTGAATCCATTGAAAAATTTCGATCCGTATTGTCCCAGGCTAGAACCATCGTCTGGAATGGCCCCATGGGCGTTTTTGAAATACCGGAGACCGCCAAAGGCACGTATGCAATCGCTGAACTGCTGGCCGAAGTAACGGCCGGCGGTGCTACCACCGTAATCGGCGGGGGCGATTCGGCCTCTGCCGTCGACAAGGCCGGAGTGTCCGAAAAAGTTTCGCACGTTTCCACCGGCGGGGGCGCATCACTGGAATTCATGGAAGGTAAAACCCTGCCGGGCGTGGCGGCGTTGACGGATAAGGAATGACAGAATACAGATGACAGAGAACAGAGGTTAGATGACAGATGTCAGAGGACAGATGTCAGACGACAGATGTCAGAGGACAGAAGACAGATGTCTGAGGTCAGAGTTCAGAAGTCAGAGGACAGATGTCAGAGGATAGAAGACAGAGGGTGCATGCCAGAGGACAAGAGGCAGAAGTCATGTGACAGAGGTCAGAGAAAGGTGATAAGGGACAAGCGACGGATTATAGATGACAGCCAGTAAGTGATCGGTGACCGAGTCCGGATAAAGACGATGTGTTTTGAAACATAAAGAAACTTATTCTTCTCACCTTGACTATGGGGAGGTGAGAGGTGATTTGTTTTCGATAAGACTGGCCGTTGAATTAGGAAAGACTAACTCATAAAACGGCGAAGCTTAGACAGAAAAGTGCAATGATTTGGAGTGGGTCGGCACGGTGGCCGACCCTACTCGCATTCTAAAAATTTCCAATTTCTGCTATCTCTTTTCTTCTCTTCTCTGTTTTCTGACCTCTGACTTCTGTCCTCTGACATCTGATCTCTGTCATCTGTCCTCATTTCGCTGGCATCTGAAAAAGTCTCTATTTAACTCGCAATTACATTCTGCGGCAGTTTCTGAGTCAAAATATCGACCGCCTCCTCGACCATCTCATCCAGCACCTGGGCGGCCGGTTTGATTTCCTTGATGATGCCCGACACCTGGCCGGCCAGCCCGCCGACAAAATCGGCTTTATTGGCTTCCACGAAGCTGGCCAACAGGGCCGAGGAGATGAGAACCTGGGTGGGGAAGGGCAGGGGTTCGAGGCCGGAATTATCCCACAGCTCGTGAAACTGGTTATAGCTGGCACGCAAGGTCTTGCCGGTGTAGGCCGTGCTGACGCGGGTGCCTTCATCCGTTGACTGCACGATTTTTTGTTTGTTGATATCCAGGGCGCCGCCTTCGTTGGTGGCCAGAAACCGGGTGCCGATCCAGGCGCCGATGCATCCCATGGCCAGCGCGGCCGCCAGTCCGCGCCCGTCGCCGATGCCGCCGGCCGCCAGAACGGGCACCGGAAACGCGGCATCGATGGCTGCCGGCAGCAGCACCATGGTGCCGATCCGGCCGGTGTGCCCGCCGCCTTCATGTCCCTGGGCCACCAGCAAATCAATGCCGGAATCTGCCATGCGTTTAGCATTCTTGGCATTGCCGGTGATGCCGAGCACTTTCATTCCCACCGCATGGGCATCGGCAACCATAAACCCGGGATTTCCCAGACCTGCGCAAAACAGCGGCACCTTCTCTTCGACGCAGACCTGGATGGATTCCTTCGGGAACATGGTGGTGGTGTTGCGGCGGATCATAATGTCGACATCCGGCAATTCCATTTCCTGCTTGATTTTATTGATCCATTCCCGATGCGGCTGGGGAATGGTTTTCAATACTTCGTTCAGCGGCAGTTCCTGGGCATCCGTTCCGCCGATTCCGCCCTTGAGGTCCAGGTATTTGGGCAGAAGGAGATCAACGCCGTAGGGTTTGTCGGTTTGTTTCTTGATTTCCCGGATCGCCTGCTGGAGTTCATCCACCGTGTAGCCGCTGCCGCCCAGCACGCCCATCCCGCCGGCTTCCGAAACCGCGACCACCAGTTCAACCGGGGCACCGGTATTTTCGCCAATCAGCGTTGGACCCATTCCGGCACTCAAAACCGGGTATTCGATGCCCAGCATGTCACAAAGTTTGGTTTTCAATACTCTTTTTCCCATGTTACCTCCCGCCAATGAACCCGGCTTAATCGGCAAATGTTATTGGTTAATTGCGCTATGCCCCCTGCGCTAGGCCCTCTGCTTTTTCAATCCGCAATCCGCAATCCGAAATCCGCAATCGAAACATCCCGCACCCCGCAACCCGCACCCCGACGTTCCTTCTAATTAAAACGGCACGAAAAGTCAAAATATGATTTGCGAGCAAGGCTCAAAACGTTGTTCAGTCTTTAAAGTTGCTTTTATTTTTTATCTTGACATTCAATTGGTAATTTGATCAATATGCATGGTGATTTCTTTATCCAATGCAGTTCGAATCTAGATGTCGGATTGGCTGTTCAGGTGGAGTAATAATGTTCAAATCAAATTCCACAGGGAGGACTGATATGAAGAAATCTAGTTTTGCTGAGTTGTGATCCTGGTAGTCAATTTTTATTGCAACCGTTTGTTTTCCGGTCTGGGGTTCTAAAGCGACTAAGATCGGCGTTCGGGAGAATACGTCTATGGACATGAAAAGGAATTATTATGAGGACGTTCAGCTGTTTACATCCGGCGTCATCGTCTTCTGGTTTTGCGTCCTTGTTGTGGGTCTTGCGATATTTCCGTTTGTGGCGAAAAATTATTTTGTGTATGTGGCCAACTATATGGCCATCAATGTGATCGTCGTTATCGGCCTCAACTTATTGGTCGGTTACACCGGTCAGATCTCATTGGGACATGCTGGTTTTTTTGCTATCGGGGCCTACGGCACGATTGTCCTCATGACGAAAGCCCATTTTCCTTTTCTCCTGGCATTGCCGGTTGCAGGGCTCTTTGCCGCCGGTTTCGGCTTTTTACTGGGTCTGCCGGCACTACGCCTGGAAGGTCCCTATCTCGCTATTGCGACACTCGGTTTTGGGATTACCATTACCCAGATTATTGGAAAAATAAAAGCGCTCGGGGAGCGCCAGGGCCTGCATGCGCCGGAATTAACTATCGGCCCCTGGCACTTAAATACGGATAGAGATTTTTACTTTCTTTTGATTCCCATTACTCTTCTTCTGGCTGTATTCGCGCGCAATATCGTCAAAACCAAGGTTGGACGGGCTTTTATTTCGATCAGAGATGCCGATATCGCAGCGGAAACCATGGGCGTAAACCTGACCTTTTATAAAACGCTGGCATTTGCCGTGAGCGCTTTTTATGCGGGTGTCGGCGGTGGTTTGTACGCCTTTGTGCTGCGCTTTATCGAACCGGAGTTGTTCAATCTTTTTATGTCCGTCATGTTCCTGACCATGGCTGTGGTCGGTGGATTGGGATCCATTCTTGGACCGATTGCGGGAGCTTGTCTACTGGCATGGTTGGACCTGCAGCTTCGCAATATATTGAGCATCCCCTACCTCGGGGAGTGGCTCGAAGCCCTGTCTAAAAGCTATTTTTCGATCACGGGTGTTTCCAACATCCAGCTCATTGTTTTCGGTTTTATTTTGATTATGATTATGCTGTTTGAACCGCTGGGAATATACGGTATCTGGATACGAACGAAGAAATATTGGAAAACCTGGCCATTTTAGAATGAGCTTACTTCGAGATATGATATAAAATAGGTACGACATGATCGATTTTTTTCAGATGATTCTCAGCGGCATCGCCGTCGGAAGTTCTTATGCCCTCATGGGACTTGGCATGGTTTTGATCTACAAGGCCTCTGAAGTACCCAACTTTGTTCAAGGAGAAATGGCGCTGCTTCCGGTCTTTATCGCCTACATGCTGCTGTCCTCATACGGTCTGCCCTACTATATTGTCTTTCCCGCGACACTTGTATTCGCACTTTTTCTCGGGTGTTTTCTGGAATTTGCTGTTTTAAGAAGAGCCAAAGAGCCGAATGTTCTGGGTTTGATCATCATCACCATCGGCATGGAAATGCTGCTTTTGGGCTTCGTTTCCTGGAAGTTCGGTGCGGATCAGCGCGCCATGCCCTTTCCGATATCCACCTATGACAGTATCATCATCGGAGATATCTATATCAGCACCATCGACATGCTGACGATTGTGGTGGCACTGATCATCATGCTGATTCTTTTTCTTTTTTTCAGATACTCCAAAATCGGTGTTGCCATGAAAGCGACTCAACAAAATGAAAACGCAGCCGCCCTCATGGGCATCAAAACCCATCGGGTTCGGATGATCACCTGGGGAATCTCATCCCTGGTGGGCTGTGTGGCCGGCCTGCTCCTTTCGGCGGTGCTAACCGAACCCTACATGATGTGGGATGCCATGCTCAAGGGATTTGCCGGGGCAGTCGTGGGTGGTATGACCTCGCTGCCGGGAGCGGTATTTGGGGCTTACATTGTCGGTGTGGTTGAACATCTCTTCGGCGGGTATGTTTCCATCGAATTTAAATCAGTTGTGGCCTTTGCGGTAATTGTTCTGGTTTTGTGCATCAAGCCCAGCGGTCTTTTTGCGAGACATTATGTCAAAAAGGTTTAACTCATGTGAATAACATCTGGATCATGGTGAATCATCGTATCGGCGAAAACTCCAACCAACACCAAACAATAAAGAAAATAGGAGGCGTGACATGAAGAAAAATTTACTCTTCGTTTTAGCTGTTATGGCGATCGTGGTAATCGGTTTAGCCTTCAAGGCAACTGCCGAAGAAGGCGTAACGGATACCGAAATTCACATCGGCCAGTGGGGCCCCCAAACCGGACCGGCCGCCCCCTGGGGGGCAGTGGCCCGGGGAACCGATGCCTATTTCAAAATGATCAATGCTGAAGGCGGCATCCACGGCCGCAAACTCATTCTCCATTATTTTGACGACGCCTATAACCCGGCCAAAACCATGGCAGGCGTGAAGCAGCTTCAGGAAGACATCGGCATGTTTGCCTGGGTTTCAGGCGTTGGAACTGCACCTGGATTAGCGGTCAAAGATTATCTGATGGAAAGAAAAATTCCATGGCTGGGCCCCTCAGCCGGCTCCCGGCATTGGATCGAACCACCCCAGAGGTATCTTTTCAACATCTACCCCCTTTACTTGGGTGATGCCCAGGTGTTGTGTCAATACGCGGTCAAAAAGCTGGGCTTCAAAAATATCGCGATTGCATATCAAAACGATGATTATGGCAAACAGGGGTTGGAAGGTGCCCGCATACAACTTTCAAAATACAATATGAAGCTGGCCGAAGAACTTCCCATTAATGTAGCGGATACGGACATGAAGCCGCATATCATGAAATTTCGTAAGGCAAAGGCCGAGGCGGTCCTATTGTTTGTGGGCCCCGGGCATGTCGCCCGTTTGATCGGAACCGGCAAAGCCATGGGATTCGAACCTCAGTGGATGACGTCCACCACCTGCGGCGATGTTCCGTTGATGATGGCCATCACCAAAGGGCTTTATGCCGGAACCATTCTGGCCAGCTTCGGCATGATGAATCCACAGCAGGTCGGCATCGGCAATGTAGAAGATGTCAATAACTCAACCCATCCCCTGCTAAAAAAATATCATGAAAAAGCATTCAAACAGTTTGCTGCCAAAGAAGAACGCTGGGGATTGACCTTTGCCGCCGGCATCGCTTACGCCGAGCCCTTTATCGAAGCGTTGAAGCGCGTCGGCCCGGATCTGACCCGCGAAAAACTAGTGCTGGAGATGGAAAAGATCCGCGACTTTCAGGGCATCATGGGACGAGTCAGCTACGCACCCTTCGATCCCAAAGATCCTTTGTGCCGGATAGGCCAGCAGGAAGTATTTATCGGGCAGGCGACACCGGATGCAAAAGTAAAAGTGCTGACTGACTGGATTCAGACGGAATATATACCCATAAGCAAGTAGCGACCGATTGAACAGTGGAGGTGGTGATGCGAAATTGCATTCTGCCTCCACTTTGTTTAACTTTAGCGCGGGAAAGCGTTCATGACATTTTTCGAAGTCAACAATTTGTCGATCAGTTTCGGCGGCCTAAAGGCGCTCAATGACATATCCTTCCAGGTACAGGCGGGTGAGATTTATGCGATCATCGGTCCCAACGGGGCCGGCAAAACAACTCTATTCAACTGTATCAACGGCATCTACAAGCCCACCAGGGGGCAGATATCATTTAAGGGCCGCAGCCTAGTCGGTAAAAAACCGGATAAGGTTGCCAGAATGGGCATTGCACGTACATTTCAGAATATTGAGCTCTTCGATAACATGAACACCATGGAAAACATTATGCTCGGAAGGCACTTATACATGAAGACCGGCCTTTTCCGCGGAGCGTTTTTGTGGGGAAAAACCTCCTTTAGCGGCCAAGAAGAGGTTGCGCACCGCCGCCGGGTGGAAGAAATCATCGATTTTCTGGATCTGCAATCTGCCCGAAATAAATTTGTCGGCAGCCTGCCCTATGGAACCCAGAAACAGATCGAGCTGGCGAGAGCCCTGGCATTGGAGCCGGAGTTGTTGCTTTTGGACGAGCCCTGTGCCGGAATGAATTCGGAAGAAAAACAGGATATGATCTTTTGGGTCAAAGATATTCAGGATGAACTGGGCATTACCATCCTGTTGATTGAACACGATATGACCATGGTCATGGACATTTCAGATCGTATCCTGGTTCTGAATTTTGGAAGCCCCATTACCGAAGGTAATCCGGACGAAGTTCAAACACATCCGGAAGTATTAAAAGCCTATCTGGGAGAAGATGAAGGTGAGCGCGCTGCTTGAGATAAAGAATATCGAAACTTACTATGATCTAATCTATGCAATTCGTGGGGCTTCCCTGACAGTTGAGGAAGGCAGTATTACCGCCATCCTCGGTAACAACGGCGCCGGGAAATCCACGGTATTGAAAACCGTCATGGGGCTTATCGAGGATCAACCGGACAAGGGAACTATCGAATTCATGGGAAAGCGCATCGACGGATTGGACACCGATCAGATCGTACGGCTGGGGATCACCCTGGTACCGGAGGGTCGTGAAGTGTTCGAAGAGCTCACCATTAACGAAAACCTTCTCATGGGCGCATATACCCGCAAAGACAAGCGCGGCGTCGAAGAATCATTTGAAAGAGTCTATTCTTATTTCCCCATTTTAAAAGATCGCTCCCAGCAATGGGCCGGCACACTCTCAGGCGGGGAGCAGCAGATGCTGGCCATCGGTCGCGCCCTGATGAGCCGGCCAAAGCTCTTATTTCTGGATGAGCCCTCCCTCGGGCTCTCCCCTATACTGGTCAAAGAAATTTTTGACATCATCAAAACCATCAACACTGAAGGTGTAACGATTCTCCTCGTGGAGCAGAATGCACGCATGGCCCTGGGCGTGTCCGACACCGGATTAATTATAGAGAACGGCCGGTTTGTCATGAAAGGCAAATCATCAAATCTGATGGAGGATAAGGACGTCAAGGAATTCTATATGGGGGTCAAATCCGAAGCCTCCGTAAAGGGATATCAGAGATGGAAGCGCAAAAAGGCCTGGCGATAATATGGCGGTCATACCGTTCTGAAATTAATTAAGGTAGATGATAGAATGGCCAAAGAATCGAATCAAACCGTACCTACCGCATTTTTAGCTGCAGTCAACAGATGGGGTGACCGGGTAGCCATGCGACAAAAAGAGTTTGGTCTCTGGCATGATATTACCTGGAACGATTACGGCGAGAAAGTCAAAAAGGTTGCCTACGCTTTAATGTCCATGGGACTTGAGACGGGCGATTGCGTTGCTATTATCGGCGACAACTGCCCTGAATGGGTTTATGCAGATGTCGGGATTCAATGCTGTGGTGCAGCTGCTACAGGCGTTTACGCAACAAATGCTTGGCAGCAGGTGGAGTATGTCGTAACCAACTCCGAATCCAAATTCTTTTTTGTCGAAAATGAAGAGCAATTGGATAAATGGCTCCATTTCAGGGACAAGGCACCTAGCCTGAAAAAGGTTATTGTCTGGGATACCGAAGGTTTGAGACAATTTAAAGACCCCATGGTTATGACATTCGAGGAACTCCTCGAAATAGGGCATAAGGTTTCCCAGCAAAATCCGCAGTTATTTGATGACAGAGTCCGGCAAATCAGCCCGGAAGATGTTTCAGTCCTCATCTATACATCCGGCACTACCGGACCGCCCAAAGGCGCCATGCTGACCCACAAAAACTGCGTTTGGATGGGAACCGCAATAACATCCAATAATCCCATGTTCGATAATGATGAAATTATGTCCTTTTTGCCCCTGTGCCATATCTTCGAGCAGCTTTTCACCATCCTCGCTCATTTCAAGGTAGGTCATATCGTCAATTTCATCGAAAGCCCGGAGACCGTCGTCGACAATATGATCGAGATTTCCCCGACCGTTGGACATGCCGTGCCGCGCATCTGGGAAAAATACTACTCTGCTATTATGATCCGCATGGCGGATGCTACCTGGTTTAAGAAACTAGTCTTCGGCGCGGCGATAAATACCGGTAAAAAACGTGCCCGGCTTCAAATGGATTTTCAATCTGTGCCTTTTTTTCTTGAATTGCTTTACAGACTGGCTCACTTTGCCGTATTTCGCAAGCTCAAGGAACGGATGGGTTTTGATCGGATTCGGGTCGCATACTCCGGGGCAGCGCCCATTGCCCCGGAGATTCTGCATTTCTTTCAATCCATCGGCGTGAACCTGGTGGAAGGATATGGTCAGACCGAGGGTACCGGCGTGACCACCACCTCCAAGGTCGGCCGGGTCAAGTTCGGGACCGTTGGCGAACCGCTCGCGGGAGTTCACATAAAAATCGCCGACGATGGTGAAATTCTTGTAAAATCAGACGGCGTATTCAAAGGCTATTTCAAAAATCCGGAGGCCACCGAAGAGACCATCGTAGACGGTTGGCTGCATTCGGGAGATGTAGGCACCATAGATGCTGATGGCTACCTGAGCATAACAGACCGCAAAAAAGATATTATTGTTACGGCAGGCGGGAAAAATATAACCCCGCAGTATATCGAAAACAAGCTCAAGGCCAGTCTATACATAAATGATGCAGTTGTTATCGGTGATCGGCGAAAATACCTGAGCTGCTTAATTATTATCGATGAGGACAATGTCGTCAAATATGCGCAGGATCATAAAATTCAGTTCTCGACCTATAAAGATCTCACCCGGAATACCGAAATCAATGAACTCGTTGATGCCGAAATAAAAGCCATAAATGAAAGTTTGTCAAGAGTGGAGCAGGTCAAAAAATTTACTATCCTACCCAAAAAGCTCTATGAAGAGGACGGTGAAGTTACACCGACCATGAAAGTCAAGCGCAAGTTCATCAACGAAGCATTCGGTGATCTGATCGAAGCCATGTACTAGATCACACTTGGCCTGGTGAAAATCAATCTTCATCTAGCAATTTACTATTAAAAATCGATCCCACTTTTATTCCCTATTTATTTGGGATTTTAGATTTTGGATTTAAGGTATTCTGTCAATTTAGTAAAATCAGATAGAGCGCAGCGATACAATAAATCCGCTATCCGAAATCCGCAATCCCAAATTGCTCCTAAACGCTGATTGAATGGAACAATAATTGGTCGATAGATAACGCCACCTATTGTTGATTTTCATCACCTTAGATCACACCCGCCAACAATCGCAACGATGTTCTTTCTACCGGTAAAATCATTGTTTTGGAATTTTGAATTTGAGTTATTGGGATTTGTTTGATATTTGAGATCTGGTGCTTGGAATTTCTAAACAAACTTATCTGACGATTTTTTCACTTTTTTGTATAAATAAGGAATATATGATTTAAGGGAGGAATAACACCCATGGTTCAGGTAATTGCAGACCGGCGTGATATTGATTTTGTGCTTTATGAACAGCTCAAGGCCGATGAGTTGACCAAAATCGCAAGATACAAGGATTTTAACAGAAAAATCTTTGACATGATTATCACCGAAGCCAAAAATATCGGCGTCAAAGAATTGCTGCCGACCAGCGCCGAAGGCGATCGGGAGGGATTGATTTTTGAAAACGGCCAGGTAAAAGTTCCCAAGAGTTTTCATCGCGCCTTCAATTTACTGCTGGAAGGCGAATGGACATCATTGATGGAAGACCCTGAATGGGGCGGTCAGGGCCTACCCCTGGTGATATCCCAGGCGGCCGGTGAATACCTGTTCGGCGGTAATTGGGCGGTCATGAACTATGCCGGCATGGGACACGGCACCGGCAAGATGGTGGAGGTCTTCGGCACCCAACAGCAAAAAGATACCTTCCTTGAGAACCTTTACACGGGCCAATGGGGCGGCACTATGCTGCTGACCGAACCGGAAGCCGGCTCCGATGTCGGTGCGTTGTCAACCACTGCCGTTAAAAATTCGGATGGCACTTACGCCATCACGGGCAACAAGATTTTTATCACTAATGGAGAGCATGACCTGGTGGAAAATATCATCCACCCGGTTCTGGCGCGCATTGAAGGGGATCCGCCGGGGACCAAGGGGATATCAATTTTTCTGGTACCTAAAATATGGGTCAACGAGGACGGCAGTCTAGGAGAACCCAATGATGTGGTGTGTTCGGGTATCGAAGAAAAAATGGGGATCCACGCCAGCTGCACCTGCAGTATGACTCTGGGTGGCAAGGGCCAGTGCCGGGGGTTGTTGCTGGGCGAAGAACGTGAGGGCATGAAGATCATGTTCTACATGATGAACGAGGCCCGGTTAGGCGTCGGGTTTCAGGCTTTTAACTATGCCTCGACGGCCTACCTGTATGCGGTCAATTATGCCCGGGAACGAGTTCAGGGACGGGATCTCTCAGCCGGCAAAGATCGCGGTGCTCCGCCAGTGCCGATTATCCGGCACCCGGACGTGCGGCGCATGCTGTTGCAGATGAAGGCCCATGTTGATGGCATGCGCAGTTTTGTGTATTACGTCGGTCAGTGCCTCGAACGTGAAGCCTTGGTGGTCGATGAGAAAGAAAAAGCATATTACAAAGGATTTGCCGATCTGCTGACCCCTCTAGTGAAAGCCTATTGCGCCCAGCGGGGTTTCGATGTCTGCGTTCAGGCCTTGCAGGTTTACGGCGGTTATGGCTATGTCAAAGAATATCCCATCGAACAACTGGTGCGGGACTGCAAGATAACATCCATATACGAGGGCACCGACGGGATTCAAGCCATGGATTTGCTGGGCCGCAAACTGGGCATGGACAAGGGCCAGGTGTTCATAAATTTCCTGGGGGAGATTCAAGAGACGATTGCCCTTGCTCGGGAAAACGATGATTTGGTCGAATTGGCCGATGAAATGGAAAATGCCGTCAATAAACTGGGCGAGGTTGCCATGTCCATTGGCCAGAAGGCCATGTCATCCGAATTTAAGGTGGCTTTTACTTTTGCCTTCCCGTTTCTGGAGGTGATGGGCGACGTCATCATGGCCTGGATGCTATTGTGGCGGGCGGCCATAGCCCGGCAGCAGTTGACGGCCGGTGCCAAAAAGAAAGATATGGACTTTTACGAGGGTCAAATAAAGACCGCTGATTATTTTATCCATTCCATCCTGCCCGTCACTCTGGGAAGAATGAACGCGATCGTTAAAGGCAACGGTGCGGCCGTGGAGATATCCGAGGCGGCTTTTGGGGGATAGATCATAGGGCAGATGACAGAGGACAGATGGCAGAAGACAGATGACAGAGGTCAGATGACAGAGGTCAGAAGACAGAGGACAGAGGCACTGGAAGTGGGAAGTCGGAATGCGGAAGTCGGAAGAGGGAAGACAGACCCGTCTTCGCTCTTCGAGCTACGCCGCGGCAAGATGCGGAAGTCGGAAGTGGGAATAATAGAAGGTGAGAAGTTGGGAAGATGAGAAGGTGAGAGGGTAAAGAATCGGTATGCTAAGTTTGCGTCCAGTCGCGGCTGAAAGCCGCTCCCATCTTCTCAACCTCTCAACTTCTCAACCTCTCACCTTCTGCTTGTCCTCAGGCCCCTGTCATCTGTCTTCTGTCCTCTGACATCTGTCCTCTTAAACCCCGCGCGCGTGCATGGATCTAAAACGGTTGCGTATTGACATCGAATTTCATAACCGATACGTTTGCTGGGATTTCACTCTGGGCCATGAAAACATGAATCACTATCGTTGATTTCATGAATGTCGGGTGTGATATGTGTGGGATCGATTTTTTTCGGTTGAATTTTTAACGGGCTATGGAGGAGGTAGATGAAACGACGATGCATCGGTTTGGTATTGGTATTGGGATTGTTTTTTTCGAGCGCATCGGCCGAAGAGCAAAAATCCAGAAACGTCTTGGATAAACGATTCACCTTTTATGGGGGTGCCCAATTTTACAATGCTGACGGTGAGTTCAGTTCGACCAAAGACGGGCAAGACAAAGTCGAGGTCGACATGGACGATCTCGACTTGAACGAAAATTGGATCACTCCGATTGCAGGTGCGCTGATAAATTTGGGCAAGCGCTGGACCCTGCGTTTCGATTACTTCGGCTACCACGACGATGCCACGGCGACGGCCGAGTTTGAATTTCCCATCGATGACGCAACGATTCCGGTAGGGGCCACTGTCGACACCAGTTTGGATCTGGACATTGTGGCGGCTAACATCGCCTACAATTTCTGGCATTCCGATCGGGCGCGCTTTGGTGTCGGGATCGGTTTTCATTTGGCGAATTTCGAATTGGAAGTATCCAGCAAGCTCGACACGATCCTTGGTGAAACGACCGACAACGGCAAATTAGATTTTTTTGCACCGGTGCCCAATCTCTATGCCTATGGCGCCTACGGTTTCACTGACAGATTTATTTTGCGATACGGCGGAGGGTGGCTGAGCTTGACGTACGGTGACTACGACGGTTCACTGGTTTTTGCCAATGCATTTCTGGAATACTGGCCTTTTGAATATGTTGGATTTGGTGCCGGTTACCGCTATTTAAATGCCGATATCGAATACGATCCCGGACACAAGAAGGAAGAGTATGATGTAACACTTCCCGGTCCGATGCTTTATGTAACGCTGGGGTTCTAAAAGGTTCGACTCGGGTGCGGTTGATAGAATAACTGAAGGATATGGAAATCCGATCTAACGATTCTCCAATGCCGATTACAACCCCCCCCGTTGCCCTGTCATTGATTGCCTGGCAACTCACCGGTAACCCGCATTTTCAATTATCTCTCGCATCATGAGCGCCCTTGACTACCAACAGGGATGAAATAACGACTGCACCCATGCAAAAATAGCGGACTGCCGGCAATTGCAGCGCGTCGTATACCAGCGACAGCACAACCGGCGAGGCCCCATAGCCGGCAAATTTTGCAGCGTTGTAGACCGATGTGACGGGTTTGCGCATCGTGTTGGACACCTGAACCGCCATGGTGTTCAAAGAGGTCCAGGCCGTGGCGGACCCGGTCCCGAGAATCAGAAATAGAATGAAGTAAGTCAGCAGAGAATAGGGTAGGGTCAGCATCAGGGCAATCGATATCAACACGATCGCGGTACCCACCAGAAAGACCTTCTGCCTTCCGATACGATCACCCATAAAACCGGCCAGGGGCGAGACGACGATCCCCGACAAGCCGGTGATGGACAGCACCGCGCCGACCTGATCCGACGGCAGATGAAGATTTGATTTCAAGTAATCGGCCGTAAAGGTCATAATGCCGATATAGGCAAAAAAGAGGCAAAAGGCGGCCAGGCTCAGGTATGCGACGCCCGGCCGCAAAAGCGCCTGGCGCAAAACGGGAAGTATATCCAGAATAGCCGGCTCCTGTCCGTTTCTCCGGCCGACCGGTTGACTGGATATCTGATAAAGAAATCCCGTAAATACGGCCAGACCGGCGAGAAAATAAAAGAAGAACGGCCAGCCTTGGCTCGCCTCTACAATTCCGGAAAGCAGCGGTCCGAGTGTCACGCCGACCGTGTACGCAACGCCCAGGCCCCCCATGGCTTTGCCCACGTGGTGATCCGGTACAACCTCTCCGACCAGTGCCATGATAATCGGTGTCAGGAAACCGGCTCCAAGGCCCTGCATCACCCGGCTGACGAAAAACAGGGCCGGTATGCTCGAATTGGCGCAGGCCAGGCATCCCAGGGCGTAGGATACGAAACCGAAGATCAGTGCCTTGCGGGTATCGAACAGCTGCGCTATCGCGCCCGAGAAGATCTGAACGATAATAAACGGCACCATATAAAATGTGATCGCCAGGGAAGCCGTGCCGAAGTCAATCGACCAGTCCCTTGCCAGCACGGGCAGAAGTGTGACCACGCCGAATCCGCCCATCGGCCCCAGGGCGGCACCGATGTAAAGCGGCAATAGGTATTTAAGAAGTTTCAGCAAATTGGTTACCGGCTACTGGGTATTAGGTATTGGGTATTAGGTATTGGGTACTGGGTATTGGGCACCGGGAACCTGGCATTCGGCTTTCGGTATACGGTGTTCGATATTGTATGTCCGATTTTTAGTGGATCAGCAATTTGGGGTCTTAGGGCATATTAGCTGACAACATCTGTTATGTGACTGACAAATTTCCGCCGCCGACCCAGTAAAGAGAAATCTCAAATAACAAATAACAAATTGCAAACAAATCACAATGACCAAAATTCAAAATCAAAAACAAGTGACTTTTGATTTTACTTGGAAATTGTATATTGAGATTTGGAATTTATTTGAAATTTGGTGTTTGTAGATTATTATTTTTAGTATATCCGGTTGAAATCTACCATCTGTCGTCTGTTCTATGTCTTCCGAATTCCGCATTCCGACTTCCCACTTCCAACTCTTCTGTTTTCTGTTGTCTGTCTTCTGCCCTCTGTCATCCCTACAACAGCAGATTCGGAAGCCAAATGGCAATCTGGGGAAAAATCATCACCAGTGCCAGCCCGGCAGATTCAACCAGGGTGTACGGAATCACCGAACGGTAGATATCGCCCATGGTGATGTTGGATGGTACAATCCCCTTCAGGTAAAAAAGATTGAACCCGAAAGGCGGCGTCATATAGCCGATTTCCATATTGATGACAAACAGGATCCCGAACCACAGTGGATCGAAGCCGTGTGCCGTCACGATGGGCAGAAAAACGGGTACGGTAATCATCATGATACCGGCCGGGTCCAGCACCATGGCCAACAGGAAGATGATAAGTTGGATGAAAATAATCGTGCCCCAGGGTCCGCCTGGAATATGCCCCATCATATTTTCGATCAACTGATTGGCTCCCATCCCGTGATAGGCGGCGCTGAAACAATAGGCCCCGAAGAGAATCCACATGATCATGCCGGTCAGGCGCAAGGTTCTAACGGCCGCCTCCTTCATCAAACCCCAGCTGAGTTGCCGGTAAACCAGCGCTGAAATGATCGCCCCCAATACCCCCATTGCAGCAGCCTCCGTGGGGGTGGTCACGCCGCCGATGATGGATCCAAGAACCATAAAGACGATGACAATGGGCAGAATGACGGCTTTGAGTGCGGCTATTTTGCGCTTCCAATCGCCGCGTTCCTCGCGCGGCAGAGCCGGCCCGAGGCGTGGCTGAAAATAGCAGCGAATGGCGATGTAGCCTGACACGAGAACCAGCAGGAGCAAACCGGGAAACACACCGCCTGCAAACAGCCGGCCCACAGATTCCCCGGATATCAGTGCGTACAAGATCATAATGACGCTGGGAGGAATTAGTATTCCCCAGCCACCGCCGGAATTGATGCAGCCTAGAGCCAATTCCTTGTCATAGTTGCGTTCCAGCATTGAGGGCAGGGCTATCGTGCCCATACTGACAACCGCCGCGCCGCTGATGCCGCACATTGCTGAAAAGATGGCGCAGATCACCACCGTGCCGATGGCTAGACCGCCGGCGACCGGCCCGAACCACAGGTACATCATTTCATAAAGGCCCTTGGCCACCCCGGAACGCTCCAGGATCATGGCCATAAAAATAAACAGCGGCACCGCTACCAGGGTAAATTTATTCATGGCGCCCCAGGTCTGGGCGGCAACCATATAGAATGCCTCAGGTCCCCAGGTGAAGTAAATAAAAATCATAGACACACCGCCCAGCACGAATGACAGCGGCAGACCGAGGAGCAGAAACACCAGCAGAGCCCCAAAAAAGAGAATGCTCAGCAGTTCGATACTCATAGCGTTTCTCCTTTCTGGGTCGCGCCGTTTTCTTCTAATTCGATATTGAACAAAATGCAGATGTCCTGCACCAGCTTGGCTAGACCTTGCAGCATGAGCAACAATGCGGCCAGGGGTATTGTCAATTTAGCCGGGTACAGGGGAGGATTCCAGGCGGATTGGGAATGCTCGAAACGGGACAGGGAGTCCCAGGCCAGCGATCCGCCATAGACCAGCAGCATCCCGCAGAACAGGAAAAAAAGAAGGGACGTAAATACGTCCAGACCGGCCTTGGTTTTCGGGGACAATCGCGAATAAAGAATATCCACGTTGACGTGTCCGCCGGTGCGCAGGATATAACCTCCCGCCAGAATAGCATAGGCCCCGAACAGCATTTGGGCCAGCTCATTGGCCCATACGGTGGGAGAATTAAAAAAATACCTCAATATGACTTCCATGAACAGAAGTGCGAAGAAGAAGAATAGAAAATAGGAAAGCAGATCTCCCACCCGGTCATTGATGGTGTTGATCAACTTAAGGAAACCTTTGAGAGTTGTCATTGATCACCTTTCGTTGGTTGCTGTTGCTGGATCCTTGATGCTGGATGCTGGATGCTCGATGCTGGATCCTTGATGCTTGATGCTGGATATAGTTACCAATCAAATAAAAAACATGAAAATCCAAGCACCAAATATCAAAACTCAAATAAATCACAATGACCTAAATTCAAAATTCCAAACAAATGCCCTGCCGAAAGGCTTCTCCATTGATATCACTGGCAGCTTCGGTTTGCATACGATAAGATTCAACTGGGTAGTTCTTTTAGTCATTGAATATTGGAAATTGAGATTTATTTGTTATTTGGTGCTTGAAATTTGGAGTTTTACTGCTTTTTAATAACCGGTCAGCCATATTATGTTATGGGTTACCGAATTCCGCAAAAACTGGTGACCGACACCTCGCATCGCGCAACCCGACCTACAGGTGCCCCAATGACTTCAAAAAGTCCTTCAGGATCTGCAGCGCCTTGGCGGCATCCGGTCCTTTTTCTCCCTCTTTGTCCCACATTTGCATGGCGACTTCGGTTATCTTTTTTTGATCCTCGGGCGGCAGCGTAATCACCTTGACGCCTTTTTCCTTGACGGCCTTGGCCAGAACGATGGCTTCCAGATAAATGTATTGGTTGGTTCGTTTCCAAAAATGTTCTTCCAGGGCGTTGTAGAAAATGGCCTGAATATCTTCTGGCAGCTTGTCGATGGCTTTTTGATTCACCACCCAGGCGTCGGTTCCGGCAATGTTGAGGCCCGGCAACAGGTGGTATTTGCAGACGTCATACAGTTTCATGCTGTAAGCCCCCTGGGCGGCTCCCCAGTGAGCGCCGTCGATAACCCCGGATGCGAGCGAAGGGTACACTTCCGCCCCGGGCAAATAAGAAGCTGCAGCGCCCGTGGAGGTTAAAAACAGCTGAAGGACGCCGGAAGATCTCAATTTCAGCCCTTGAAAATCTTCAAAGTTTTTAACCGGTTTTTTTAACACCAGCTCGGTCGGATAGACCTTGTCCGTGGAGTAAAAAACGCCGTGTTCGGCGGCTTCGTCCTGAAGCATTTTTTCAAATCCCAGCCATTTGTGAAAATAGGCGGCTTCCCAGACATTTTTAAAGGCATAGGGCAGTCCGGCCGCAATACCCGCCACTTCAATTTGATCGCGCACGTAAGCCGGTGAGATCGTTCCCATCTGGATCATTCCCCGTTTGACGGCATTGAAAATCTCTTTGGCCGGCACCAGTGATCCGGCTGGAAACGGTTCCAGGATCAACCGGCCGTTGGTGCGTTCTTCGAGCCGGTCGGCCTGCACCTGCAGGCTGGCTTTGTATGAAGAGCTTGCCGCCGGCCAATGGGATTGGACTCTCCACTTAATTACCTTGTCCGCTGCAGCGGCATTATCGGTGATACCCGGTCCAAGTCCCACCGCCATAACCAGAGTGACCGCCAGTGCAATCAACATTCCTTTTTTTCTCATTTTGAATCCTCCTTTTCGTCAGGGTTAGGGGTAAAGGCCGATTTGCGCCAACAGAGCATTAAAAGTTTGGTAAACCTCCTTTCCAATTAAACCTTCGGTTTCATGGATCATTCAGGTCACATTAAGTGATTTTTTGCTTTCAGAAAAAAACAAAAAGACTATATGATACCTGAATTATTTACCATTGGCTTCTCTTCATAGAGCCGACTTAACCATAATCCGGACCAAAGTTCGCAAAGTGCATAAATAAGTCAGGTATCATGCCGGCCCTAATTTTTTGCCGTTTTCATCATATCGATACCAGCCGATGCCGGTTTTGCGGCCCAGCTGGCCGAGTTTCACTTTTCTTTGCAGCAGCATGGGTGGATGAAATTTTTCATCCCGGGTTTCATGGTAAACAGCCGTCATGGCGTTGTACCCGATATCCAGTCCCGCCATATCGGCGGTTTCAAAAGGCCCCATCGGGCGGCCAAAACCCAGCCGCATGCCTTTGTCGATGTCCTCGACCGTGGCAACCCCGGCCTCAACCAGCCGGATGGCCTCGATGGTGGCGGGAAAGTTGAGGCGATTGAGAACGATCCCGGCCACATCCATATTCACCCGGATGGTTTCCTTGCCGATGGATTGGCACAGCTTGTCGGCCGTATCGACTGTTTCCTCGGCAGTGCCCAAGCCCTTCACGATTTCAACCGCTCGCATCATGGGCACCGGGCTGAAAAAATGGGTGCCGGCCACCAGCGGCACCCGTTGGGTGGCCACGGCGATTTCAGTGACCGGAATTGCGGATGTGTTGGTGGCTAAGATGGTGTGTTCAGGGCAGATTTTATCCAGTTCTGAAAACAAGTCTCTTTTGGCTTTAAGGTTTTCAATGATGGCTTCGAAAACAAAATCCGCATCCGCTGCCTCCGCCAGGTCAGTCGTGACCTTCAGCCGCCCCATGATGTCTTCGATCGAACCGTCCACCTTGCCTTTATCAACCAATTTGCCCACCGACCAGCTGATCGCCTTTACGCTTTTTTCCAGTATTTCATCGCCAATGTCCCGCATGGTGACATCGTAGCCAGCCTGGGCGCAGACCTGAGCGATGCCGCCGCCCATAAGGCCCGCTCCTGCCACGAATATTTTTTTAATCTCCATGGATGAATACCTCCGCAGTTGAACGAAGAGTTAATCGTTATTGGTTATTAGTTATTGGTTATTTGTTAAAAGGCCGATTCAGGACCTTAAGGATTTAAGAATTCAGGAATTGAAGGAACTTTAAATCAAATTCTTCCCTAAAGCGAAGCGCTCCTCAAGTGAAACGCTCCTCGAGCGAAGCGCTCATTTGCCTGTTTCCCACTTTCGTATTCTCACTTCCCGTTCTGCTGACCATCAACAATCCACAATCCGAATTACGCAATCCGCAATCGAATCCTTCCCACCTTCTCAACTTCTTACCTTCTCTCTTTTGGCAATCAGAATCGTTGTGGTTCCGGTCTGCACCACTTCATCATTTTGATTCTTGATTTCCTTGGCAAAGGTCAAAACTCCCCGGTCGCCGGTTGCGCTTTCCCGCAGCTTTTGGACGGTCTGCTCGACGTGAACGGTATCTCCGATAAAAATAGGCAGGTGAAATTTCCAGTTGAGTTCCAGCAAGGCCAGGATGCTGTCCTCGGTGAGTTGATAGGTCAGGCCGGCATGGACCACGACCCCTAGCAACCCATGGGTAATGCGACTGCCGTACTGGGTTTGTCCGGCATATTCGGCATCGGTGTGCAGCTGGTTGTGATCCCAGGACAGGCCGGCGAAGTTGACGATATCGGCTTCCGTAAGGGTGCGTGCCTTGGATACAAATTTCTGTCCGACCTGAAAATCATCAAAATAAAGGGATCGAACGATTTGGTTCATTTTTGATGTCCGCTATGTATAACTTACTTTGTAGGATATTCGTGATCCATCTGATTTAAGATGTTCGATGTTTGTTGTTGTATGTTGTGAGTTGTCTGTTGTGAAATCTGAAAAGGTCTGTTTCGTCCGATAAACACGTCATCAAAAAATAGCTATTTTTAATTAAAAAATTTGGCGAAACACATATCTGATTTTATTGAGTATGATCTTTGATTAATCGATTAAGTTGATTACCGTACGCCTCCAAATTTTTTACGGATTTCTTTTTTTAGGATCTTGCCCGTACCGCTTTTGGGCAGGGCATCCGGCACGATTTGAATTAGGCGCGGGTATTTGTAGGGTGCCACCCGCTGCTTGACAAAATCACGGATATCTTCTGCACCGATTGCGGCCCCTTCCTGCAAAACCACCACCGCAGCGACTTCTTCTCCGAAATCTTCGTGGGGTGCTCCGAAAACCGCCACTTCCAGGATTTCCGGCATCTGATACATGACTTCTTCAATTTCCCGCGGATATACGTTGTATCCCCCTCGAATAACCAAGTCTTTTTTGCGATCCACGATGTAGATATAGTTGTCCGCATCCATTCGGGCAATATCGCCGGTATACAGCCAGCCGTCCCGGATGGTGTTGTTCGTTTCGTCCGGCCGATTCAAGTATCCTTTCATAACTCCGGGACCTTTTATCAGGAGTTCGCCCTTTTCCCCCCGGGCAGCCTCCTGGCCGTCATTGTCGATGATTTTTGCCTCGAACTCCGGTATGGGTAAGCCGATCGAGCCGGGCTTGGTGAGCCTTCCGTAGGGGTTCTCCACACAAACCGGTGCTTCGGTCAAGCCGTAGCCTTCGAAAATTTTCGTGTTAAAAAGCTTTTCGAAACGATGCAAGAATTCGACGGGCAAGGAGGCGCCCCCCGACACACAGAATTTCAGGGAAGTCTTTTGGGGCGGGTTCTGCGCTGCAACTTGAATCAGACGGTTGTACATGGTTGGAACACCGAAAAAAATCGTTTGGTTCTCCGACTGTGTAATTTCAATCACCTTCTCAGGATCGAAATGGGGCAGCAGTTCTATGGTACACCCCATATAAAGGGACACATTGATAACGCTGGTAATGCCGTAAATGTGATACAGTGGCAGGACACCGATAACCACGACCTCCGGGTCAAGTTTACCGCGCATCTTGGCCAGGATTCTAGCCTCGCTGGCGTGATTGGTGTGGGTCAGCATTACGCCTTTGGGCACGCCGGTAGTGCCTGAAGTATAAAGGATCGTCAGCGGATCATCGCCTTGCACCGGATACAGCCTGAAATCATCCTCGTTGCTGAACAGGCTGTCCAGATCCAGAAACTCTTTATTCGCCTGCTCCCCGCCGGCGATTTTGATTGCCGGTTCGAAAGCAATTTGCATCGCCGCTTGGATTTCTCCCAGATGCGGCTCGGTTCCAATAAAGGCTGTGGGTTTTGCATCCGCCAGAATGTGCTCCAGCTCACCCTTTTTGAATAGAAAATTTACCGGCACAATGACCGCTCCCAGCTTGGCCAGGGCATAATAAATAGTGATAACCTGGATTCGGTTCGGCATCATCACCATGCAACGATCACCGGCCGCCAATCCCAGATCCTTCAATCCGTTGGCCAATTGATTGCACCGGGAGTTCAAATCACGATAGGTTATCGATTGTCCTTCAAAACGAACCGCAGTTTTGTCAGGGTGTTTACCGGCAGTGTCTTCCAAATATTGAGCGAGATTCATTGTTCTAGGTTCCAGGTTCAGGGGTTCAAGGTTCAGAGGTTCAAAGTTTCAAGGTTTAGAGGTTCAAGGTTCAGAGGTTCAAAGGTTCCAGGCTTAAAAGTTCAGGGTTCAAAGGATCAGAAGTTCAAAGGTTCAGGGTTTTGGGTTCAAGGTCCAGAGGTTCCCTTCTTCGTTCTTCGAGCAATGCAGGGCAAGCACGGTTCAAAGGTTCAGGTTTCGAAATTTAATGGCTATATTCGGTCCATCCAACGGATCTTGTCATGAAAAATAACTAGACAGAATAATTTAATTCCAAATTCGATGCTTACAATTCGCCTCCTTGGGTTGGCCGTTCGATGTTCGATGTCCATCAATTCCATTTTCGATCAAGTTGAACAATCAAGTGGCCGGCGACCTAGCTGTTCCAAAAGCCTTGAACCCTGAACCTTGAACCCTGAACCTTGAACCCTGAACCTTGAACCCTGAACCTTTCAACCTTTATTATCCATCCTGACATTGACGTGGATTGTCGGTGTTTTGGGTGGCAGCAAAATGCCACTGAAAATCGTGTCCACAATATCATCGGCATGGCTCAGCAGATCATCTGGTTTGCCGAACAGGCTTTTGCGGGTCACCAGGTGTTCTATGGTCCCCCAGATCATGGCCCGCACCAGATACGGCTTGAGACTCGGCTTAAATTCGCCGTTTTGAATGCCTTCCTCCAAGACCTGAGTGGTGTTTCTGGCAGATCGCTGAACTATTTTATAGGCTTCGGTTTTTAAAAAATTGCGATTCCCTTTTAAAATAAGCATGACTACATTGGCATAATCCGGATTGGAAGCATAGAGCTTCAAATGCCGATAAATCAGAAACCTCAACTTATTGGCCGCACCCTGGATATACTCCAGGATCTCGAGATTTTTTTCCTGGTACTGATGAATGGTTTCGGCCGGGATAGAGAAGAGCAGCTCCTCTTTAGATGTGAAATACTCGTAGATGGTCGCTTCGGAAACTTCTGCTTTCTTGGCGATATCGGATATGGTTGCTTCGTGAAATCCCTTTTGAGCGAAAATCTTTTCTGCGGCTTTCAGGATGACTGCCCCTTTGGCCGGGTTCTTTTGGGCTTTGATGCCTTTAAACGCGTTGTTCGATTTTGACGGCATGGATTAGACACTCTGCACTTTATATGCAACTACCAGATCAAGTAGTTGATCTGCCTCAGGCAGGACATCATCTAAATTTTTTCACAGGTTTCAAACGGAATATTCACTTTTATTCAAATCCGGTACTGTAAAATTATTGGACGGCTATGTTAAGAGTGGTGATATAGATATTTTCATATATTGATATCTGAATACTAATGTCAAGCTGTTTTTTAATAAGAAGCTATAGGATTATTCTATATTAGTAAACTATAACTATAGAAACAGGAAAAATATCATTGACAGTCTACACGAACTTGAGTAATCACCTGATAAACTACGATTAACTATATCTAGTGTGAATTTACTATGGTGAGATCAAATGAAACTAAAAAATAAAATCGCAGTGATCACCGGTGCCGGCAGGGGTATCGGGGAAAGCGTCGCCCGCGTTTTAGCTGATCAAGGGGCCGATCTCGTCCTGGCGGCCCGCACCAGCCGGCAGTTGGAACGGGTTGCTGATGATATCCGGGTGACAGGCCGCAACGCCGTGAGCATGACCTGTGATGTATCGTCGCCAACTGAGGTCAAGAGGCTGGCAGCCAATGCAATAGAAGAATTCGGCAAGATTGACATCCTTGTCAATAATGCCGGTATCTCCAAACGCTCGAAGCTATTGGACTATGATGACGACACCTGGCTCGAGGTTATTCGGGTCAATCTCTTCGGGGTCTACCTTTGCTCCAAGGCATTTTTACCGGTCATGCAGCAGACGGGTGAAGGCCGGATAATCAATGTGGCTTCCACGGCGGGGAAAACCCCGGTTCCTTTCAACTCAGCCTACAGCGCCTCCAAGCACGGCGTACTGGGATTTACAAAATCAATAGCCAGTGAGGTGGCTTTATCAGGGTATCCCGGCATCACGGTGAATGCGATCTGTCCATTCTTCGTGGAGACCGACATGTTTCGGGGTTCCGGCGGCTACCTTGACCAGATGTCGAAAATGGCAGGTGTTTCAAAAGACCAATTGCAGAATAAAGTCCTTGGGCGCAGCCTGCAGCAGCGGGCTTTGGAACCCGGTGAAGTTGCGGCCATGACGCTGTATCTGGCATCTGACGAAGCACGCGGTGTTACCGGCCAGGCGTTTAATATTTGCGGCGGCAGCGTGTTCCATTAGAATTGTAGAATGAAAATTGAAGATTGAAGGAGGTGATTGAATTTTATAGATAGTCTCTGGCGAGTTACTAGAAGTCGACCCAAGTAGCCTTTATACCGGAAATACCGCGAAATCCTTCCGGTAAAGCATTAAAACGGGTTCTAAAAGAAGACCACCCATCAGGCCAAAACCGTTGCTGAATCTGCCGGGGATTACTCCTCGATGTATTCGCCAAACGGTGCATCCGGCAGCAAAACCCTTAAACTCGCAAAGAAGGAGGAAGAAATGAAAAAAATTACGACCACTGTATTCATTTCATTGTTGGTATTGGGATTGTCGGCAGCCGGCAGCTTTAATTCCGCCATAGCGGCTGACAAACGTTTGCTATCCATTGCCACGGCCAGCACCGGGGGCAGCTGGTATCCCGCCGGCGGAGCGATTTCAAGCATCATCAATAAATACGTGTCCAATACCGAGGCCTCGGCCCATCCATCGGCTGCCAGCCGTGAAAATATCCGGCTGTTGCAGGAGAAGAAAACCGATCTGGCCATGGTTATGCCGGATGTGGCCTATTATGCGCAGACCGCTACGGATATTTACAAGGACAAATCTCCGGCCAAAATCCGCGGATTATTTTCCTTCTGGGGCATTGATCTGCTGATCATCGCCCGGGCCGATACGGACATCCATCGTGTTGAAGACCTCAAAGGGCACCGGGTTGGATTTGGACCTCCGGGAAGCGGCAGTGCCAATATGTCCCAAAAAATCCTGGCGGAATACGGCTTGACATACCGGGATGTCAAACCCCAATTCATTTCAGCCACTGAACAGTCCCAGGCACTAAAGGACAAGGCTCTGGATGCCGCCATGTATACTATCGGCACCCCGGCAGCCACTTTCGTCGACTTGTGCACCTTAAATAAAATGCGGATCATTCCGATCAAGCAGGAGATGATGGCGAAGATACTCAAAGGCCATCCGTACTATGCACCGTCCGTGATTCCGGCCGGAGCCTACCCGCAAATTGACTACGATGCACCCGCCCTGAAATGGCTCGGATTGGTGGTCACCTACGAAGATCTCGATGTGGACCTTGCTTACCAGATCGTCAAAGCGGTTGCCAAGGACCATCTGGATGAGTTTAAACAGGCGCATGCTAAAGCCAAGAAGTTAACTACGGGGGACATGGCTGCCGGCATGTCCATTCCCTGGCACCCCGGCGCAGCCAGATTTTGGAAGGAGGTCGGGCTGTTGAAGTAATCCAACCTCAAGATGATCGGAGGCTGGGAGACTATGAAGCCGGGAGGCGGTGAGGCTGGGAGGCGGTCAGGCTGGGAGGCTTGGAGGCTATGAAGCTGGGAAGCTTAGAATCTGGGAATCCGGGAGATGGTGAGGCGTTGTAGTTTGAGGCTTGAAGCTATGCTTCCTGGCCTTCCAGCCTTCTGGCCTTCTTGCTTCCCAGCTTTCAGGCCTCCCTGCTTTCCGGCCTCCCTGCCTTTTCCCTTGCGCATTGCCGATACTTAAGGGGTGCTTGATTGCTGAAGAGGACCTTCAATAAAAGAACGTTTTTGGCCGGTGGCGTCGGTCTGATTCTGTTGGCCGCGGGTGTATATTTCGTTTTTTCTCCAGTGTATCTGTTGAATATCACGGATATCAGCAACGGTAGGACTGTGTTCGAGGCACCAACTGCACCCGGAGACAACTTGTGGATTGCATTTATCAATTCGGTTGAAAAGCTGCCGGTAGCCGATCATTTTGTCGTCACCGAGGACTACAAAATCCGATTTACAGAAACCATCTTCCAGTCGCCTTATGCCGGCTACGACCGGTCTGATCAGGCGCAGTTGATTGCCCCTGGAACCCTGATGATATCCGGCTATGACCGGCATATGGACGCGTATTCCTTTTACGCCGGAGATATCTTCCGGCACATGCTCTTTTTAAACGGCAACTGGCTGCCCTTGTACGATGTCGCCCGAGGCGGAGATCTGATCGAGATTACGGTTGTTAAACGGTCGCAGCCGGCCTTAATGGTTAAAAGGATGTTTTCCCATGAGTGAAAAAGGTTCCGCTGGTAAATTCGCGCTTTTTATTTCAGCGACAGCCATAGTGATGGCGGCGTTTCATCTTTACACGGCGGGATTCGGAAGGTTCCCGGCGCTGCAGCAACGGTCCATTCACCTGGCCTTTGCCCTGCTGTTGACTTTTTTCCTTTACCCGGTCCGAAAAAAAAGAACATCCGGAAAATGGTCGGCTTTCATCAATATTGCATATTCCATCGGAGCCCTGATTAGCTGCGGCAATATAGCCTTTGTCATTTATTATGTCCTTTATGAAAGAGCCGGGGCTGCGACGAACCTGGACATTGTGCTCGGCACGGTGCTTATCTTCCTGGTCATCGACATGACGCGCAGAATCATGGGATGGACGCTGCCGATTATCACCCTGGTTTTTATTGCCTATGGTTTCCTGGGTTCCTATATAGACATCCCCTACCTTTCCCATTCGGGTATGGATGTCTCCCGCTTCATTGCTTACACCTATTTAAGCACGGAAGGGTTGTTCACCATCCCGTTGGGCGTGTCGGCGACATTTATCGCGGTATTCGTTATTTTTGCCGCTTTTTTGGTAAACTCCGGTGTCGGCGACTTTTTTATGGACGCTTCCATGGCCATCGCCGGCCACAAGACCGGCGGGGCAGCTAAAATTTCGGTTGTATCCAGCGCGGCGATGGGATCCGTGTCAGGCAGTTCCGTCGGCAACGTGGTCACCACCGGTTCGGTTACCATTCCGTTGATGAAAAAAATGGGATTCCCTTCGCTGCTGGCCGCCGGTATCGAAGGGACCGCCTCGACCGGCGGACAAATTATGCCTCCTCTGATGGGAGCGACTGCTTTTATTATCGCCAGCGTAGTGGGCAAACCGTATTTGACGATTTGTATTGCCGCTTTTGTGCCGGCCGTGTTGTCCTTTTTGTCGGTCTACATTATCGTGCACTTTGAGGCTGAACGGCACGGTATTAAGGGGCTAGCGAAGGAGGAATTGCCCAAACTGGTGCCGGTATTGAAGAAAAGCGGTTACCTGGTGATTCCCATCATTGTTCTAATTGCCATGCTGGTCATGGGGTTTACCGCGATGAAAGCCGGCTTTTACTCCATTATCTTTGTGATTCTGATCAGCGCTGTTAAAAAAGACACGCGCATGGGGATAAAAAAGATTTTGCTGGCTTTGGAAAAAGGTGCTAAAGCCGTGCTCCCCATTGCCGCCGCTTGCGCCTGCTCCGGCATTGTGGTCGGCGTTCTCACGTTGACCGGACTGGGGCTGAAGATATCCTACCTGCTGGTGGAACTGGCCCAGGGCAGTCTGCCGATTCTGCTGCTGCTGGCGATGGTAGTGTCAATTTTTCTGGGAATGGGTATTACCACCACAGCGGCCTATCTGCTGGTCGCTATCGTCGTTGCCCCGGTGCTGGTCCGAATGGGCGTGCCGGAGCTGGCGGCACACATGTTTGTTTTTTATTATGCGGTGATTTCCACCATTACGCCGCCCGTCGCCCTGGCTGCCTACGCTGCCGCCGGAATTGCGGACACCGATCCATTCAAAACCGCATTGGTCGGATTTCGGGTTGGGATTGCCAAATTCGTGGCGCCGTTTTACCTCATATATCGTCCGGACATACTGCTGGTTTCAGCCGATCCGGTTAAGGCGATATATGCCCTCCTGATGTCTCTTCTGGGAATTTGGGCGCTGGCCGCCAGTGCCTGCGGATATGCCTTCCGGGAACTGAAACTCTATGAGAGGTTGATCCTGTTTGCCGGGATCCCCTTGACGATTCCCGAAACAATTACCTGGAATCTGGTAGGTGCCGCATTGATCTTGGTGCTGACCGGCTATCTGTGGGCAAGCGAAAGAAGATTGAAGATTGAAGACTGAAGATTGAAGATTTATGGTATTCTATCTATTTTAAAATCTGATTACCTGTGGTAGCGCTATGGTAATCTGAAACTACAATAAACTATTATATTGCATGCGTATTTGCATCTGTTCTTAATACCACTTATTATTTTAGATTACCGACGATTCACTGGATACGATGTGATGATGCGCAAAGGCCCAGTAGTTTAAATATAATTGACAGCATACCTTTAATCTTCAATCTTCAATCTTCAATCTTAAATATAAAGGGGTTCGCCATGCAGGCTTGGACAGTACATAAATTTGGAAATTACCGGGAACAACTCGTTTTGGAGGAGCACCAACGCCCCGAGATCGGGGGTTCCGATGCCCTGATCAAGGTTAGGTCCATAGGGATTAATTTTTTTGACCTGCTTGCCATTGCCGGTAAATATCAGGTCAAGGCGCCGCTGCCCTTCGTGCCCGGCGCGGAGGCGGCCGGTGAAGTGGTGGCGGTGGGGGACAGCTGTCCCCTGAAAGTCGGTGAGCGCGTCATGACGAGCAATGCCGGCGCATATGCGGAATATATGATTGCGCCGCAAAACGCCACCTATCGATTGCCGCCTAAAATGGCCTACGAAGACGCTGCGGCCTTTCAGCTGATTTATCAAACTTCCTATTTTGCACTCGTCCACCGAGCGAGCCTGAAGAAAGGTGAATTCCTACTGGTCCATGGGGGAGCCGGCGGTGTGGGTACCGCGGCCATCCAGATCGGAAAGGCTCTTGGGGCCAGGGTCATCGCCACTGCCGGGAGTCCAGATAAGCTGGAAATTTGCCGTCAATGCGGTGCTGAATTCCTGGTGGACTACCGCCGTGAGAGTTTTATTGAGAAAGTTAACGAAATTACCGCAGGCAGGGGTGTCAATGTTGTCTACGACCCCGTCGGCGGCGATGTTTTCGACCAGAGTACCAAATGCATTGCCTGGGAAGGCCGCCTCCTGGTGATCGGATTTTCCTCCGGCCGTATCCCCGAAATTCGCACCAATAAAGTTTTGTTAAAAAATATATCCGTCATCGGATTGTGGTGGGGCAATTACCGCCACCACAATCCGCAGCTGATCGAAGATACGCAAGAACGCCTTTACCAAATGTACAGCCAAGGCGATATCAAGCCCGTAATTCACTCCGCAATAGAATTCACAGAATTGCCGGCGGCCCTGGAATTGCTTGAAAACCGAAAAAGCTATGGGAAGGTGGTTATAAAGGTTGAATAGTTTTGAGGACTGAGTAACGAGGACTGAGAACTGAGTTGAAGAGAAATCGGGCGATGGAAGCAATCTCACGCTCAGTCCACAGTCTTCAGCACTCATCACTTTTTCAATTAAATAGAGCGAAGCGATGCCAAAAATCTCCAATATTCATTATTCAATAGTCAATCCCGGCTTGCCCGGGCAGGGAGCAATATATGTCGCATTTTAAAATCAACCAGAAAGACATATTTTTTATATTAAAGGATCAACTCAACTACGGTACCCTGTGCTCGCTGGATCGGTATCAGGGACTTAATGAGAAAACCTTCGATATGCTGATCAAAGAAGCCCTTAAATTTGCCACGGGTGTTCTGGATCCGTTGCAGGAAATCGGTGAGCAGTTTGGCGTCAAATTTGAAAACGGCAATGTTCGCTGCCCACCGGAATTCAAGGCGGCCTTTAAGCAATATGGGCAGGACGGTTGGACGGCCGCGGTGCGGGATCCCGAGTACGGCGGGCAGGGCTTTCCCAACATGATGCGCATCGTCATCAACGACCTGATGTACGGCGCCTGCCAGTCGTTTAATATGGCGCCGAGTCTGACCCACGGGGCGGCGCATCTGATCGAAAGCTTCGGTACCAAAGCGCTCAAGGACCGCTTCATCCCCAAAATGTTTGACGGCACCTGGGCCGGCACTATGTGCCTGACCGAGGCCGATGCTGGATCCAATCTGGCAGCTCTGCAGACAACCGCCTATCCGGTCGACAACCATTACAAAATCAAAGGCAGCAAAATTTTCATCTCCTGGGGCGATCATGATCTGGCGGAAAATATTATCCATCTGGTTCTGGCACGCATAGATGGCGCACCGGCCGGTATCAAGGGGATCTCTCTTTTCGTGGTACCGAAAATGAAGCTCAATCCGGACAACTCCCTTGCGGGATCCAATGATGTTCAGTGCGGCGGTGTCGAGAATAAGCTGGGATTGCATGCCTCGCCGACCTGCACCCTGAATTTCGGCAATAATGACGACTGTATCGGCTACTTGTGCGGTGAGGCAAACCGGGGTCTGGCACATATGTTTCAGATGATGAATGCGGCCCGCATCAACACCGGGGTGAGCGGCATGGCCCTGGCCGGTACCGCTTATCAAAACGCCCTCGAATACACCAGGGGCCGGACCCAGGGCCGTGATATCGCCGGTCGCAAACCCGGCGATGTGCCGATTATTGATCATCCGGATGTTCGGCGCATGCTGCTGTGGATGAAAGCCGTGGTGGATGGAATGCGGTCCATGATTTATACGGGGGCTTTCTGGCAGGATCTGGCCCTGGAATCACCGGATGGCGAAAATAAGGAACACTTCGCCAACTTGCTGGATTTTATGACCCCGATTATCAAAGCCTATTGTTCGGATATGGGTTTCAGGGTGTGTGAAACCGCCATTCAGTGTCTAGGCGGATACGGTTATTGCAAAGAATACCCCCTGGAACAATATATGCGGGACGCCAAGATCATGTCCCTCTATGAGGGCACCAATGGAATCCAGTCCATGGATCTGATGGGCCGCAAAATGCGACTTAACGATGGCGCACCATTTGCGGCATTTCGTAACGAGATCAGGAAATTCTGTCGGGAACATCAGGACCACCCGCAGCTGGGAAAGCATATCGCAGCCTTGTCTAAAATGCTCGAGAAATTAACGGGAGTTGCCGTGCACATGCGGGATCAGATGAGCGCCGATCCGCTGCAGTGGCCCTCCAACACCTACCCGGCCTTGATGGCCTTCGGTGACGTGACGATCGCCTGGCGCCTGTTGGATATGGCGGTTATTGCGGCCCGTGAGCTGGAGAAAGGCAGGCAGAAAGACTATTACACCGGCAAAGTCATGCAGGCGACCTATTTTGCCGATGTCACCCTGCCGCACACCCTGGCGACCATGGACAACGCCCTGCGTAACGGCCGGGAAGTTATTGAGATGCCGGAAGGGGCTTTTTGAAGTGGGAAGTTGGAATGCGGAAGGGGGAAAGAACCGGCATTCGGTATTCGGTTTTCGGTATTCGGGAGAGAAAAGGAAGGCGGGAAGATGAGAAAATTTAGAAAGTCAATTCGACTTCGATATACGACAATGGCTTAAAATATTCGTTATCAATATAGTCGATCAAATTCCTTCAATTCCTAAATCCCTGAATCTCTGAATTTTGGCTGTTTTAATTTTAGCTCGTTAAACTGGAGTGAAGTGATGTGGGGTGGGCTTTGCCCACCGTCGACTAATGAAAACACTATTTTTTGGTATGCCGAGCCCACCCTACGGCTTCTACGAAGGATTCAAAGTTGGAGATAAAAGAAGGTGAACCGATGGAATATTCAATTCCTGAAGAAGAGCTTGCTTTTCGTGATAAAATTAAACAATTTGTAGCCGAGGAATTGGAGCCGATATCTCTGAAGGTGGAACAGGAAGAGAGGATTCCTGCCGAAGTTGTGGAGAAGATGCGAAAGCTGGGTCTTTTCGGATTATCGATCCCGAAAGCGCACGGTGGACAGGGCCTTTCAACGCTCGCTGAGATCATGGTCTATGAAGAACTGACCCAGACCAACGCCAGCTTCCGCTCCCGCATCGGCACCAGCAACAGCATCGGGTCCATGGGAATCTTGTATGATGGGACCGACGATCAAAAAAGCACTTACCTGCCGCGGATTGCCTCCGGTGAATGGACCGCCGCCTTTGCCCTGACCGAGCCGGATGCCGGTTCCGATGCCGCCAACATCAAATGCAGTGCGGTTTTGGAAAATGACCACTGGGTTTTGAACGGGACGAAACAGTTCATTACCAATGGCGACTGTGCTTCGGTATTCACCACCATTGCAGTGACCGATGAACAGAAACGGGCCCGGGGCGGATTTTCCGCGTTTATCATTGAAAAGAGTTTCGCCGGTTTCAATGTCGGACCGCCGGACCATAAAATGGGATTGAGAGGCTCGCACACGAATGAAATCATCTTTCGTGACTGCATCGTCCCGCGCGAAAATGTCATCGGTGGCATGCCCATGGTCGGCAGCGGGTTCAAAACTGCCATGCGGGTCCTGGATAAAGGACGGCTGACCATGGGCGCCTGTGCCCTGGGAGCGTCCCAAAAATTGCTGGACATGTGCGTGGCGCATATTAGACAACAGATTGATTCCGGAAAATCCAAAGCAGATCTGCAGTCGGCCCAGTTCAGCCTGGCGGACATGGCCACCGAAATTTACGCAGCCCGGCGCATGTTATATGATACGGCCCGCTTGCGTGACAGGGATAAAAATGTAAGCCATGAAGCTTCCATGGTAAAGTTATTTTGCACGGAAATGGCCAGCCGCATCGCCGACCGCGCCATGGACATATTCGGCAATGCGGGGTATTTGACCCGATCACAAGTTGAAATGTTTTTAAGGGATGTCCGATTGTATCGCATTTATGAAGGCACCAGTGAAATCCAGCGCCTGGTCATCTCCAGGAATTTGCTAGGAGGGTAATGGAAGTGGGAAGTCGGAATGCGGAAGTCGGAAGACAGAGGACAGAAGACAGACAGAGGATGAGAAGGTCAGAAGATAGGAAGTTGGGAAGGTCCGAAGATAAAGTCCGAAAGAGATAGGTAATCGCGTGAGTAAGACGGTGGGAGCGGCTTTCAGCCGCGATTAGATACAGGCATTGCCTGGTGAGAAGAACTGAATATCGAATGTCGAATGGTGGTTTCGCATTGCTCAGTTTATTTGAAAATGGACAGAATTCCTTTATTCGATGTTCGATGTTGGACGTTCGATGTTGGATGTTCATTGATTTCTTTTTCAATTTTACTGGCCACTTTTCATGCCAGTAACGGAACTGACACCCAACACCTGACACCTGAAACCTTATACGAGAACTTGAAATATAACTTCATAACAGCCGATGCAACAATCCGAAAAACATACTTAGGAGAAACTCGATGGACCAACCCGTTATCATCAGCGCCGTTCGCACCCCGGTCGGGCGCTATATGGGCGCGCTCAAAAACGTTGAAGCCTACGACCTGGCCAGCCTGGTAATGCAAGCAGTCGCTAAACGGGCGTGTATCCAACCGCACCAGGTGGATGAAGTCATCATGGGCCAATCCTATCAGAACGGAGAATATGTCAATATTGCCCGGATGGGATTGCTGAAAGCCGGCTGGCCCGAATCAATCCCCGGAATTACCATTGATCGTCGCTGCTGCACCGGCTTGGATGTGGTCCGTTACGCGGCCAGTTTGATCATGTCCGGGCAGGCCGAGACGATAGTGGCCGGCGGGGTGGAAAGTATGAGCAATGCCGAGTTCTACCTGCCGGGCAGCATCAAGTGGGGGATCGGTGGCAGCAAAGGCATGCCCCGGGGGCACGGCGATATGTCGATTTGGGGATTGAAATTTTTTGACCGCATCCAGCGAGCCCGGGTCATGTCCCAGCCGGAAGAAAGATACGGCGTCCTGCCGGCCATGATGACCTGGGCCGAAACCGCCGCCAAAGAAGAAGACATATCCAGGCAAGCCTGTGACCAATGGTCCTTGGAAAGCCACCAAAAAGCGTGTGCCGCAATGGAGTCCGGTAAATTCGGCGAAGAAATCATTGCCGTGCCAGTTCCCCAGCGCAAGGGCGATCCGCTGTTGTTCGACAATGACGAAAACCCCCGGGCCGGCACGACACTGGAAAAATTAGGACGCCTCAAACCGGTTATGGGAGGCGTTTGCACGGCCGGTAATTCCTCCACCGAAAATGACGGGGCGGCAGCGGTCATTGTTACCAGCGCCAGCAAAGCCGCTGCCTTGGGCATCGACCCCCTGGCACAAATCAGGTCCTGTGCGGTCGTCGGCGATGATCCGCGCCATACCTATAGAACTGTGCCGACTGCGGTAGACAAAGCCCTGGCTGCCGCTGAGCTTGAAATTGGTCAGGTGGATTTGATTGAAATCCAGGAGGCGTTTGCGGCCCAGGTGCTGGCTGACTTGAAAGAAATGGGTGTTGGGCCCGATGACTACGGCAAGGTGAACGTCAACGGATCCGGAATTTCACTCGGGCATCCCATCGCGGCCACCGGGGTGCGGGTGCTGGTAACCCTGCTGCATGAGATGCAACGGCGGGGAGCGCGTTATGGTTTGGAATGCATCTGCGGGGGCGGCGGACTGGGGATTGCCGCTGTGTTTGAAAAAGAGATGTAGTTATCAGTTATTTGTTAATAGTTAAATAGATCCGAATTTTTTTAAGAGCATATATAGGAGGTGAAATTTGTCCAGAAAACTTAACGAAGTCGTGGTGGTCGATGCCGTGCGGACGGCGTTCGGCAGGGCCGGGGAGAAAGGGCTGTTCTGGAATACGCGGGCTGAGGATTTGTGCGTGCCGCTGCTGAAGGCCCTCATAGAACGTAATCCGAATGTCCAACCGGCGATGATCGAAGACTCGATCTGGGGCGTCACCAATCAGATAAAGGAACAGGGCGGCACCATCGGCCGAATGATTCCGATCCTGGCAGAGTGGGGGTGGGAGATCCCGGGCTGCTCCATCGACCGCATGTGCGCCAGTGGACTGACCGCTGTTGGATTCAGCGTCAGCCAGATCGCCAGCGGCGTGGCGGACTGCTTGATTGCGGGAGGGGTCGAACATCTGGGACACCTGCCCATGGGATTTATGCGTGACCCGCATCCCCGGGCCGAGGAACTGTTGGGCGGTCCATCTGCTTTTAACATGGGCATGACGGCCGAAAATATTCACGATCGCTATCCTGAATTGACAAAAGAGCGGGCGGATGCCTACGCCAAAGCCTGCCAGGACAAAACCGAGCGTGCCATTGATGCCGGCAAGATGAAGGACATGATCATTTCCATAGACGTGGAGCTTGCCGACGGCTCCCGGATGGCGGCCGACAAGGATCAGCAACCCCGGCCGGGTACGACCATGGACGGATTGGCCGGTCTAAAAACGCCCTTTCGCAATCCGGATGGACGGGTAACCGCCGGAAATGCCTCAGGTTTGAATGATGGAGCGGCGGCGGTGCTGTTGATGAGCCGGGCCAAAGCAGACAAACTTGGCCTGCAGCCGAAAATGCGCTGGGTGTCGTCCGCGGTGGCCGGTGTGGACCCGACGGTCATGGGGATCGCACCGGTTCCGGCTACGAAAAAGGCACTTGACAAGGCCGGCCTGACTCTGGATGACATCGATATCATCGAAATCAATGAAGCATTTGCCGTGCAGGCCCTTTATTTTCTGGAGCAGTTCGGCCTGAAAGACGACGACCCCCGGGTCAATAAATGGGGTGGCGCAATCGCATACGGTCATCCATTGGCTGCGTCGGGTCCGCGCCTGATAGCATTTTTAAACGGCCTGTTCCAGGAGAGCCCGGATGCACGCTATGGACTGAGCACCATGTGTGTCGGACGGGGACAGGGGTATTCGATGATTTGGGAAAAGTGTGAATAAAGTCGGAAGGAATCGATTGCGGATTACGGATTGAAAGGGCATGAACCACGAAATACACGAAATACATGAAAGACAACAAAATGGGAAAACAGTCTTTTTGGGCTTTTGTGTGTTTCGTGTATTTCGTGGTTTATCTAGCATGAAACTTTTAATAAGTTTCTTTTTCGATTGAACCGGTCGTTTGTTTGACCGGCGGTGCACCTGAAACCCAAAAGTATTTGCAGTAGAAAGACAATGGATATGAATGAATACAACTTATGCAACGAGATCGTGACAGATGTCCGGGATCGGATTCTTCGCATCGGAATAAACCGGCCGGAGAAGAAAAATGCCCTGACCCGGGCTATGTATGCCGCGCTGGCGGCAGCCATCGCCGGGGCGGACGATGACAACGGCATCCGTGTTGTTTTTCTGCACGGGACGGCCGATTGTTTTACGGCCGGCAATGACCTAAGAGATTTTCAGGCGTTCCGGCAGGATGGTGATAATAAAGATGTCAGTCATTTTTTAGCGACCATTAGCCGGGCGAAGAAACCCCTCGTGGCCGCAGTTGGCGGAGTGGCCGTGGGGGTGGGGACGACCATGCTGCTTCACTGCGATTTGGTATATGCGGGCGAAAGCGCAAAATTCATACTGCCCTTTGTGGCGCTCGGGCTTTGTCCTGAGGCCGGGTCCAGTTATCTGCTGCCTAAATTAGTCGGACACAAACAGGCATCTGAGCTACTGCTGTTAGGCGAACCGTTTTCAGCAGCCAAGGCTTGCGAAATCGGATTGGTGAACGCAGTATACCCGGATGCGGAGTTCATCGACCGGGTCTTGACCCAGGCTCAAAAGCTGACCCAACTCCCCCCGGCTTCCGTCCGTGTCACCAAAGCGCTGATCAAGCGGCCTGCTGATCAACAGGTTGAGGGGGCGATGATTGCGGAGCGTGAGCAATTCTCAGAAAGGCTGAAATCAGGGGAATCCGATGAGGCCTTCCGCGCATTTTTCGAGCGGCGAAAACCGGATTTTTCGCGATTTGACTAGAAAAAATCCCCCTCGATCCCAGTTTAGAAAACTTTAGAAAAGGGGGAAGGCGTCGCTATGTCGACATTTCTATGGCAACTGGGAGGATGCGGAACCCTCCCTGTTTTAGAAGGGGAGTAGGAAATGATTCAGGTCCTCCCATTTTTTAAGGGGAGTCAGAGGGGATTCAGGTCCTCCCCTTTTTAAAGGGGAGTTAGAGGGGATTCAGGTCCTCCCCTTTTTTAAAGGGGAGTTAGGGGGGATTATATGCAATTTTTTTTCAAACCCCGAGGTGTGGCCGTTATCGGAGCTTCGGCCAACCCGGCCAAAGGCGGCTATTTTATTCTCAACAATTTGATCAAAGGGTTCAGTGGCGGGATCTATCCGGTCAACCCGGGGTATTCGGAAATCGATGGATTGCCGTGCTATCCGTCTGTTTTAAAGGTTCCCGACCCGGTGGATTTGGCAATTATTTTCGTACCGGCTCCCGGGGTACCTCGCGTGCTGCGCGAATGCGCCGAACGCGGAATCAAAGGTGTGATGATCGAATCCGGGGGATTTGCCGAAAGCAGCGACCGCGGTCAGAAATTGCAGGATCAAATCCTGGAGATTCATAAAAAAACCGGAATACGCATCTGGGGCCCCAACTGCATGGGGCTGGTGGATGCAGTGTATAATTATGTTTTTTCCTTTGTCTTGCCGGCGATCTGGGAAAAAGGGCTGACCACGGGCAGCGTGTCTCTGGTCGTGCAGAGCGGCATGCTTTCCGCCGGATTCCTGATCGACATCATGAGCAATGGGATCATGGGCATCAGCAAGGCCTGCTCCATCGGCAACAAAGCGGATATCAATGAATGCGACATCCTGGAGTACCTGATAGATGATCCCGACACCGGCACCATCGGCCTTTACCTCGAATCGATCCCGGATGGACGGCGATTCATGGATATTTGCCGGCTTTCGCAAAAACCCATCGTGGTGCTCAGGGGCGGCAAAAGTCAAAAAGGGGCCGAGGCGGCCATGAGCCATACCGCCAGTCTGGCCGGCAACGGGGCGGTTATAAGCTCTGCCTTGGCTCAGGTCGGGGTAATCGAAGCTTTTGATTTCAAGCAAATGATGGATCTTTGCCGATCTTTGGCGGATTACCCGGATATTCAAAACAGTGCAGGGCGGCGGGTGGCCATTCTGACGATGAGCGGTGCGGCCGGGATTGTATCGGCGGATTTCATCGAGCAGCAGGGCCTGACCGTGGCTCAGCTCGACAATGCAACCGTTGACAGACTGAAGCAAATCTTTCCGGAATGGATGCCGGCATCAAATCCGGTCGATCTCTGGCCCGCGGTTGAACTTCATGGGCGCAAAAAATCATATAGCGTTGCCTTTGAGGCGGTCTTGACAGATCCCAACGTCGATGCAGTGCTGTTCCACAGTTTTGTCGGCGGTGCTGCATCATGGATCGATATGTCAACCCCGGCTGAGATGGCCAGACAAGTCGGTAAGCCGTTGTTTGGCTGGTTAATGGGAAATCGAAATGAAACACATCAATTTCAGATGAAAGCCAGAGAACTAGGACTTCCAGTATTTGGCGAATTGCATCGGGCCGTAGAATGTATGGCGGCGGTGCTCTCCAGGGAGAAATTGGAGAAATACGGTGCCCAAAAGAAACCATTAACCGCATCGGCTTCCCTAGAAGACCAGTTGCAAATTCTGACCGAAAATGCCGTTGGAATCCTTGATGAATTTCAGTCCAAGCAAATTCTGTCTTTGTGTAAGATACCTGTCGTTGATGAGAAAATCATATCTGCAGCCGAAGAAGCCAAGCAGGTTGCCGACGAATTCGGTTATCCGGTTGTCATGAAGGGGCTAGTGGCCGGTGAAATACATAAAACCGAATTGGGCCTGGTGCGCACGGGTATACCCAACGCTGCCGAAACCGAGAAGACGTTTAGCGACTTTCAGCATAAAATGTCCGACAGCGGTATCGTCTTAGTTCAAAAGCACATTCCCGGCGAAACGGAACTCATTGTTGGCTTGATCCGGGATCCCCAATTCGGCCCCTGTGTGATGTGCGGTATTGGGGGCATTCTGGCTGAAGTGATAGCGGATAGTGTATTTGCCGCAGCACCCCTGACCAAATCCGAAGCCCTGGCCCTGATCGCCCGTTTGAAAACCCAAAAATTGTTGAACGGCTTTCGCGGATCTGCGCCTTTGGACCGGAATAAACTGGCCGATATCCTGGTGCGGCTTGGTGACCTGGGAACAGCATTTGAACGGATAAAAGAAATCGATATTAATCCGCTGATCGTCAGCGAGGGAATACCGGTCTCAGTGGATGCAACGATAATTTTAGATAAAATGGGGCAATGATGATGGGATGGAGTGGCGAAAAATATCAAATCACAAAAATCAAATCGCCTATACACACCTAAATTATATAATTCTCAAAAAATCAACTTAAACCGGTAGAAAGGTACGTTAAATGACTGGCGCAGAAATACTGGTTAAAACCGCCATCACAGCCGGAATCGAGGTTTGCTTTACCAACCCCGGTACGACTGAAATGCCGCTGGTGTGTGCTTTTGATTCCAAGGAGGGCATACGGCCCCATCTGGGGCTGTTCGAAGGTTGCTGCACCGGGGCCGCTGACGGCTACGGGCGCATGGCGGATAAGCCGGCCATGACGCTGCTTCATCTGGGACCCGGGCTCGGCAACGGGATTGCCAACCTGCACAATGCCGCCAAGGGCGGAACCCCGATCGTCAATGTGATCGGCGAACACGCCACCTGGCATCGCGCGGTCAACGCGCCGCTGACCATGGATATCGAAGCGCTGGCCGAACCCGTGTCCGAATGGCAGCGCACCTGTTCATCCACTGACGCGCTATCCCAGGATACCGCCGACGCCATTGCCGCTGCATCAGCGGGACAGATCGCAACCTTGATCGTACCCAGTGATATCCAATGGTCGGAATGCACTGATCCCGGCATCCGGCAACCGATCATTTCCGGCGCGACTCTAGACACCGAATCCATCAATCATGCGGCGGAGTCGTTGCTCACCCGACGGAAATCAGCCCCGATCCTTGGTGGATGGGCCTTGCGCAAAAAAGGCCTGCTGGCCGCGGCCAGAATAAAGGCCGCCACCGGCTGCGATCTTCTTTCGGAGCGCGCCCCGGCCCGCATCGAACGGGGGATGGGAATTCCCGCGACTGAGGTCATACCGTATTTTCCCCGGCAAGCCCTCGAGTTGTTGTCCAACTACGAGACGGTCGTGTTGGCAGGCTCCGATGAGCCGATAACCTTTTTTGGCTGGCAGGGCTATCCCAGCCGGTTGCTCAACGATACCCAGCATATCATTCGGATAAAAGCGGATAGTAAAAGCTTGCCGCAAGCCCTGGGGGATCTGGCGGACGCTCTGGATGCCCCGGCTGCACCCGGCGGCGGTATTGCTGACATTGATCGGCCCGAAATACCCAGCGGGAAATTAACGGCCAATCATGCGGGCATGATCCTGGCGGCCTTGCAGCCCGAGGATGCAATCGTCGTCAACGAGTCGGTAACATCCGGTGCGGCCTATTTGCCGCTGGCGGTGAGTGCCCCACCTCATACCATGATGGCCCTGCCCGGCGGCGCCATTGGCTATGGCATGCCGTGCGCCGTCGGCGCTGCCATTGCCTGTCCCGAGCGGCCGGTGATCAATTTTCAGGCTGACGGCAGTGCCATGTACACCTTGCAGGCGCTGTGGATGCAGGCCCGCGAATCGTTAAACATTACGACTCTTATTTGTGCGAACCGCAGCTACAACATCCTGAAAATTGAATTTGCCCGAGCCGACATTACGACACCCGGTCCCAATGCCCGGGCCTTGACGGATCTGGGAAATCCGGATATCGACTGGGTGCAGATCAGCCAGGGAATGGGTGTCCCGGCAGTTTCAGTGGATCGCTGCGAAGATCTGGCGAAGGAGCTAAAAAAAGCATTGGAAGAACCGGGCCCACATTTGATCGAAATGCTGATTTAGAGGGTCCAGATGACAGATGACAGAAGCCAGAGGACAGAACTCAGAGTACAGAGTACGGATGGCAGATGTTGGAAGGTTGGGATATCAAGCATTTAGCATCGGGTTGCCATTGCATCCCGCAGTATTTCATGCGGGGCTGATGCAAAAAAAGAAGACTATCGAACGCCCAACACAGCATGATCGAAGCAAAGTATACATATGGCCTATTATAATAAAATTGACTGAGCGAAGCGATTCCATAAATCTTCAATCTTCAATCATCAATCTTCAATAATCACGGGAGGCTTTAATGGCAAAAGGCACCGATATATCCGGGCACTGGATAAAAGATTTGATAAATGACTTCATTGCGACTTCATCCGAAAACACCATGCAAAATGAAACCGGGGATCCGGCCTGGGACGATGCCCAGGTTGGGTTCGCGGCCGGTTCGGACCAGATCTGGCAACAGTATAAAGAATATGTCGGGGCCTTTCACTGGACTCCCTGGGAAGTCTATAATCAACACTGCCCACAAACCCCCGCCGGCCCCGAGGAGCTGACCGTGATTTCATGGGTGCTGCCCCAGCGCGAGGCGGTGCGCAAGGCCAACCGCAAGGTGAAGAAGTATCCGGCCGAAGCATGGGCCCGGATCCGGATCTACGGCGAAGCCTTTAATGTCGCTTTGCGTCAGCACGTGGCCCGATGCCTCCAGGAAGCCGGCCACCCGGCCGTGGCGCCGATGCTGGTATCCAACTGGACCATCGTCAATTCGCGGCGCTTTTCCTATGCCTCTTCCTGGTCTGAACGCCATGCGGCCCACGCTGCCGGACTGGGTTCTTTCGGCCTCTGCGACGGATTGATCACCGCCCGGGGCAAGGCCATGCGGGTGGGCTCTGTCGTTGCCAGGCTGACCGTTGAGCCAACTCCCCGGCCTTATGCCGACCATCGGGCCTATTGCCTGTTTTTCGACAACGGAACCTGCGGCAAATGCATCGACCGCTGCCCCGTGCGGGCAATTACCGAGGCCGGCCACGACAAGGAGAAATGCCGGCAGCATCTGGTCCGCTCGCGGGAGTTCGTCAAAAGGACATACAAGTTCCAGGGCTATGGCTGCGGATTGTGCCAGGTGGGTGTACCCTGCGAGGCCGGTATCCCGGTCAAGGCCGCCCGGGAAGCGCTCGAACGAGGCGAACTGCCGCCCCCGCCCCCGCCGTTGGCATGAGGCCGAAAACCCAATTGAGAGTTATTCGTTATATGTTATTGGTTATTGGTCTGAAGGGATTCAAATCGATTTTTATAAATCGCTGATGGACAGTGTATTGAAGTCAGAATCGCAGCCGATTTGGGTTGGCAATAGATTGAAGTTATTTAAAGCATGACTTTTCAGCGCTGGTCTAAAATTTTTTGCAGAAACTTCCCGGCATCTTCGATTTGGGAGATAAAATGGATGGGTTTTCCATCAAACAGACTTAGATCGGCGCAGCAGGTCTTGCATCCCTCGACCGCCAAAACCATGTCAATCTCGTCACTAGAGGGAGAAACGAATTCCACCCTCCCGTGTAGACTCTTTTTGACATAGTCCGCCAACGCAACCCGATCATACCCGGGATTACAGCCACCACAGAACTTGATTGCTATTTTGAGCATTTCCTTTTCTGCTGACAAAAGACTCAAAGTTAAATAAACTATATATCTTAGATTTTAAATTGATGGTATCGCTCTTGGCAGGCGCAGCCAACTCGACGAGCCAGGCGCGCTCTGTTCACTTTTAAAAACAGATAGAATACCTTAAATCCAAAATCCGCGTTCCAAAATCCAAAATCGATTTATTATTCCTCATCAATCCCCGACAATTTTCTAGCCGCCCGCTTCTTCTCCGCCATGTTGACCAAGCGCGCAATCATAATCCGCTGGGCCTGGGGCGACCCGGCGCCGTGCATGGATTCGGTCAGATAGCCGACTGCCGCGGTGCCCAGGGTCATGTTTTCGATCAATCTTAAAATGCGCATACGGTTGATGGCTGGCACATCGCAGCTCGCCGTATAATATTTCTCCAGCCATTTGCCGGTTTCCGGTGATTTCAAATCCTGCTCGGAGGGCAGGGTGACCATCAAGCCGCCGGCGATATCCTGGGCGATGCGGGAAATGTCATAGGGAAAGCGGGTCACGTTCTGTTTGTGAATGTTGGCCAGCAGAGAATTGACGGAGTAAGTTCCGCAGTCTTCCTTGAAACCCTCTGAGGCGCAGGCAATGCTGCCGCAATACAGGGTCTCGTTTAAGTGATTCATTTCGATGATCTTGTCTTTGACATGCGAGGCCCCGGCCACATTGTTGTACTCGGCGGCGGTTTGCGAGGCCCCGATCAGCACATCGCCCACGCCGACTTTGCAGGCATAGCTTTGCCGGTGATAGGCGGCAAATTTTTCCACCAGCTGCCCGACGAATTCGAATTCTCTGAACATAAACACACGCTCCCAGGGGACAAACACGTCATCGAAAACCACCAGGGCTTCGTGCCCGCCGAAGAAAATGTTGCCGCGGTCCAGCATGCCGTCTTCGAGTTTGCGGGTGTCGCAGGATTGGCGTCCCATGATATAGACGATCCCGTCCGCGTCAGCCGGCAGGGCAAATGATACGGCATAATCCCGATCCGCCTCCCGCATGGCGATGGTGGGCATGACGATGATTTCATGGGAGTTGACGGCGCCGGTCTGATGGGCCTTGGCGCCGCGTACAACAATACCGTCGTCTTTTTCTTCGACAATGTGCAGGTAGTGGTCCGGGTCCGGCTGCTGGTGCGGCGGCAGGCTGCGGTCTCCCTTGGGATCGGTCATGGCGCCGTCGCAGGTGAAATCGTTTTCCTGGACATAGGTGAGGTATTTCAAAAAACGCTGATTGTATTCGGTGTCCAGTTCCTGGTCCATGTTGTAGGTGACAATCGACAAGGCGTTCAAGGCGTCCATGCCCACGCAGCGTTGAAAGCAGCACCCGGTTTCCCGACCCAACAGACGGCCCATTTTGCTTTTTTTGACCAGGTCGTCGACGCTTTGATGGATATGGGTGAAACGGTTGATTTTATTGCCGCTGATATGCGACGTGGCGGTCATCAGGTCTTCATGCTCGGGGCGTTGGGCCATGTCGTAGGTTTTGGCCACCGCCAGCATCGACGGTCGGATGATGGGATCATCGACAACATTTTCCAATTTTTTGCCAAACATGTACACCTCCAGATTCAAACCTCGGAGGCTTTCTTCATATTGCGCGGCGGTCATCATGGGCATCGATGAATCTCCTGTTGAAATTTAATTTTGACGATACGACGTGATCGATGTCTATTGTCGGGGGGTGAGACGCTATTGCCGGATACGCTGTATGGTCGAATCAATATCAGGCTTTCGGGATCATGGCAATATTTTCCTGAAAAAGCCTTTACCGTTCATCACTTGACACTCACCTCTCTTTTTGACAGACTCAGGCACCTCAAACCACTGTAGACTGAAGTATCCAAGTTAATTCTATTCGGTATTTTATAATCAGTTGTCAGATCGTATGTAGTATATGCCTCTTAATGAGAACAAAAGCAGTCTTGGCCAAACCCGATCTCAACTAATCCTGAAAATCGGCGTCGTGGTGCTTTGCCGTCTCTTGTTGAGCACCGCCCGGCGTTTTACCTACCCGTTTGCCCCGGCCCTGAGCCGCGGTTTGGGGGTGCCGCTGACGGCCATAACCTCCCTAATCGCCGTAAACTGGGCGACCTCCCTACTGGGTTTTATTGTTGGCCCCATCAGCGATCGAATCGGCTATCGGAAAATGATGATCATGGGGATGACACTGCTGGGCATCGGCATGCTGGCCGGCGGGATTATGCCATATTACGCGGTTATGATTGTTGCCCTGTTTCTGGCCGGTATGGGAAAAATCATTTTCGACCCTTCGGTACAAGCCTATGTCAGCGAGAGGGTACCATACCGCCGCCGCGGCACGGCCATCGGATTTCTGGAAATCAGTTGGGCCGGCAGCACGTTGCTGGGCATCCCATTGATTGCCCTACTCATAGACCATGTGAACTGGCGGGCGCCTTTTTTTGCCATGGGAATCATCGGCATCCTGGGAGCCCTGGCGGTGGCATTCTTCTTTCCCGGAAACCAGGAAGTCAAGACCCCGGCGGGCCCGGCTGCGTCATATAAAAAGATGCTGCAAGTCCTTGTCAAAGACAAACTCGCGCTGGGTGCCATGGCTTATGTGTTTTTCTTCAGCGCCGCGATCGACAATCTCTTCGTAGTATACGGGGCCTGGCTCGAAAAAGCCTTTGATGTGGGCATCGTGGCACTCGGCCTGGGAACCGGTGTTATCGGCATTGCCGAACTGATCGGTGAGATCATGGTCGCGACCATTTCCGATCGCATTGGCTTGAAAAGGGCGGTCACGTTAGGGGTTATGATTGGCATTGTGACCTACATGCTGCTGCCGTATATCAGCCTGTCATTTTATCTGGCGCTGGCCGGACTCTTTGTCCATTTTTTGGTTTTCGAGTTTACCATCATTTCCAGTGTGGCCCTTTGCACGGAATTGCGGCCTGACGTGCGGGCAACCATCATCGCCGGTTTCTTTGCCGCCGCCGGCCTGGGAAGAATTATCGGCGCCCTGAGCGGCGGACCGGTCTGGCTATCCGGGGGCATCATTGCAACATGCGTGCTATCTACCGGTTTAACTGGGTTGGCCTTAATATCATTGCGCTGGGGACTGCGTGGGTGGGAAAATCGCTGATATTTCCGCACTGCGCAGGCACCAGGTCGACGCGTGTCGCTCGGCTCTTTTTCAGAACTATTTCAGTCCATTATTTCCTTGACATTTGAACTTAAAAAACTATAGTCTGCACATAGTGGCAGTTATATTTGGCAACTCGGAAAAGCTAAATCATATTCGTGCACTCGCCTCCAATTCCCCATTCCCTGCCGGTGTCAAACGCTAACCATCCAAATAAATGCCATTGTGATAATATTTAGCGGAATATATAAATTCCGAGATTCAATCACCCCCAATTGCACGAATTTGAGGCTCGCGACAAGACTGGCGAGGCCGTGAACTAGACACCGTCAATAAAAAAATCGGAGGACCATGCCATGACCAACTCAATACCATTAATTTCGCTTGGTTTTACCGAGGACAAAATCCCCGCCGGCACACACATTTGCCAGATCTTCACCGATGATGAAGAACGCAATCAATCGTTACTTCAGTTCCTGCTGAGTGGTCTGCAATCAGGAGAACGGGCGGCTTGTTTTTCTGAAAAAGTTGACGAGACGGCGATGGAAGAATTTTTAAATCAGAATGATTTGTCCTTCGCTGAACTTTGCCGGAATGGCGCATTTTCTTTATCGGGTACCCGGGATGTATATTTCAAGGACAACCGCTTCGATCCCGAACGGATGTTTGAGCTTTTGGCGGATTTTTATCAGGAGTCAATCGCGTTGGGGTATACGGCAGCGCGTGTCATTGGTGAAATGACGCCCGAAGTACAGGATCTTCCGGGAGGTGAAAGGCTGCTTGAGTACGAATCCAGGGTCAGCCTATTACTGAAAGAGGTTCCCGTAACTTCCGTATGTCAATATGATGCGAATGCTTTTGATGGCGCAACCATTATGGACATCTTAAAGGTTCATCCCCATATGGTGGTCCGGGGCGTTGTGGTTCACAACCCGTTTTTTATTCCGCCGGAAGAGTTTTTACAATAAGCAGGCCATAGTCCAATGCAAGCAGCAATGCCGCTTTCCGCAGAAACGCTGGGGCAGATCGCCCTCATCCAGGGCATGGTCGCGCATCTGCCCGATCAAAAATCAATTCTGAGATTTGTGTGCCGGGGGTTGGAGATTGTGCCCGGAGCGAAAAAAGTCAAATACCGTGTATTCGAGCAACATGCCGCCGACGCGCAGTTCTCGGAAGAACCCCGGGAACCGATAGGCTGCTTTCCCCTGAAATTTAGAAGTTTCGCATACGGCGAGATCTCGTTTGAGATTTGCGATCCGGATCTTTTCACGCCTTACATTCCCTACCTAGAAAATTTGAGCCACATGCTGGGGGTCATTTTCGAAGAACGGCGCCAACGACGGTTAAATGATTCGCACCAGGCTGAACTGGAATGGCGGGTTTATGTGCGGACCCAACAGCTAGAAAAGGAAATCAACGAGCATAAGCGTTCTCAAAAACTTTTAGATTCCATCATTAACAACACCCGCAATGTTATCTATGTGAAAGATCTGTCAGGCCGATTCACGCTTGTAAATAAGCGATTCTGTGAAATCGTTCAAATTGAACGGGAACGGATAATTGGCCGTTTACCGAGTGACGTGTTCCCTGAATCCGTCGCGGAACAGCACCTGGAAAACGACAGGACGGTAATCGCTAAGGGAGAAGCGGGAACCTTCACCGAATATGTGGACCTGCCAGATGGACGCCATGAGTATATTTCAATCAAATTCCCACTCTTCGATCAAGCCGGTTTGGTCAGTGCCGTGGGCGGGATCTCCACCGATATTACTGAAATGAGGGATCTTGAAAAGAAGCTCAGGCAGGCTTATAAAATGGAATCCATCGGGACTTTGGCCGGTGGAATCGCCCATGACTTCAACAATATCCTGTCCGCAATTTTTGGCTACACGGAACTGTCTTTGGCTGAAGCGCAACCCGGGACGACGTTATATGGCAGACTGCACAGCATTTTGAAAGCCAGTGAGCGGGCTCGAGATCTAGTCAGGCACATTCTAGCCTTCAGTCGCCAGGGTGAGCAGGAATTTATGGCGGTCGAATTGCATCCCATTCTCACGGAGGTCATAAAATTTATGCGAGCCTCCTTGCCCACGTCCATAGAAATACGCCAAAAAATCAATAGTGCGCCTAGCGTGATAGCGGATCCCACCCAAATCCACCAAGTCATCATGAATTTATGCACGAATGCCGGACAAGCCATGCAAGGAAGTGGAGGCATTCTGGAACTCGGTTTGGAAACAGTGGAGCTTGATTCCGAATTCACCGGCCGATATCCGGATTTGCAGCCGGGTACTCACGTTAAATTGTCGGTCAGCGACAACGGCCCTGGAATGTCCTCCGATCTGGTTGAGCGAATTTTTGATCCCTTTTTTACGACCAAAGGGCGAGGTGAAGGGACCGGCATGGGATTGGCCGTCGTTCACGGGATTGTAAAAATTCACGGTGGCACCATCACAGTCTACAGCAATCCCGGCAAGGGATCCATATTCATTATTTTCTTGCCGGCCATTAAGAGGCAGCCTTTACATCCCACAAAGCGTGTAAAGGCGCTCACCGGGGGCACCGAAAGTATCCTTTTTGTCGATGATGAAGCATCCCTGGTGAAACTTGGTGCAACCATGCTGGGAGCGCTTGGCTATGATGTGACCGGAGTGACCAGCAGCACTGAGGCTTTGGTACGGTTCAGGAAAAATCCCGACCAATTTGATTTGGTCATCACGGATTTGACGATGCCCAAATTAAACGGTGACCGGCTGGCCAGGCAACTCCTGAAAATCAAGCCTGACATTCCAATAATCCTCTGCACCGGCTTCAGTGCCGCGATTGACGAAAACACCGCAAATGCCTTGGGCATACGGGCCTTCGTCAATAAACCAATTCTCAGACACCATATTGCTGAAACCATTCGGAAGGTGCTGGATGGTGAGAAAGCGCCTGTTTGATTCCTACGAATATTTCGAGTATCTGCAAAAGTTGGCACACGAAGGTTTTAGCACCGCAAATAAGGCTTTGATACAATATATAAGCTTTTCTTAAGATGTTCAGAATCGCATACAAAATAGATTAAAAAGAGATGATAGATATTTAATTTGATTCTTGGGAGACTTTTCGGGAATTCCTACTTTTCGTGCAATAGCTGAACAGTTATTTTCTTTTCATGCCGGCCGCCGGGCTAATAATGCAGCAAATCCGGCCATGGCCAGGCACAAGCCGGCCAGAAACCATGCTCCCGTCATAAACGTTCCGGTTATGTCCACCAGAATTCCCATGATGAAGGGACCCGTAAAACCGCCGATTTCCGCCACGCAGAAAAACATACCGCCGGCTGATCCCATATGACGGGTTTCCATTCCCGGGCTGTCCATTAAAATTAACAGCAGCAGCGCCATGAATGGCGCACTGATAAAGCCCAGGGTAGCAAGATTGATATAAAGACTGATTCCGGATAACTCCAGCATCAGGACAAGATTGACGGCGGTCAATACTGCGAAGATTGCCACGATGCGCCCCCTGTAGGAGGACGGCACCGTGGATGGGATTATTAGAATGGATGGAATGCCTGCTGCGATTGAAATGGCAGCGGCCCAGCCGGCCAGAGATGCAGACATTCCGCTGACCTCCAGTATTTTCGGCAGCCAGCTCGAAAAACCGTGACTGATGGCAAACGCCAGCAGGCCCATGATCAGCAAAATCCGGATATTCCCGATATTGACGAGATTGATGAAAACGTCGATAATGCCTAACCCTTCAGATCGTTCACCGGGTTTGTCTCCTTTGGCCAAAATCAGCCACAACAACGCGATCGAGAATGTCGTCATTCCATAAACCACGAAGGCAAGCCGCCAGTTGTTGTTCACCATCGGCATGACCAGGCTGTTGGTCAAGGCCAGCGCAAGGAGTCCGCCCACCCAATTGCCCGCAGTGTAGATCCCCATGGCCGCCCCACGACTCGGCCCGCTAAACCAATACGAGATTGTTTTAGGCCCCCCAATGGATATCATTGGACCGCCGAGGCCAAACAATGCAACCGCAAAAAGCATGGAGGTAAAGCCGTTGGAAAAATAGCGCAACGATGCCGACAGGCCGATGACCGCTGCACCGGCAAAAATGGATTTGCGGACACCCCACCGGTCCAGAATGGTTCCGGCAACCAGGGCGGCAAAAATATAGGTCATCTGCCAAGATCCCAGAATGAGGCCCATCTGGGAGTAGGAGAGATCAAGGTCGATCAGAATAGGTGTTACCAGGGGAAATATCGAGCGAGACACGATGCCAAAGCAGATGTAAAGCAGAAAAAGTAAGGCCAGCATTATCCAACGATACGGGGTCATGGGCTCAGGGTTCATGGATTTTCGGTTTAAGGTGTAAGGTATAGGGTATAAGGTTTAAGGTCAAAGGATAAAGGTCAAAGGCTAAGGATCCGCCGGTTCAGGGGTTCAAAGGTTCTGGGTTCAAAGGTTCTGGGTTTAAAGGTTCAGGGGTTCAAGGGTTTAGAGGTTTTGAAATATAGGGTTTAAGGTTTATGGTATAGGGCATAAGGTTAAAGGACAAAGGCTAAAGGTCAAAGTTTCAGGCGTTCGAAGTTTCAAGGATCAGGGTATAAAGGTTTGGGGCCCAGAGGTTTAAAGTTCATTCGATAATTCTTGCTCGATAGGCGATATTCGAGAACATCCGGGTCGCCGACACAAATACGGCCGGTCATTTCGAAATAGAAAACGAATGAACTCTTTCAGTCAACTAATTTACATATTCAGATCAAATCCAAAAACCGAAATCCTCGAATCTGTGAACCTTTGAACCTCTGAACCTATGAACCTTTGAACCTCTGAACCTATGAACCTTGAACCTCTGAACCTTTTCTCGCTAAAAATTCTCGCCCGTATTGCCGGCTGTACTCGAAAAAGTGGTCGATTCGATCTTCGGTAGAATTGAGTGGAATTTCGCAGCCCGATGCCAGGATGTAGCCGCCGTCGCCGGCAGCGGTTTCAATACACTGGCGGATGGAGGCTTCCATTTCCTCGCGGCTCCCGCTGCTGAAATGGGTAGTGGGCACATTGCCCATGATGACCAGCTTGTCTCCGGCCACTTGATGAAATTTTTCCAGGGATGATCCGGCATCCAGGCTGAAAAGAAAAATTCCGGTGTCGAGAATATCTTCCATGATGGGATCTATTTTGCCGCAGATATGAAGCGACATAAAACGTTTTTTGGAGCGAAAATAGCTGCAAAGCTCTTTGTGATACGGTTTGATGAATTCCTGATAGATATGCGGTGATATAAGGCTGCAGGAGGCGGCCGCCTCGCCCAGGGAGGGCGTAAAGCCGGCCTCGATCAAGGTGTCGCCCATGTTCCGAACTACTTCAGTCGCAAATTTCATCAGCTCATGAACAAAATCCGGATCCTCGATGGTGTCCATCAGCAATGGCTCGGCCCCCCCTGAGGTGCATGGCGATATTCCAGGGGCCCGAATGCCCCAAACCCACGGCGGTCGTTTCACGCACCCTGTCCGCTACCCGCTGGCAAACTTCGATAAAGTACGGTATGCGCCCGTCGTTTTGAGGGTTTGGTACTTTCAGTCGTGCCAGATCAGCTTTATCTTCAAGCAGGGCACACTTGGGATGAGATATGCGGTCTTCGGGGAACTCCATTTCACAACCGACCGCTTCAGCTTCCAGATAAATGTCGTTGTACACTATTAGGCTGTCAGGGGTGAATCGGTCGTGAAACGCGAGATGCGCTTCGGCGCTTTTGCGGGCATCGGTCAATATCTCCCTGACACTATAGTTCGTTAGACGTGAACAATACGGTCCGATGAGTACGGTGGTCGGAATCCGATCCAGGTTCTTTCGCCGTAAAGCGGACATCATGTATTGTTTTCCGGTGGTTTGGTTCATTGGCTTGCTCCTTTCTTTTCAAAATCCCCCCTGGCCCCCCTTTTTAAAAAGGGGGGGGGGAAAGAGAAATCCCCCTGGCCCCCTTTAAAAAAGGGGGAAAGAGCGAATCCCGTCTGGCGGAGTTTTGATTTATTGCTCTTGCGTGTAAAGTCGCCACCGCATCCCTAAAGCGTTCGGAACCATGACACCTTCCCCCTTTTTTAAAGGGGGACCGAGGGGGATTATTCCTTCCCCCTTTTCTAAAGCTGACCTGTGCACGCACTTGACACCGTCGGTTAGAATTGCTATAAAGGGGGTATGCAAGTTTGTGGTCAACATTTTACGATGCCAATACTTGAGCGGATACAAAAGACAGTACTTATTGATCCATTGATTTCGCGCCGGGAACTGTCGCGGCAGGTTTGTC
>Ga0209367_1000075_pt1 | contig 61932 bp, 28 predicted proteins | sample WorMetLIZISLAND2_FD_187412 | JGI IMG/M metagenome (GOLD analysis project Ga0209367, IMG submission 187412) | Marine gutless worms symbiont microbial communities from Max Planck institute for Marine Microbiology, Germany - Olavius geniculatus... ...
CTTGACGCGTTTCCACCAGCAGACGACGACGACGACGACGACGCTGCGGCCCCGTTGCAGCTCGCTTCCGTAACGGCGCCGCCCATGTTGAGATTCGACGCCAACTTGGCCAGGTCGATCGCCAGCTGATGCGCGGCCGTCGGCGCCTGGAAACCGGAGCTGGGGCGCGCTCCGCCGCCGGAGTGAAACTGGATAGCAGCAGCGTTGGATACAGCAGCGACGGCGGCATCCAGATCGCCGGCACCGGTACAGAAGACATCGGCAGCAGCAGCAGTCATCGAGTCGGTGCTCGCCGCGCTGGAGTTGGCAGCCGCGTGGTGATGCTGGCCGTTCGGCTGCTGCGTCGGAGCGCGATCGATCAAAACGTTCGCCGGCATCACACACACTGCTCGTCCGCGATCGCCGCCAGTTGTCCGGATGCGTTACTGTTTCCCCTCGTCGGCGTCGATCACTAATCGCGAAACGAAACAGACTAGCACGTCAAAACTGCGCCGCAGATTATCACGGATAAACCGCCACAGCATACAATCTTCACACTCGCGCGCACTCATCTGCCAGCGGCGTGGCGCTGGTGTTTCTGCTCGTCGCTCGCATGCCGATCTAGGTCAGTAGGTCGGCCGCCGATTGGTTCCAGGAAGAAAACTGGGACGGGTCATGCCTTATTCGAACAGCCATTGGTCAGGAATTCGGCAGAAGTGCGGGATCATCGCGCGAGATTATTTCTGACGGGGGTAGCAGGTTAGATAAAGTGTCGACTAAATCACTCTTTTTTCGTTATTACTGCACCATTATGTGCGGCTTGTCAAGTAATGCTAGATTAACTCAAAGCGATCTGTATTTACTTTTTCGCTTTGAGTTGAATGTACGTTCTGCTTAGCCAAATACATCATTATTCCATTTTCTATTTTTCGCTTTTCTGGCGCCAAAATGCTTGGCGTAGCCGCGTAGGCGTAGACAGAGGTCAAACACACGGTGACACCGAACTGTGCACCTTTTACTTCAAAACTGGCCAGTGAGCGTTGCAATTTATTGCAATGCAAACACTAGACTTACAAAAAAACTTGTGTTATCTACAATCTCTTGAAGGAAGACCGATCGAGTGAGGTGCATCGGAGTGTTTCCAAAGGTTTCAATGTGGAAGTTCAGCAGCAGCGAGAACCGAGAATGAGTGAATCGGTTACCGGTAGGCCTACGACGTGCAGACGTTGTGCAGTGCATGCATGCAGTGAAGGATTTGTTTCAATCCGATGTTGTCGCTGTATGCATTCTCGCCGACTTCTGCCTGCGACACGTATCATAGTCTAGTTTTATTGCGTTTTCAGTCAATAGGCGCACACGACTCCCTGGGCGACGAGAGTCCGAGACGGCATTGAACAAGCTCGACCAGATGAGATCACGAGAGCGCCGTTTTGTGTCTGTCCCTCTGTCTGTCTGCTAACAGGCAGGCGCGCGCTAGCATACCGCCGGAAGCCGACATTGATTCCAGCGGCCCTGCTGCCATTGTTGTTGTCGTCGATTCCCGCGGGTAGAATGATCGCTTGTAGCCGTCAAAGAGCCGGATGCCGGACGGACAACATCATCGACGCTGCAGACTAGCTTTATATGGAGTCTATATGGAAACTGTAAGCTGGAACGCGTTGTCGCAGACTGGTTTCGCATTCTGCACGCTATCCGTTCATCGTATCAGCTGCGAATGAAGTCACTGTTATGTAGTCTGTCTTGCGCAGTGTTTCAATTGTGAAAAATCAGCTGGGAGGGTTGAATTTTTCGACGGTCGGAGACCAAACAAAATTGTGATGTAAATCGTATGTATACAGTTCGTATAGCTGACCCCCTGTACATAATTTGACAGTGTGTTAGGGGGTTGAGAAAACAGTTGGGGGGTTCAACCCCCCACCCCCTCCCGGCAATTCTTGCGTTAAACAACGCAGAAAGTTCATTCACGTAGGGACAGTCATCCATTGATCACAACGTACAACGACTAGTTTAAATTTTCATTTGTTAAAAACAATTAAATTAGGCTACTTTGACGCTTAAACCCAACAGTAGCTCACCTCAGTGCATGTGACCTTGACTAATGTAAGCCTACCTTGAAAACAACCTAGAATTGATCCAACCGTCGTCCAAGAGGCGTGGACCGTGTGGTGGAAACTTTAGTGATCGTTTTGTTGCAATTGTCTTCAAATGCAAGTCTGTTAGTGAAAGAATTTTGCAGCAAAGATATGGACAAGGGTTTATAGTGTCGTGTTTTTTGTTGACTCACGGTGTAGTCAAAAATAACACGTAGGCCTACAAATCGCTGCAATGCAAATCATGTTGCATGTTCAAATTTGTATAGGGGGCCTACCGGTAGTGCATGTCTGCAAAAAATTGTAATTACAAGCTATAAAAGATCTCATATTTCTGCCGAAAAACGGTGCTGTCGCCTGGCAAAAGCAACGAACTTGACACGTAACTGAACTGCTACTTTTTGGTATGCTTCCATAAAAAAATTTTGTATCACCGCCAGCAGTCCCCGGAACCGCCGCCGTTCGCCGCCGCCGCCGATGTTACTTAATGGGGTGTTTACACGGTCCAGCAAACGTCCAGTAAACTTCCAGCAAATGTAATGCTGAACGTTTGCTTGGAGTTTTTTTGTGTAATGCAACAGTTGCAACTGACAGAGACAAACAAACAAACTGGCATATACAATCTAGTTACATAATCTTGGCGAAAGTAAAAATTTGTCGTTATGTGTTTGTGTTAAATTATGAGCTAAAATAAATATTAAACAGAGTACTATAGTCAACCGATTCAATAAACCGATTACTAAAATTAAACGTAATAACACATCACTATTTATCGCGAGTTAGTGAAACAAATAGATATTCGTTGGCTGTATTTACAAAATTTACAATTCTATGTAAATAGATTCCATAATTTTTATCCGTTTAATGCAATCTAAGTTACTTAAAACAAAACGTGTTATATATTGTAATCGATTATGGCTGAAGGAGGTTTCCAAGATCCGAATGTCTGGAAGACACAAGAATTCCGGCACAAGATAATTGCAAAGCTGTATGCATTTATTCCGTCAGTTGAACAAAATGTCAACGCAGAAAACGAAAGTGATTATTCATCATCATCATCATCATATATTCGTTTAATGACAGTTGACATACTCAACTTTTGACAGCGCAAACACTACCACAGTTGTTTACGAAATTGCAGTGTGTGTTGACGATTCATAACAAGTACTTTTAGTAGAGTAGTATAGAGTAAGTTTCACTTATTTCGTATTTGTTATTGACTGGCCTTATTTGCACTTCGGAGTGCGAATAGGCGGAGGTTATAAGCAGAGTGCTTATATTTCAGCGAAAAAAGCTCCACTTTTGTGTCACTCGCTAGACTTATATAGCTAGAGTTTCAGCAGGATATAATAATAACAAGGAATCCCGACTGTTGCTAGAGAAGACGCACTACAGCTTATATACTTCTTGTTACAGTACTGACCTTCAAGGTCATCCAAGTTCAATGATTTTTATCTCATCTGAAAGAGTGAGATATGGCTAATTGTCCGTTGAAAAAATGCACATTTTCTTACCCCCGTCCATTCAACTTCAAATTGGAAATTGTTATCCACAATAGCCTGCATCCGTTACGGACAGACAGACAAATAGTCAGATGAGAGACAGACGACAATGTACCATTGACGCCTACAGCAAAGCTGTAATTAAAAAAGTGCATCAAAAATTGTGTACAGTAGGCCTATAGGCCTAATAATCAATGTTAGGAAACGAGAGTTCCATGCTAATTTTGATATTGAGAACGAAAGTTCCAGGCAACTTTCGTTCCCTGGAACAAAAGTTCCAGGGGACGAAAGTTTCTGAGGACGAATGTTCCAGGGAACGAAAGTTCAACGAAAGTTCTCAGGTACGAAAGTTCCAGTTACCCGTTTGCCTTATCACTGTCCACACAGAGTATAACTAATTACCACAATGGACCATAAAAACGGACAAGACGAAGGGATGGCGAAGACGGCATTCAAGATAAACAGACAGAAATGTTGACGACGTGGCGAAGTCGAATAAGACGGAAAGACGACGGGAAAACGAACGGACAGTGAAGGCGACAGCAAAAACGGAGCAGACATCTCTTCTCTTTGCCATCGCTGCAGTCACTTTGCGTCTTCTGTGCCATCTTGTCCATCATTTTACCTGTTGTCTTCGTTGTTCATCCGCAATGGTAATTAGTCATAGTGCTCATACCACTCTACGTGTACTGCCATAAGAGATAGTGTACCGTATATGTGGCCGTGATGGCCGCAGAGAGACGCTCTTAAGGCTTATGCCAGCTCACAGCCAGTGAAGCCTAGCAGCATGCTGTTCACATACGTAACCAATTCTGCAATCTAGCTATGGGTATACATCTTTTGTGAAATAATTGCATGAAGTATACTCAAATTCGAACACTAACAATGTAATAGCGAAAAAACTGAATAAGTGACAGTAAGTAATAAATCTAAACTTTAAACCTAACCCTAACTTTAATACTAAACCAAAAACAATAACACTAGTACCGCAATGCTAGCATTACCTATGGGATATCAAATATCGCCAGGAGTGCGAATAGGCCAACCAGTGGATACGTGCACTCCGGAGTGCGAATAACCACAGTCTTTGTTATTACTAGCATTGAAAATTGTGGGGTCAATTTAAAACTTGTCTGGGAAAAGCCAGAAGGTTTGAAAAGTAAACAGAGCAAACTGTAAAACAAAGTGATGGTTGTTAAATGCTTTTATTTTTGGCGCCGCACCGCAGCCAAAGTAGGATACCTTGATTTAAGCAATGACGTACCTCAGCAGACTCATAATTGATCCTTATATTCAGTTTTGATGTTTTATTGGTGAACCGTGCAGTTATTTTGAAATTAGTTGACTTTATTAATTTTTAATAAGTACTTTATTACAAAATGGCAACGCAATGTTAATATACCATCACACGGTCATTTTAGTTTACGTTTTTGATAATGGCTGTGCGAGTCAGCAAGATCGACCGATCAATTTATGGTTGAATTATGGGGAAAAAATAAATAAATAGATATCTTTATTTCGCCTTAAGGGCAGCCACAAACACAATTAAAACTGTAACAAGACAAGCACACACACAAAGAGAAACAGATTTAAAAAAAAAATAAAAGAACCGTAAAATGCAACCAAACACACAGACACACACACACCTACACACAGTCCTATGCTAAAAAATAGAGTTCTGAACATGCATTAAAAGCAGACTAGAAAATCGACAATCACCCAATAACCGTTCAATAAATGCACAATGTCTTCTCTCAGTCAATTGTTTTATCCCATCAAGCTTCACACAAATTCTTAAGTAATCCAGACTGCTGCGATCACATGCACCAAATATCTTGTACAAAATGGTGATTGCATTATATTTCTAAGTCTAACCTTATCCTTAACTCTAAGCCTGAGTTTAACCCGATCCATTCACGTTAAAAACGTGAGAAACAACTAAAAAACATCATTATGAATCTGCTGAGCCTCACTGTATTTGCAGTGAAGTTTTATTGTGGTAAAATATATTGATTAATATTTACCATTTAAATAATTGTGATATAATTCAGTAACAGTGTTGCTGACTATGGTATGGTTTTAGCGATGAGGTGATCAGAAACACTGGAACATATCTGCAGAAGAGCACCACTGAGTTAGAAGGTCAGGTGTTTCAGCAAGCCAAGACCAGGGTACTTTAGTTACGTAATCACTGTTCAATACAGCTTATTACCTCTGCCAAGGAGGTTATGTTTTTGCCGGTTTTTGTTTGTCTGTCTGTCTGTTTGTCTGTTAGCAAGATAACTCGAAAAGTTATGGACAGATCTTTCTGAAATTTTGAGGGTATGTCGGGCATGGCATAAGCTACAAGTGATTCAATTTTGGGCATGATCCGGCAGAAATCCTGGATTCTGGATCACTTTGAAAATTTTGTTACCATTGCGTTAAAGGGGGCATAAGGGAACCGCTGCAAAACCGAAGATGTTGACACCGCCTGTCGAATAGCTTTGCTTTGGCGGAGGTACCTGCGGGCTATGACTGCTTTCTAGTTTTTGTACTAAATTCTGATTTTTTAGATATTTGTTTTCACAATTTTTATTGTATGCTTATTTGTTCCGGGTGACATTGCATAATTTTACCATTATTTAGTGTGTAGTCTGCATTTTATTGTAGAATGTTTCATCTTTCTATGTTGATTACATTTTAATGGCTGCCAGTTATTCGACTGTGTATTCAACACAAAATGTGTCTGATTGTTGGCTCTTGGTTTAAGTACAGCAATGAATTTGACTGTTGTCATTCAAGTTGTTATGTGAACGTTGACTGTCCATTATTGTTATAGTGTACTGTACATGTTTGTACATTCAGGATGAATATCTTGCCAGCATTAAACAGTTGATGCAGCATATTCATACCGTAGCAGGTGTGTCATTGTCAGTTATCTTATTCGGTGCTATTCACAATTTCCCATGTTTTTGTAATGTCCGGGATTGGTACGTCTGTGCTGCTGTACAGTATGAGTATGAATGATATGTTCTTTTTGACAGTTAGCTTATGTGATGGTTTACTGCACTCATTTTTTAAGCCATACCTTCAGAATAATTTGTGAGATAGGGCAAACAGCGCGTAGTGTGCATACCCCTTTCCCTGTGCATGCCCTTAATGGAGACTTGATGTTTCAAATTGAAAATGTTGCATCTCGCAACATCATCGCTTTTGTTAAAGATACTAACTTTTACAATTCTATATAATGTTGTCATTACATTAGCTTAATAGCCTTGATCTTAACAAGTATTTTAACTTTGCTTTTAATACATATATTAACTGCTTTTAAAGTCCAAGTCGCACAAGAAAACGATATTGGCTAAATATGTGTAGAATGTAATTCTAATTAATAATACGCTGATCTGTTGAAATAAAAACATTGCTTTACATTAATTTCAATACAAACTAGAAATTTGGTGCAGAGCGTAACGTGAGTCCACATGGCGCCGTAAGTCCAATTGGGTGGACAATTTAGGGGTGTTCACATTCCCTTTGTGGCAAAGTCGCGTGGCCCGAACTCCAATGCATTAGCATACGCAGAACGTGCAGTGTCGATTTCGGGTAGGTAGACATTAGCCAACTAAGCATTGTCATTAGTGGATCAAAGTTCACCCAATTTTTTGTTGTTCAATGCAGCAGGGACGGTAGTTGATAACGCCATTTACCGCTTGTTGATATCTTCATCCGTTCCAGAGATATTCGTGCTTAAAGTTGTCCTAAATTGCGCCAAATTTTGGACATTTTTCACTATCTCAAACTTTAAGGAGGCAGTGCACCTCAAAATTTGTATGCATGTTATCAGCCCCACTTAGTACTACGTCACGTGGCAAAGTTTTATTAGACTAATTCCTTTGGCGTTAGAGTTATGGTGGGTAATTCACTAAAATTAAGGCCAATTTTTGACCCCCTTTGAAAAAAATTGTAAGGGGACCCCCATCTCTGGTGGGGTGCACTAGCAAGACTTGGTCATTTTTAGCGCGTGTAAAAATTTGGGGGCACAGCACCCTTTATGGGCCGGAATATGGTCTCTCACTTGTACCCGAGTTCACTAAACTCAAAAACTTGCTGCCAAAGAGTTCGTATTTTAATTCTGTGTATTATCCAGTGTGGGGCATTGCAACAGATGGCATGGCCACAAAATTTCAGAAACTGACCAGCTAAAACGTGTGCTAATCGAATGCTGGGCTCAGCTGATCCTAAACACGTTGACTCCAGCGATCAATCAGCTGCCAAAAATACTGATTATGGTTATGAATGTAAAAGATGCCTTCAAATCTATGGATTTGCAAATTTTTGATAATAGGCTGAGTTTTGAAAATTAAGTAAAAAAATTAGGGAGTCCTTATCCAAAAAATTTTAGATGGCAGAAACCTGGTAAATTTGGCAAGGTTTCAGATAACTTCATACTTCGATGGTAAATATTTCCAGAATGGATGAAGATATTCAAAATCGGACAAAGTACTTGATCGATCGTGATTTCTTCTGCGTTTGGCAGAAAAAGTTGGGTGAACTTTGGTACAGTAACTTTTGAGATCCAGAGGTGGAATCATACCTACCCAAATTTGCTGACTGTGAAGAACATATTTCGGCCTCTGCACCCAAAATTTTTACGCACACTACAGAATGATCAAGTTTTACTAGTGCACCCCCCACTGGAGATGGGGGTCTTTTTTACAATTTTTACAATGGGGATCAAAAATGGCTTAAAATTCAGCTTTGGCATATTAGTCGCAAGAAATTTGGAGCTAGGGGGAGTAGTCTCATGAAACTTCTGCATGGCGTGCCTTGAGGTAGGGGTGATAATGTGGGTACAACTTTTGTGGGGTACCGCACCCTTAAAATTTAGGAGGGCAAAAAGCGTCCAAAATTTGGTGTGACTACCGGCAACTTTTGAGTTATACCGTGAATATCTCTGGAACAGATAAAGATATTGACAAGCGGTAAACTGCGTTATCAACCACAATCTCTTCTGTGTTGAGCAAAATAAATTTGGTGAATGTTGGTCCACTAACGCCTGAAATTTTGTGGCTAACGTTTACCCACCCTTGATGGACAGTGGGCGTTCTGTGTATGCTAATGCATTTGAGTTCAAACCATGTTACTTTGCTACCAAAGGAATTTCATCCCCCTGAATTTTCTCTCGAGTTGGACTTACAGTGCCGGGCGGACTCACGTTGGGCTTTGCCGCAAATTTATAGTTTCTGGTTTTCTGGAGGAAGCACCATGACACATGTTCAATAAACTGCTTTGTTGCTTACTTTGCAGTGTTTCCCAGCAGTCTGAGTGACTGTGTGTGTTCTTTTGAATACACTCACAGGTTGCAATGGTGCAATGCCATTTAGCGTGTCTTGGTCATATGTAACAGTAGCATGCCGAAATTGTAACCCTGAGGTTTGACTCTGGGCTGGGGCACTGCCAGGTAACGACCTTGGGCAAGTTGTTCACACACATGTGCTTCTGTTCACCAAGCAGTACAAATTGGTGCCGGCTTCACTGTTGGGAAGGTTAGGGCAGTAATATGCAGAGGTCTGGCTCTTTTCCCATATATAAAGCAGGAACGGGTTTGCCTGTGTCGGGTGGCAGGTAATACTGTGTGATTTCATATGGCAGGCGACGCGTCTGTGTCACACTGCCGACTTGGGGCCTTGGAAACGGAGATAAGCACCACTCGCATCAGTCACAGAGCTTTGAGAGGGCCTGTTGACTATCGGCGATTTAACCTTTAACCTAACCTTAACCTTGCAGTGGTAACTATGACTAGGGCTGCAGAAATTAAGAGTTAATTAATTGATTAATAGTTATCAATTAATTAATTAAAAATTTGTAGTAGATTAAAATTTGATCACAATTCGAGACTGCTCAACAGCCTAGTATGAGTGATGTTAACGTCCATAATCCAGTTTTATTTTGTATAGGACACGTCACCAAGATGTGTACTTGTATAGTGTTAGTTTAAAACCTGCACTTTGTGAGCATTTGACTACACAGTTTGTGTGAGCCATCGTGTCATCATCACTTGATTTTGCTTTAGTTTGCAAAAGATAACAACTACTAGTAGTTAATTCAGGGGTTTTCGTGGTATTTCTTGGATACAAGAATTAATCAAAATGAATAGGTTAATTTTGATTGGTTTTTAGAAATTAATTCATTAAAAAATTGGATTGGTAGCAGCCACACTAATAACTTGTGTAAGTTCATCAAATTACAACCTTAATTAATTGCTTTGTTGACGTCTCGGTGTATTGTTGATACAGAGAGTAAGACGAAGGCACTCCAAGGTGGCGCCACCGGTCCAGGTGGTCCACAGCACTATGGTTTAGCACCAGTACCTGGAGGTGTGGTCAGTGGACAGCCACAGCAGCCCGGCGCACCTGTAGGTGGTCCAGTCGGTGTGCAGAATGTTGGAGGTGCCGATCCAATCAACGCGCTGCAGACTCTGAGCAAACAGCCGCTGCCTGCTGGCATGACCCAGCAAGGTGATTCTTTTATCACACCCATCTCTGCGCTGTCCAGTGGTGTCGTGGGTGTATTAAGAAAGTAGGGGGGAGGGTAGGATGTTGCAGTTTTTTTTTTAAGAAAGCGCTGTGCAAATTTCCGACAGAGAAGGTTATGGGTTCTGAGAATTTTGATTTGACTTTGAGCTACTTTTGTTGTTTTTTGTGCGAAGATTTACTGTTGAGAATAGAATTTTCTGACAAGCTAAAATTTAGGGGAGGGTGTAGCCATTCTCTCTTCCCCCCTGCGACCAGTGCAACTTTTAAGCGGAAATTAGTGGATGGGCAGTTGCACCATTGCCAAAGGTGGAGGTCAGGACTGAAGCAGGGAAGGCAAGTGCCACCCCTCTTTTCAATAAATTGGTCTGTCAGAAAATCTTGCCGGGAAATTTTCTTCCAAGAATGCAAAATTTGGGGCTAAAAAACTCCCATTTTGGGAAAATTTAGAGGTAAAATTATAATTTTGAGCACCCATAATTTCTGCTGCGGAAAATTTGCAAGTTTTTTTTCAGAAATTTGCAGTGTCGGTTGGAAAATTTTTCTTTTCTGCCCCGCCTACTTTTTTCAACCCATGACGCTGCTGTGGGTGGGCGGTCCCCATTCTCTTTCCCTTTTGCTTTTCCGGTATCCCTCATCTTCATTCTTGCTTTCCTTCTTTTTTCTTCTACTTCTACCGGCCATAGTTTAACAAAAGTAATGAATTAACCTATTTGGGTAAAATGCCTGGAGTTGGTGGGCGATTTATCCGAGTTTGCCCACCTAGTTTGCATGCAAAAAATTGCTCTGACTATGACACCACTGACACTGTCAGTCATAAAAAAAGAAGACACAAAACTCTTGTCAGTATCTTTGCCAAATATTCTGTGATCTGAAATTATTTTTTTTATTGATGGTTCGCTTCCAAGAAATGTACTATATAAAAGTGTCAACAATTAATATCTGACTACCTCTTATAAGCGTCGCTGCATTACACTGTGAAAACTGCTAACTAGTGGGCCGTGTATGCTGAGCCATAGTCGTAAATATGAACTACCATAGACCTTGCATATGATAACTTCACTTTGCAGTCAGTTCTGGGTTTTTATTTGACTGGGACAGGACGAAAGGGGAGAGGGAAGCGAAGGGAGGGCAAATGGAAAGAAACGAATCTCAATTAGTTTTTCAGCTCTTGTTATGAGCTTGTTGAATGGGGTGTTGCACTTTCAGCATGGAGAGGCAGATTTCAGCGAAACTTTTAGGTACATGAAAAGTGGCATCTCAGAATGTCAAAAAGTGGGCGTTGCACCCAACTCATTTGCCCTGCCTCCCCAACTGCTTTTCACGTTCGTCTTTATCCCGTGGCCACGGCGGGTTTTTGCTGCCCGTGGAAACGAAGGCAGCATTGTTTTCAGCATCCTGCTTTATGGTCATGATAACTCATGAACCGCTGCGTTGATGAAATTTGGCACGAACACGAATCGTAACAATCTCTGGAATCCAATTGAATTTCAAGGTCAAAGGCCAAGGTCGCATGGTTTTTTGTGCGTTTTTGTCTGCGTGAACCGGCGGGCAGTACTTAGCGTTTTGCTACTCGTTTTGGGTAAACGCAAGTTAATTGCTCATATTTTATCTGAGTTTGTGTCTATGTTACCGTCGGCACGTGTAGCATAGGGGCCTAGTAATCGTGACATCTGCTTGTCCCTGCTGAAATATTATTGATTGGTAGTGGGCTACTATCACTCTGTCGCGCTGTCTACGCCTGTCTGTCTGTTTCCCCACCCAGCCATTGTGCCGATTTACGACTGTGTCGATACTCGACCTCATGCCGTCGCCGTGGGTGCTCGTTTCTCGGTGGGTTTTTTGCTACTTTTTACAGCTGGGCCAGATGCTGGACGAAAGTGTGGGCGATCTCTAGAGCTGCGCCGTGGCGCGACGTTTCGGTTTTATGGATTCAATACTCTATATCCATACGTCCGACTGTAATGTGTAATCCTTGTGTAAAAAGCGTAAAACGTGAATTGATTACCGATCCATAAAGCGCCTAGGACACCAGGTTACACTCGGAGACCCTCAGACCAGTGCGTCACATCACAGGGTGCGTGTTTACGCCCCAGCTGTCGCCGGTACTCATTGCCCGTATCCACGGAGGGATGGCTAGGCTGAGTTGACGTGGGTGCCGCATATGTAGACGTTTTAAGTATTTTGCCACCCGTCTCCCTCTCCATGAATCGAGTATACCACGGAGTATCAGCGCGTTTGAATAGCTCATTGACGAATGTGTACTTCACGTGATGCTGAAAATGTCGCTAACATGTAGACAAAGGTGGAGAAATAAATAGCCGGTTGAATATTCAACGAACTCCCGTGAAGGCTTCTCTCGTGACTCATGCCGGCTTCGTTGATTAGCTGTTGTTGAAAGAATCGTGGCCCAGAAGACGAATTTCCCGACATTCATTTCGCGTCCACTCTAGAGTCCATCATGTGACGGTCGACGAAACTCGATCTTGGGGCACATAACCGGGCTCGGCGAGGATACTTCGGACCGTCAGGCTCTGCGGTGTCACGTCAACATGATCCTCGGTCGTTTCTTTGACGTAGCTGAAGACGGTAGTGAGACAGTTTGCATAGTGCCTTTGTTCTCTGGGTTGGAACGCAATGCATAGCGGCGGCAAAGGTGGTGGCGGGCAAAAAGAAAAGCAAATGTATAACAATGAAACAGCTCGATCAGCTTCATGGGGACAGCAACACTGCTTGCTGACCTCTGGAGACGAGCCTTTAGGTCACGTGGATACTCGTGGGTGACGCTACGGTCCTCGCCAGCTACGCGTTATCGACGACGACGACGACGACGATTTTGTGCTTGAGAACCGGCTTGTATAGGCCCAGTGTGCTGCTGCAAGTCTCTTGCTCGTTTGCACAAGTCTTGAGACACGTCAGATTGCACTGTAATAGTTGTGCTGCAACAAAACGGACTCACCTAGTCGCGTTGTGAACGAATATCCCCTGACAAGATTTCCTGCTTGTCTTGCTCGTTACATCTCTGCTCCTGTGCTGGCTGGGGGTGAGGTAAGCAATAGAATGGCTGCGTGGGATGCAGTGCGAACAATAAGAAGATTTCGCGAACGCTGAAACTGGATAGATAGAGATCGTACTCCACCTACTATGGTGAAAGGAAGTCGCGACTCGCAACTCTTCCATGAGTAGCTAGAGAGACACATCTTTGTTTTAATCAGCACTAAGTTCTGCACTGGACATTTGTTCTGCACTCATGCATCACTGCCGGCATGTACACAACCACTACGGGTCAGGACTCGGGCGTCTTCAGCTTGTTGAAGTTTGTCCTTCCGTATACACCGAAGAATAACAAAGAAGAAGAATCGTTGTCATTTGCGTGCGCATTTTCATTCTCCGCGCAGCGCGTGACCTCCACATTCGACGCGAACGGTATTGAGGTAGTATCGACACGAATCGGATTCGATTCGGAAACTGCGACGGGCGCATCTCTAGCATGCTGGGTGCGGATGCGGCTGCAGTGGCGGTTAGACTGCGCGATTAGTGATGACTCCTAAATATCGACATTGTTTTCGATGTCGATATATCGTATCGTATCGTCGAAAAAATATCGACTCTGATATATCGCGATATTCAACAGTATCGCGATCTATCGTGATATTTTTCGTATTTTCGCGATATTTGCTACAGGTTCTTTACTACACTGCGTGACTGGAAAGAAAGATTACAAATGCGGCGCCGGCGAGTTAATGATGTCGTAATTTAATTACAGTCGCATTAGAACTTATGTGAGTTTAACCAGCGATACAATATCGTATCGAAGTTGAAATCCTGATATCGAGTCATCACTACTGCGCGATTAATCAGACGCCAGCACAGCACAGCCAGTGACAGCGTGCAGTGACGGGCGACGGGCCGGGCTGCACTATGCTACGTACGATGTCATGAGCTGTCGTAACACTGGCAGCCGTTACAGTAACGGTAATAGCAACGCCAGCTTCTGCGTGGCGGTATCATTGCAACCGAGCAACGCCGCATCGGTTGACTTTTCGGGTCTACACTCTGCAGTCAACGAGACGAGACGACACGCGATTGTCTTAATTCAGACTTCAGCGGAGCAGTTTTGATCGAAGGATCACGCGCGCGGTGATGATGACGTCACGCTAAGCCGGTACTCGTGGACAGAGCGGACACAGCAACTGAGTGAATGATGTATCCTGGCTCCGGCATGGCGTCATGGTCGTATGCTGCTGGTAATGGTGATCGACGCAGTATGCACTCCAGCAGTCTGCACGTTTACCGTCATCTGGCAGGTAAAGGGAAACGATCACGAGGTCGAGGGGAACGCCAGATATTTTTTTCTGAACACCGTTCATCCCCTAAGGACTAAGTTCTACCGTCAGATGCGTGCGTGTGAAAGCGACTGGAATGAACCGAACCCCAGTGATATTACACTTCGTTTCGGTTCATTTCATCGCTGTCGCGCTGTACACGCATAAAACTTTTTTTAAATTCTGGGGAGGGGGCACAACCTCTTCTAGGACCATATCCCCACTGGGGCCACTCTCCACCCTAGGGTGCCTCGACCCTATGTCTCGACGCCTTGGGCGTTCCCCGCCCCTCCTCCATTGCAGAATTCTCTATCAGCCACTGCACAATGCAGCGTTAACAGTTGTGCATATTATATCGTGTAGGCTGATATACTGGTGTGGTTATTGATGTGTATGTGTAGGCCAGTCTGTTGTTGGTCAGGCTGGTGCAGCTGGATCTGGACAGATGGTGTCAGGGCCCCCGGGGCCTGGAGCTGCCCCAGGGCTCCAGCCGCAGCAGCGTCTACCGTTCACCCCCGGGGGTCTGCCCGCCTCGACCCCTGGCCCTTCTCGACCCATCCAGCCCGTAAGTCGCTATACTCCGTTATTAGACTAGTACTATTAGTATGTCATTTATGTGGTGCAAATTCGAATAAGATGCAGCAAATACGCCATATATGTACTGTTACAGGCGTGTCATGAACATGAACAGCCGTTTACGAAATACAGACAGTGACATGTCTAGTCGAACTATAGTATAGTGCGTCATATCCCTAGTTGTTGGGCGGAGATTGTGAGATTGTGGGCACCAGCTTTGTTGCCGAGATTTTGTCGACGTGGGGACAAATATGACCGCAAATCGAATCGTACGAGTTTAATTATTTACGATTTTAAATTTTGCAGAAGTAAACAATACAGCACTCTTCAGATCGTTAATATCACTGGAACAAATAAAGATATTGACAAGCGGTAAACTGCGTTATCAACCACAGTCCCTTCTGCGTTGAACAAAATAAATTTGGTGAATGTTGGTCCACTAACGCCTGAAATTACATGGCTAACGTTTACCCACCCTTGGTGGACAGTGGGCGTTCTGGGTATGCTAACGCCCCATTTAGGGGATGGCTGGGGGAAAGAGAGACCAGAAGGAGGGAGAGAAAGAAGAGGGAAGGGGGAAAGGGGCAGAAGACCTACTGCAAGATGTCCCCTAGTGAGAGCTAACATCTCTATCTTTGTTGCTGCCGGTCGGGTCCTAGTCATTACACCGCTTGATGAATTGTTGTTGCTATAGCAACTGTCTCCGCAGCAGCAGCAGCAGCATCAGCAGCAGCGTGAGCCTAGGGCAAGACGCCGTAATGGATGCATATCACACTCGATTACCTAATAGCTCTGCCTGTTAGTGGAATCTAGCATCTGTGTTGAAGGATGTGTATTTTATGTTCAGTAGGTTTAGTTTAGATAATTAAAATAGAAATTGTATGTGTTTAGGTGGCCAGCTTTGTTGACCAGTATGGTTTTCTGGCAACCTGGCTCAGTTGTATTATATTATGTTATGAACTACTTGTATTTTTGTTTGAGCTAAATAAAGTTCTTCTTCTTCTTCTGTGGAGTGTCCTCTGACATATGGACATGAACTACAAGAATGCGGTCATAACTTTGTTTTACCTCACTGTACTTCTAATCTTTTCAAGGCATCATTTCTTAACAGATGTTTGTTTAGTTTAGTTTAGTTTAGTTTGTGTGTTTTAGTTTGGTTTACATTTGCTCAATGTTACATGTTGTGTTATTGCAATGTAATTTTGATAGTTTCATGACTTCATTTCTCACCAGATACATGTTCAGTTTAGTTTAGTTTAGTGTAGTGTTCATGTTCATTCTCATCAGGTAGTATACCAAATAGACCAAAAAGGCGGACGCAACACACGTATAAACACCACTGAAGGCATGTTCTCAGGCCTAATAGCTAAATAAAACAGTGGGCCTGTACACAAATTAAAACACATGATCATAAACTAATGGTATTAAAGGTCAAAAGAGACAACTGATGCAATTTGCTTAAGAAACCTTGAACGTTTGTCCGAAAACTTGTACATGCAAAGAATGGTTAGTGTGCTCCCATGTAATACGAGGGTTGTTCGATAAACAAGTTTACAAAATGGCACCATTCCATTAATTATTAAAATAGGAAAAATTCGAAATGTATGTTTTGTAGGGAATTTAATTATTTAGTGACAAATTGGCTTTAATGCTAGTGCACTGTAAGATGTAGTACTCATGATAGTGATTGATTAAGTGCAGCATTGTGCTACTAGGGTCAACAGAGAGCAGAGATGTTTGTGGCACAACAGCAGCAGCAGCAGCTGGCTGCCATGGCTCGTCCTGGCTCTGCAGCTGCCAATCAAATCAACCAGGTGCATGTCTTTCCACATCTTCACATCGTCATTATAGACAGACACATAGGTTATTGCTCGTCTATTAATCATTACCCGGTATAAACAGGTAGCCGTTAAGTCCTGGATTCTTGTTCATAGACTTGCATTGTTGTGAGTTTGACTTGCCGGCGTATTGCTGCATTCAGAATGCGACGATCTACTTATTCGTTGTTTGCTCACTTTGTTCATTGCCGTTAGTGGTTTCATTTTGGTTTTCAGCTCAGTTTTTTTGTCGCAGTGTTGCTCCTTGAGTATTGTAGTTTTTCTGCCTTTTCCACCAACATAAGGCCCAGAGGCATTATGTTTCTAGAGTGTTCGTGTGTGCATGCGTTCGTGCATGCGTGTGTGGACTTTTAGTGCAAATATCTCTGGAACCGGTGGAGATATCGACAAGCGTTAAACGGCATTATTAACTAAAATCTCTCCTGCATTGAACCCAAAAATCTGGTGAACTTTGGTCCACTAACAATGATGGTTAGTTGGCTAATGTTTATCCACTCTCTGCGATAGGGGCCTAGCTAGCTTCTTTTCACGTGTTGGCCTAGGCATAATAGTCGACGGAGTCGTAACCACCATCTAGTTGTTCTTGCTTTTGTTCTTCTTTTCGTTTTAGGCCGATTCCTCAACTGAGTAAAAAAACTGAAGTTGGTTCTGTCCTTTTATCCTGACACAGGCAAACACGCCTTGCCTCATTCCCAGCCACACATGCTGGTACTCGATGTACCTACCCCAGAGGGATGGATGGCTGAGTTGACCTTGGTAGCATCATGACTGGTAGTTGAACTTACGACCTTGCAAACACAAGTCTAACGTCTTACCGTTTTGCTGCCAAGCATGGTATGTAATGTATGCTTGTGTGACGTTGTTGTTTGCAGTCTGGTTATGTGATGATACCGCAGCAGACAAACTTCTATCCTATGCCACCAATGCGTCATGCTGGACCACCGATGCAGTTCGCTAATGTATGATCGGACTTCTGTTTTGTTAGCTAAACCTCTCACTTCTGTGAGCTGGTGTTTTGTGATTAAAGTTAACAGCGTCATTTCACCTCGACTTGTTCTTTGTGTGCTAAGACAACTTATGCGTAAATTGATTTCTAGAGCACAGGAGCGATTTGGATCTGGTGTTTTAAGATTCCTGATAACTTATATGGTGAGAGTTGCAGTTGAACTCAGCAGTGGCAGAAAGTTGCAGTTTTTGAACAGAAAGCCGCACATTTGTGAGGAAATTATAGTTGCTCCAAGTTTTGAATTTTGCTTTGAAATTTTTCAAAATGGGGATTTCCAGCCTCAAATTTGGTATTTCTGGAATAAATTTTTGGTCAGGATGTACAAAGTGACTATCTTCAGTTCATTTATATTTGTGTACATGATCATCAGACAAATTGTAATTTTCTGTACTCGTGTTGACCTAGCATTCTCAACAAAAGTTTTCACCATTAATGCTCTTTCACATAACTGCAGATCTGCCAAGCTTCTTGGCACTTTAAACCGACATAATTATGGCGTCATAAATTATAATGTTGATTTCTTCGATTGACTGATTGATCGGTTGAAAGCATTTGCTGCAGCAGCGCAGAGTATAAATTGTATACATGTGCGGACTTTGTGTGCATAGACTGCAGACATGGGAGCAGTCGGTGCGCCAATGGGTGGTGTTCCGGTTCCATCACCGGCCACTGGTCCAATGTCCGCTGCCAGCAGTACGCTGTTGTCACCAGGAAGTCATTCGCCCGGACCCCCACAAAGCAACGTGGCACCATCACCTACTCATCGTATGGGCAATGTCCCATCACCAGGGAGTGCCCTCAACACGCCAGGTTGGCTGCCATCTTCTTAGCTAACATGTACCAAAGTGACTTGGTAAAGGCGGAATGCTGATTGGTGCTGCCACCTGGAGAGTCATAAGTAAGCAATTGCAAGTTTCAGCTAGGGGTTCAACCCCAAATCTTTCCTTTCCATAGTGGCCTCGTTGGACCTCACATATATCTAAATTTTTCAGACAGTTTAAGCACGGGGCACAAATGATGAACGGGCAGACAGACAGACCACGCTTATCGAGAAATCTGTAGCAATAGGTGGAATTGTTTGCACTGGAAGAGAGATTCTGGCAGTTTATACAAGATTTGTTATAAGTTAGTATGTTCTTGTGTGCGTGACGTTGTGACGATTGAGAGTTTGTATTGACTGCATGCACATTTGAAATACCGGTATGCATCTAATTGCTGCTTCCTTGTTTGCTTGCTTGCTTTACGCTACAGCTATAAATAATCGATTCAAATCAATTCAGTAAGGCGAATCAAACTCAAGCTCACTTAAATTCGTCCTACCATTTTCATGAAGTATTGAAGCCAAGTTCTGTTGGCAAACTCATGTTTTTGCATGCTAGTTAGCGCTAACTGTATCTGCACATTCACGTTGCACATAACTTTTATTTTTACTTCACTGTAACTTTGTCACGAGCTTCTAAAGGTACAGTGAGTAACCAATGATGTTATCCCACTCTTTCGTGACCTGATATTTTTTTTAACTTGCAGCTTTCAGTTGCTTCTGGGTTGATCTACCAGGGATAGTACAGTAGTAGAATAATATGATAGTATAGTTTTAAATTGCAACTTAAAATTCCTTAAGAGCTTTAATACAGAGAGTCAAGTCAAACTGTATTGAATTGAATCGAAGTTCTTTCGAATTGAATTAAATTGAATTTGTCAGCCGAATTGCACGTGTGTACTTTACACATTCTGAGTTGCTGTTCTGTGTGCTGAAGCCGTTTTTGAGTTTCTTTGTGCATTAGTGATAAATTTTATATTTATTAACTGATACTGTCGTTGGGAATCATAAGACAGCTATGGCCAATAAGTAAGTAGGTAGGTGGGTAGGTGAGCAGTTTGTTGATCATGTATAAGATGCACTTGCAAACCTAGAAAAAAAAGGAAAATAAGAGTGCAAGATAAAATGTGAATACAGGAAAATAAAGTCGTTACGGTCATTCAGTTTTGACATGGAACTTGTTACCGAGACATTTGCATTATTCTCTTTGGATGATTACTTAGAAGACATTTTTTCGAGTACCGATGTAAAGTTGTAAACAGCGAATTACGGGGCATTGATGCGCTATATAAATTGACTGGTCGCTTACGGTAGTTGCCTGACTTGCTGGCAGGTAATCCGGGTTCAGTGGGTGCTGGATCAAGGAGCGGTGAAGAGCAGGCATATCTTGAGAAGTGGAAACAGTTGCAGAAATACGTTGAGCCACTGAAGCGAATGATCAACAAGATCGACAAAGATGAAGGTACTCTGATAGTCACATTGTCTAGTCACATTGCCCCGGTTAATTAGACCATAAGTCTGCACTTATCATAGCACTGCAGGTCGAGGGTAAAATGGCAAAATGGCATATTTGCAGTTATATATGGCAAAAACGTCTTAACTACAAAATACAAAGTTTTTCGGAATGTTTCTTAAATATTTATTTCATTAAAATATGAAACATAGCAAACAAATCTGAGTGTTATTTATTAACACGCTTTTCAAACTACATTAAAAATACTGGGGGATAAGGTTGAAAAAATGTGTGCCGTAGACATTTGTTTCCAGTTTTGTTGAAATGTCGTTAACAGCAGATAGGACATTTTGCCAGTCTACCTTCAAGATGCCAGTGTTGACAAGGTAGATTTGTTATCATATTATGACAAGATAGAATATGCTGTCATTGTAGCTAGCGATGTCATTGCATGTCATACAGACCGTTACATAGTTCCCAGCCGCTGTGCAGCATCAGGGCTTAAGCTCCAAATCGAGGCTGCATTACTTATCAGTGTTGCAACATTATGTGATGAAACAGATGTGCAAAATGATGTCTGCTGCAGATATAGAAATATTTGTATCTCGGTCCAACGTATTTATGTGCACTTTTTGCTTTAGGTCAACTGGTATTTTGACTTTTCTGTTACCATCCCCACCTTTTGCAACATTTGTATAATGTTATGGTACTTTGTTTCTACCTGTGTTGTTCGGAAGCTGCAGATTTGATATATTTTCGCTAGCATTACATAACATGTTATTATGTCTGTTAACAGATCGTGAAGTTGATCTGATAAAAATGAAAAATCTTCTGAATATTCTGTCTGACTCATCAAAAAGGTTTGGTTCTAATTTCAACAGATTCTGTATGAATTTTGTTTGTTTAGCAATATAAAGTCTATTTTTACAGAAACAGAACTGTGACCATGTTAGTAGACATAGTATGTTGTACTGTATCAAATTGCGTTGATATTTAACAATTTTTTGTAATACGTCTAGTCAGTTTCATATGTTCAGTGCATAGATGGCGTAGTGTAATTTATAATAATTAATTAAATTACCGAGCATTTATATTATTTTGTTTTGCATAGAGGCCTGTGTTACGTGAATGAACGAAACATCTTGATGTCTAATCAGCTGCTGAGGCTTTAGCTTGAACTCAGCCTGGCCATCCTTTGTAGTAATTGCTGTTGATTGAACTTGATTCTGCTGACTGAACATTTACTGCTTGTTTTAAATGTGCGTAGGTTACCAATGCAGACACTGTTGAAATGTGAACAAGTTCTGGAAAAGTTGGACTTCTCCAGTAAACAGGCAAATAATTTGCGGTTTTTTAAGCGTACTTTGTGAAATAAGCTTTGTGCGAACAACTCGGCCAGTACTGTTTGCAGTTTTGTAGTTTTGTATTTTTACTGCCAGTACTTTAATTTCAGTTTTTTTACTTGGGGTATTTTAGTGTCTTTTTGGCATTATGTAAACACAGCCACATTTGTTTTTTTATTTATTGTGTGTAGAAAGAGCAGCAAGCAATTTATTTCATGTTGTATAAGCACTGATAATAAGACAGTAAAAATCAAAAAGTTTAAGCATGAACTAATGTCTTCAGTAGCCATCTAGAAATGTCTATGTTGGTGCATTACTCACCGTACTGTGTACACGAACTTTGATAATATTTGATTTTGATGGGACCATGTTTTACTTTGGTATTTTCGAAAGAGTTTCTTAAAACAACTTTTTTATGAAACTGTTTCAATGTAGAAAGTAGTGCAGGAAATGATCCAGCTTTCGGGACACCATCTGATAGATTCTGTCTGTCGGATTTTCCCCTGGTCCATTAGGACAGACTCTCCATCCCCGACCCCTCACTTTTTCGTTGTGGCAATAACACTTCAGAGCTTGCTGCCAGCCCAACTGATCATTTGCATTGACATCATCAGTTCGATTAGAGTTTATTTGTTTTCTCCATGTACAGTAAATGTCTAAGTGCACCTCCGAATTATTCGTACTTGATAGCAAAATGTATACATGCAGTTGGTCCAAATCATGTTATGTGTACACTGGACAGAGCTATTCACTGATGAAGTCTAATAATGAGATGCTTCTGTGTGGGTTGTAGCCACCACTGGCTGGGTCCAGTGAGCACATGTGTCAGCCTTTACTTGACGCCGTAGCCTCGCATCTCAAGTCCCCAATGTTGAACCACACACTGCAGAGGACGTTTGGTCCAGCTGTACGCACCCTACATGGTCCACCGCTTTGGTACGCTGTCTCACTGTTTGTGATATCTCGGTCACTCTCAACCTTCTGCTAGACTGCTAACGTTACAAAACTCTGCTCTATAGAAAATCGTAGCCAGATATCGTCATCCAAACTAGCCTGTATTATTGTTAACCACAAAGTAACTCAGCTATTAAGGCAACGTTGATTGGTTGACTGAATGATGAACTGACTGAGTGAGCTGTTTTGTTTTCTTCATGTATTTGGAGTTTCCACATGTTGGGAAAGTCTGATATTCAAGCCTCAGTGAAGTCACACATTAAGACGTTTGATCATAAAAAGTGTTGAAACATTGTCATAGTTGGCTTTTGCTTAAATTATGTGAAAATCGGCTGTTTGCGCAACACCATGGAACGCATAACCGCAGGCCAAACAGGGTTTGTTGTGAAGTGAACTGGAAGTGGTTGTTAGGAGTGCATGGCGGTCAAAGGTGAGAATTGAGATGGCATGTCACTAAATGTACAGCTGCCAGCTCGTCTCTAAGGAAGTGACCTTGACATTTTTGTTGCAACAGCATGCCAGTTTTCCATTGGAGACTAAAGATATCTCTATTCAATGTTGATTATCCACATGAGTAGTCAGGGCTCTAAGTGGGACGGTATGGACTGGTATGGCATACCGGCACTTCCTTGGCCGCCTGGAAAGCATACAGACACTTCTTGTCTGAGAAAAGACATACCGGTATGCTTTGGAGACATTTTTCTGACATTTAGGCAACTGGTCGTCGATGTTGCCATCAATTTATGGCCAAATTAGCGTTATCTTTTTCATTTAACAATCATTTTTGGTTCCAATTTGCATTTATTCTTTAAACCGCACTCGAAAGTTGAAGGAAGGAAAGGGATGAAGGGAAAGCTACCGTACCGGCACTTATTTTTTCCCACTTTGAGCCCTGTGAGTGGTAAATTACACATAGCCAGTAATACCATGGTTTTTGTGTCCTGGGTTTTACAAATTTTATTTTAAATTTAAATTCAACCAGTCCTATGATAAGTGTGTTAAGCCAGTTGCTGTTAGTGCCTGATGTTACGTGCTGGTAGGACGGACAGTCCACCGCTGAAGCGACGTAGCGTTGAAGACACATCGGATGATACGTCAGCCCGCAGCGACAGCGAAGTGTCGGACGTCATCTTTGGTGAGATTGCACGACTTCACCATCGGTTCACTGTCAGCGTCGACCCTTCATCTCATCCCGGCTCTAAAGTTGTCAGCTTGCTATGTCGACTCGGTCAGTACGCAACTGAGTCTGTGCTATGAATGACACGTCTTTATTTTGTGCTGCGGCCAGTAGCTGGATCAAAATGTGGAAAATTGATTGGTTGAAAACGAACATTAACAGGGTTCCCAAGCCTCCTGGAAAGTCCTGGATTTTCTTTCTTGAAAATTCCAGAACCTGAAAAGTCCTGGAAAATCAGTTTGGTCTTGGAAAGTCTTGGAAATTAAAGCCTAAGGTGTTGGATAGTCCTGGAAAAATATTCTTGCAAATCACGCATTTTTATAGGCTCAAATGGAAATCATTTTTTCTGCTCGCTTTGCTTTGCTTGCAGATAACTTGTAGTCCTCTGCTTTTAAGTTTGTGGTGCCAGTACGCTATATCTAAACATTTGTGGCTGTGAAAAAGGTCTTGGAAAATTTTTTCATCGGGGTACTGGAAAGTCCTGGAAAAGTCCTGGATTTTATTTGTGAGTAAAAGAGTGGGAACCCTGCATTAAGGACCTAAGAACCATTCTATGTAATGCTAGTGGTTGATCATTACTACAATTTCTATCATCATGTTTTTTGTTTTTTTTTGACACTGATTGCAGAAGACAAGAAGTTGCCAAGTGTTGAGCCAATTCGTGTGACGCTGCCAGAGAACTACCCTCAGAACAGCCCAACGTGCATCACGCTGCTCAACCAGCCCGGTAATAACAACAGTAATCATTAGACATCGGTTTATTGATTTGTACAGTGCTCACCTTAAAGTAATAGGCTCAGAGGCACTGGCAGATGTTCATTTTACAGTCAACTGCAGGCAGTGATGGAAGTATGCGTTTTTAGTTTTGGTTTGAATATGCCCCAAGTCATTTGTAAAAATAGTGATGACAATGATGATAGACTTCAGTGTTTAATAATTCTTCCCAGATCTGAAAGTGGACATCATGGGTGAGCCAAATTTCAATTTTTTTCTCCTTAGTTTTCTGAAAATGGGGGTTGTCAGCTCTAAATTTGACATTTTTGGATGAAAATTTTCTGACAATAAGAAATTTTCCGACAGCCCATAATGATGCCACTGATTCCGATGATTGGGCCGAAAAAATGAAACCAAGCCCGGAAAGCATGAGAGAGTGATGGCCAGGTCATCCCAAGAAGGCAAATAATTAATTTAGTAAATGACAAACGATATAGGTGAACTTAGGCATGCACTGAATAGCACAGTAGGTTGAGTCCATGTCTGAGGCTGATTGTGCTATCATGAGAGCTTGGTTGCTGTGATAGCTGATGAGAGCGTTATGATGATGATGTATGTTTAAAGGTGCATCTCCATTTCTGTGCAAAGTGAACGACATTCTGACAACTGAACTGAAACACTTATCGGGTCGTTACTCGCTCACGGCCTTGCTCAACATGTGGGTATGTCTTGTCCAGCCTGCTACGTGCTATCAGCTAGTCTGTTGCTTTGCACCAAGCTTTCATTGGAGAGATTATATATGCAGTCTGTCCTCATTGTGGTAATGGGAGTAGAGAGCCAAACATTTACTTCTGTTCTGTCCAAAATGGGCAGCAGTTTTAGTGATTTGTACCAGGAACTGGGTATCTGGACCCAGTTTCAAATTTCATTACCCGGTTCCAAATTTGGGTAATTGGTACACATTCTTTTCGCCTTATTACTGATGAAATTGATGAAAATCTCGCTACTTGCAGATTTTGTGGCGAAATTCAATACTGCAAGGGAGATTCAACTTCAGCCATTTTCGTTGACGGACTATACATATTTGGTATCACGGACACATTATAGACGTTTTATGTGAAAAACCTAATTTTGTGGCAAAATATTGGGTAATTATATGTGTACACGTCACTTTACTGTCATTTTTCTTTTACTTGCTCAAAGTTAAAACTTGGTCCGGGTACCCTGAAAGTGGTAATGCTGTAAGTCACCAGCAATTTTGTTGTTTTTACCATACTGTGCACATAGCATACCATAGGTTGTTTGTGCTATCTGTACATCTGCAGTGAGTATTCTGTCTCCGCAAGACTCATGGGGAAAAGATACAAACTGGGGTGAGCTTCTCCTTGCACACCTTACTGTCATTTCTGAGCTTCAAAGGGAAATGCTAATTTGAGAACAGTCGATATCACAAAGTTTGATTTGCTGCGGACTTGTACACAGGGCTTGAAGTGGAAAAAAAATAAGTGCCGGTATGGTGGCTTTTTCTTCCTTCCCTTCCTCCTTTCGACTTTTAGATGCAGTTTAACGAATAAATGCAAATCAGAACCAAAAATGAAATGATTCTTAAACGAACAAGCTAGCGCTAATTTGGCCTCTGATTGATGCAAACATTGGCAACCAGTTGCCTAAATCTCAGAAAAATGCTTACAGAGCATACCGGTATGTGTTGTCTCAGAAAAGAAGTGCCATTATGCTTTCCAGGCGACCAAAGAAGTGCCGGTATGCCATACCAGTCCATACCACCCCACTCCGAGCCCTGCTTGCACATCATGTTGTACAACAAGTTTGCAGTAGATTGAAGCAAGTGGAGTGTGAGCCTAATGCCACATTGTGATGCAGTGCTCAGTGTGTGCGTGTGTTCCTGTTTGCAGGAGTTATGCGTGAGGAAGGCTTGTGCACCGGCACCAGTGACTGCTTGAACAGTTGTTATTTCGCATCAGTAACAACTCAGATCTGTATTAATCAAGCCAGTTGTATGAGAGACGTCCATCTGTGCTAAACATCCGACTTCTACATAGTGTCGGCAGCCTAGGCGTCAATGTAGAGCTTTCTTGGTGCATACTCAGTGTAGTTTGAACTGCACAGCAGGCTTCACGTAGGCCGGGTTGTTATCTGTGATAAACTCTCTGTCAGGAAACCACACCTGTCTGAAAATGAAATGCTTTGTTGGAAAAGATACTGGCTTTTTTATACGTAATTTGCCATCTGTTTGAAAATGTTTAGAAAAGTTTTTATGCACTCAACAAAAGGCAAAGTTGTGAGCTGCCTTGTTAAAAAGGGCATGAATAATGGTTAGTTTTGCAGATTCTGCCATGTTCCAAAGTAATGAAAGCGCTGAGCATAGCCATAGAGTTAAGTTATAGCAATGTTGTTCATTTTGTACGCTTTTTAACCCAAGTCTTTGTAGTCGATTTTAGGTTTTTCATCTTTTTTGTAATGTTTATGATGTGTTTTTGCTGACTAGAATTATTTAATTGTACTTGTTTGTAATGTCCTGTGGGGTTACTGGATGATATCCTTAGTATTCATTTCGGTTCTAATTTTGTGTCCCAAGTTTTTACTTTCAAACCCAAAAACCTAAAAATGCCCAAAACCCTAGAAAAAATTCTAAAAACCTAGGTTTGTTCCAAGACTGTTGGTGTAGGATGTGTGTTTTGAAATTTTTTTAAGTAGGTAGTATATAAATTGACACTGTAGTTACTTTACTTACAGTGTAGATTGAAGTTGCAACGCTGCCAGCTGTTAACGAGCATAAGTATATTGCGATCATTATGATGCACGTTGATCAAATGTTGCAATAATTATTTTTTGCATGGCGTTGTTCTTTACAGTCTGTATGCAGTTACAAAGTCAACAGCAAAAATTCAACGGTTAACAATCTGTGACGTAGGCAGCCGTGTAGAGGAACCTTCAAATTTCTTGAGTCATTACAGGCTGTTTGCAGTTCCAGCAAAGTGAAAAGTGCTTGAAGATAGGCTACCCTTTAGATTGCTCACCGACTCGACTCCTCCCCCACCCAATGGAAAATCCTGGCTATATGTCCATGCAACAGTAGCCTACGCTAGTATACACCATTGCAAATGAATCAAAACCCAATCGCTTTGCAGCAAGTTAAGAAAATAGGAAAGCACTACAGGAAGTTGCAATTTTTCCGACAGGTAGCTGTAAATTTCTGACAGGAGATTATCTGTCCTCAAAATTTCAATTCTTCCCCTAAATTCGCCTAAAGTAGGGGATTTTCGGCTGCACATTTGTCTATTTTCCATTTTTTTTGCTAGAAAATCTGTTGACGATTTTTTCGACACTTCGAAATTTGGGGGGAGAGGGCAACAGTCTCTGCGGTGGCAGGCTGCCACAAAGCCATTGCACTTGGGGAGTCGGCGGCTCGACCGTAATAAAGTTAGGCCTAATTAAGACATTAAGGTTCAATGAACGATTCACACTTTTGTCAGCGTAAATTTTTAGAAGCTAACAGTGAGCTGTCCACGACCATAGCGGTTCTGAGTACTATACGATACAACGTGGCTTCTGCGATTTTACTGTCTCAATATCTGTCCCAGAAACTAGTCTTGGCCGAGGCGTATATAGCGTCTACATGTGGGCCCCTATCGAATCGATACCAGTTTATAATGTCAAGCTCTCAGTTGACTGAATCTGTGTAGATGAGCATACTGATACTGATTCATATGCTGATACGAGAAAGCATAGCCTTAGCCTAACAATGTACGCTTTGATAACATAGGCCGGCCCACGCGGCTGAAAAAAAGAAGAAAATTCCGGGAAAAAATGGCAAACTAATAAAAACTGACAATGCAAGTTGTAAACGTATATACATGTACATAAAATCACTCCACCGTTTAGTCGTCGTGCAGTTGTAGGCTTATTGTGCGGCCGTCCTAATAGGCCGCATTACGGGTCTTGCTCGTCCGTACGTCTGTCCGCTCCGTATTGACTCCTAATTACTTCTAATAACTCGAAATCGAAAAGGCGCATTAAAAAACTAAATTTGTGTGAACTAAACGTTTATATGGCAGGAGTAACTCGACGTATGCCAACTTTCAACTCGTAAGGTTAGGCGGACGGCCGCACGACTTGTCGGCACTGGGCTGACATAGTTTTCTAGTTTACGCCGAGTCGATCGTGTTTCCTTGTAGCTCAGGCCTGACTGTGCGGTGACTAGAAATGTCGTAGACGAAACTGAAGATAGGCCTACACGACGGCTTCTAAACGGAACGGTGCCGACTAGACGCGCTGCTGGCGTCGTCCGTGCGAAGATTCGGGCAACCATCAGATCAGATCACGTGACCGAACCACGTGACGCAAGCGAAAAAGAGCGGCAGGCGGTGGTGGTTAGAATCGGTCGTCGTTGAAAATGCAGACGATACGGCGGAATCCTCGGCGTTGGTCGGCGGCGTCAGCGGCGACGAGTCGGCCGGTGGCGGCAGGAGGTTGCGTCTGCGCACCTCCCTTAGCGCGGTCGACCGCGGACGCATCCTGAACGAGTAGGTGACATCGCCGTACTTCTTGCCCGGGCAGCACGGGTACTCCACCTCGTGACCAGTAAGACTAAGTAGCCACGGCACTCGTCGCTACTCGTATGTATACTCGCGAGTCTTCGTGATACTCGTCGTGAGTATTCAACCATCGTGATGAGCCTGCAGTGTCTTTTGGGCGTAGTCTGTACTCCGTGGTCTTCGTGGTAGTCTATCCTTTTGTGTAATCGTGGGTCTCCATGGGTACTCGGGAATTCTCATTGTTACTCTTGGACCGTATTAACCTCGTGATAAGCCCGCTGCACCTCATGAATGATCCACCTTGTGAGCCGCCGCCACGGTCTCGTCGGTACTCGTCGATGGTGGGTACTCGACCTCGTGACCGGCGACCGTGGTGGAAGTGAGCTCCCAGTCGCTGCTGCGCACGTAGAAGTCACCGGCAGCAATGTTAGCGGCAGGAGCGGGCGGTGCGGGTGCGACTGCCAGCGGCTCACTGCCCGCCGACCTGTCCATAGTCTGCAGTCGCAGCAGATCGGCACTCAGCGTCCACGAGCCGAAGCGCAGCTGGCACTCGACGTCGTCGCGCCGCGGAGGCCAAGTGACGCACGTCAACTGGTAGCGCACGTGCGACGTCCACAACACGTCGCCGTTCTGAGCGACGACCAGCCGCGTCGCGTGGATCAGCTTCGGAGGACTGATCCTGCGCGCAAGCACATCACCAACACCGGCACATCAACTACCGCTCCATTTGACACGACTTTGGTCTTAGTAACTCACCTAGTGGTTGTCTACGACATTCTCTGGCTGGCCTGGGGGATTACGAGATCTGAACCTTACGACGTTACTTACTTATTCATTTTCCGAACAGAAAATGTACGTGAGGGCCCACATTTTACACCGGGACAGTTAACTGATTAAGCTTAGCATATCCCTGATTTTTACAGAACAGGGCCCGATCGGAAATATACGGCCCGAGAGCAGTGCGCTAACTTACGCATTGAACAGTACAATATCCGGAGTCCAGATCTGATCGGAGTGCAGCACCACCTGGCGGATGTTGTCAAACTCGTACGAATTCCATCTCAGCAGAACGTCCCTCCAGCGCTGTATAACATAAATACATCTCAGTCTCAACCGCAGTTATCACAATGTGAACTGATATATAGACTAGGCTACGCTAGTGTTTTATCGCAATAAACGGACAAGTTTCAGGAAAGATAGACTGAGATCCAAAACTAGAAAGAAAAGGCATAAGTTAGAACTAAAATGAGAAAAAAATGTTAGCAAAAATTTTTAAAAACCGTAAGCAAGATAAGTATACCTAGTTGAATATCGGCAGTGTAAAACCAGACAGCGGTAATTCTAAGCTGATTTAATTATTTTTATTTATAAGACTAAAATCAGTCCATAAAAGTGCAGTAACATACAAAAGCGCCGAGATCAGTAAGTATAGACCTATAGGCGTTCCAGGGTGTTCCAGAAAAAAACGGCACAAAGTGGCTTTTGACACTTAGCCTAAGCAATTTCTTTCTAAACATTTGGCTGATAACGCATGACCATGTGACGTAGGGTTGAAAAATTATGGTGTTGTAAACTTATTGTCGTTATTTTCTGGAACACCCTGTATATAGGCCTACAGAAATAGGCGGTGCACGTAACGTACGAGGCTGATCCATCCAACTAGTGTGATGATTCGCTGGGCCTGGTCGAACTGCAAAATCTGCTGCAGCGAGAAGCTGATGGTCACCGTCAGAGCACTGGACGTATTGACCACGGGACGACCGTCGACGCCGTTCTGCTGATAGTTTTCAACCAGCATCGTTATCAACCTCTTTTCCGACGTCGAGTCCACAGCCCTGCATCGTCATCGATCCCTCAATGTGTTTAGTTCAGGCCAAAATCTATATGGCGCCAAAAGACAGATGGAGACAGACAGACAGACAAGAAGACAGAAACAAGAACACAAACATTTATTTTAAATTAAAAGCAACACGCGGCGACCAGACAGATAGTGTCGGCGCAAAATACGTTCAGTGTACGAAACCCGGTCACAAAAGAATTCATACATGAATTTGTGACAGGTTCAAAGAAAAATAACGAGTTACACTAGTGTCCACAGAATAAGGCCAGCTAGTTACACATAAAACGAAAGTTACGAAACTGTTGCAAAAATAATGCAAAACATTGCAGCTATTGTGAGCACAATGTGTTGGATATATGCTAAGCATCACGGTTCAAGCAAAATGTTCCGGAAATGAAGTCGATTCGATATGAACATCAAATGCATATGTACTATACCAAGTGGTAGGCTACATAATTTTTTTCTCACATTTGGTCCTATAGCGAAATGTGCTAAGAGTGGTGCTGAACGCTACAGCTAGTTTCGCTCCATTTCCCGACAGATCTGCTATTTTTGTTTGCTAGGTCTCTCCATCTCAGCTATATATCTAGTGTCTATATATCTATATATCTGACTATCTAGTGTCTGTGCTGGCAGCTTGATAAGTAAAAGCAATCGGTAAAACCGACCGATAACCAACTGTTGAAGCAGCGCAATCTGGGTGCGATATGTTTCGTTTCTGATCGAGCGCTGTTCCTGTTGACTGCACTGCCGATAATCAGTTCAATATTACCGGCAAGCGACCGGTCGATCGCTGACTCGACAGCGCGTGTCATTGGCCACTAGGGTTCCGGGAAATTTATGTTTCCGGACGCAATTGTCGAGGGCGGCTGGGGTGTGGTGACTGGTCAGTGGTGAGGACACAGTGGCGCGGGCGACAACAGGCGCGAGATAACATCACGGGGCGAGCCGCAGAGACAAGCAGAAATCGTTTAGACGACGGCGCCGAACAGCATTCTACTCGCGCAGATATCGTCGCCGATGTCCTCTCGGGTTGAGAACGATTTGTGCGACGTTTTGGGACTATGGTGTTGGTGTCGCTTAACTGTGGTTGATCGGCGATTCAGAGCATTCAAAAAAGCTATCGCTGAGCAGTGTGTGCGTGGTGCCGTGATTTTCAAATGCCATCGACTGAAATGTGCGGGTGGCTCGCAAATCAGTGTAGGGTACTTGGCGATTTTTCTGTTTGCCGCAGCCTCAAGGCGCGTACAGAACGACGTAACTGAACTGGACTTAACTGACACAGTTTAGTTTTTGACGAACTGATCAATGTGTAAGCAGTAGTGCATTACAGTAGGCACCGTCAGTGACTACATGATTACGCGCACGTACGCGTCAACCATTGGTCATTGGTCATAGAGATGAATCAGCACAAAATCATGCATGTAATAAGCAAACATCTTCGAATATGATTGTCTAGGAGTTCTTGCCTAAAACTCTTCCGTTATTAGCTGTGATACAAACAAAAATAGTGTTACACGTCATAAAACAATGTTTGCAAGCGGTTCATCATCTGTGTTATTGCTGCTCGTGTGCAAGCTAGACTAGAAAGTCACATCTAGGTGTAATCGTCAGACAAAATGATCAGCAGACAATGTTCTGAACGGGTCCTCCATGATTCTGCTTTGTTACTGCTACTAAACCACGTATGCTGAAAGTAAGTCTAATTGATTAGTGCCGTTTTCTTACTGCTTATGGCTCACTGCACACGTTCGTCGTTCCCCATAGCATCGCATTCCTTGCATCGGAGTCAGTTCCTGCAAAAAAATCAGTCCACGAGTTTCACGGCAGCATGGATCAGACAGACGACTATACATAGACCTAGCGGACAGCGCGTTTACAGATGGGAGAAGAAGACTCGCAGAACGACGCGTCAGAACGACGCGGTGCTTTCTGTTGCACGTCTCGCACTTGAAACCAGTGACGACTTGGCACTTGCACGACGCCGAACGCTTATTTGAGTACTCGATTTATGCAATATACCACCGGGCAGACTAGGTAAATCAGGAAGTAAACGGTCGATTGATACTGACTGGCGCAATCGGACAATTTCGCGAACATCATCATCATCATCAGATCGTCACGACGCATAATCCGTTGCGACGACTCCCCACGATGTCCACGTTCATCTGCACTCTGCCACATCTGTCTCCAGCTGGCCGGTGTTCCGTTGCCGATCTGCTGTATCCAGGTCCTTCGCGGACGCCCGAGAGGTCTTCGCCAGTTCATTCCCGGACTCTGGCCGCCTTTCGTTGCAATGACTTGACTCGGCGAACGATTAGTTTCGAACTTTCGATCATTGTAGTGATGGGTGACAATGTTAAAGTGCTCATGCAGAATGACTCGACTACAGTCTTCACTAAAGTGACTGACGCTAATCGTTTCCGAGTTCCACACTGCCCAGTTGCTCCACCTGCGTAAAACATATAGCATGTACTCGAAAATCACAGCACATTTTGTGCGATACCTTTGTATACAATGCGCCAATCGCTTTCACACCATGCTGTGTGCTACCATACCGTCACGTAGCGGTTCGATACTGGCACGGAGATACACGAGAGGTGATGATATATCGCTATCGGTCACAAGCACGCACTGCGTTGCGAGTCGTAGTAGGTCTATAGGCCTATGTGGGTGACTTAGCGTAAACACCGAACGTCTTCGATACGACGCCGCTGCATGCTGATGATAGCTAACCGTTCAAAGCAGCTACTTGCAACTGATGACCAAACTCCATCAGCATGACTTGTCGTCACTGACGGATCCGAGAGGGAAGAAGACAATCCGGCCATATGTTCCCATATGCAATGACCAATACGGCCATGAACATGATAATAAAATTTAAAAACATAAAATACTTAAGCGAAAATTTTGCTCATGAATACCAAAACGCTTTTAGCTTCGGGGCGATTCCAGACTAGAGGCTCTGCTCTGGACTGGACCCCATTACGTTCGCCATGCCCCCTCCCCTTTCGAGCTTCTAGATCTCCAGTGCTTGTCGTAAACTTACTAGACAACAGCTGTAAAACATCTTGACATGCATGTCGAAACGATGTGGATTTGTTTAAGGCTGTCGATTTTTTTTTACAGAATTGCCATACAACTTGTTGTGAAAATGCTGTAGGCTTATACACTTTCGACAACAAATATTACAAGTTCACAAAAATATATAATTTGGTAAACATACGACTTATGTAGGCCTACATTGTTGACTGCAGTGCACGGTGTTAACGCGTTGGCACGCCTATTCCTCAACAGTGTCATATTCTTCCGCCTGTAGGCCTACAGCCAAGTCCAAAACGGTGACCTCGATGACAGTCCGTATGTTTGTTGGTCATAGATATCCGACATAAGTGGGATCTTAAATGCTGTTCAAGCTGTGCAACAGGAACAACAGATAGAAAGTGAGTGTACAGTCGATAGAGCCTACAGCATTCTCGCAAAAAGTTGTACGACAAATCCGTAAAAATCGACAACACAAAACAAATATACATCATCTCAACATGCATGCCAAGATGTTTTACAGCTTGTCGTGCGTGCGACCTGTTGTCGAGCAAGTTTAAGATAAACACTGACAGATCCAGAAGTTGGAAAAGGGGGGATGGCGAGCACGGTAGCGCGAGCCTATAACGAGGGTCTGGGGGCAGAGCCCCCAGTGGAGTCCAAAGCAGAGCCTCTGGTTAGGGGTCCCTTAGAAGAAGAAAGCATTTTGGCAATCATGTACAAAATTTATGGTCAGAGAAAGGAGCCAATCTGCAGCCACTGCAGACAGCAACCACAGACAGTTGAATACCTGCTGCACAAGTGCCAGTCAGTCACACAGTTCACTGACAGCTTGACACAGCTTCAGCAACTAGGAGAGACGGATAAGCCGTGCATATTGCGCGCACGAAGGGATACAAAATTAAAGTAAGTAAGCTTGAGCAAGTTCACAACAAGTACAAATAGACTTATACGACTTGCGACTGTGTTTTGGAGTGCTCTGTATTAACGGCGTGGTCACATGACTCCGAGTTGACAGAATGCAAACGTCATTAGCGACGAGCTTATTGTTCAAACGCGAGAGGCGGCAAAATTAAATCAGCCGTACACTTCCAAAGTTCAGTTGCATGAGTAACTTCTGCCAACTGTTTTAATTTCCCTATCGGCCACAGGCAAGGGTCGAAAATACACGTAAGCCTACGCTAAAACAGAATAATTTGTAGAATACTTGTCCTTAAACCACGGCTAACAGGCTTAAGGCAATTGGTACATTTTATTACAGGTTCTTACGCAGTTCATCTATACTACAGGGTGTGCCAAAAATGACCCACTTGTTTTTTGTCAGAACTTCATCAAATCTTCACCAAATTTGATAACTGTTGGCATACAAATAGCCAAGACAATGAAAATATGTAAGGTACACTCATTGTCCACCTCATATAGTTTATGTCAACACACTACCGGTTTAATCACAGATGCTCCAAACTGTTATATAATGCTCAGTTGTTGTTTCCGTAAAAGTTCTAACGACTTAATAATTAAAAACGCAATAAATTAAAATGTAATTTATTCAGCAAAATTATAAGTTTGTGTTACAACTTTGTAATTTTAAAGTTATCAGAATTTATGCCCAAAGTGTACGCAATGGCTTAGACGTGACGCCACCGTTGACAGCGGCATTAAGGATCAACTAATCAAAATGGACAAAATGTGTTTTAAGCTCATCAATCAGTTATTTTGTTAACTGCTATTTTCAACGTAAAATATTTAATACCACAAATTTATTATGTTACGTGGCACTTTTTGTCAAAATGATAATAAAAATATGAACAATTTGATACTGATGATCACAGTGTAATATAACAATTTGGAGCATCTGCATTTTACACGGTAGTGCAGTGACATAAATTATGTGAGGTGGACAAAGAGTGTACCTTACATACTTCTATTGTCTTGGCTATCCGTGCGCCAAAATTATCATATTTGGTGTAGATTTGACGAACTTTTGACAAAAACAAGTCGGGTCATTTTTTGGCACACCATGTATATTTGAGAGTTACCATCGCCAATAACTTTGTAACGGCACGACCTACGTCGGCGAAATTTTGCAAGCAGACCCGTGTCCTACGTGGCCTACACACGGGGTAGGTGAGATGTCGCTGAGGTGTGGTACCTTTAAGAAAATTTCACCTTTTCTAAAATTTTGCCGCCACACCTCTTAAGCCGCAGCAGAGAGGTGACGTCATATAGACGTCGTCACCATGGTGACGCATCATCAGCGGCGCGCTGCAGCGCATAAAAAACGCGAGGAAACTGAAGCGCCGGGTTCTCAATAGACCTAAATTTTTAAGACGTCATGATTTCCAAGCTAAAAAATTTGGACGTCAGTGTACGAAATTTGAAAGTCACGCAGACGGCCTACAAGAAAACTCAAGCAAAAAATGACATAATGCAAAACAATACGTCTTCATAAAACAAAGTATGCAGAAACACGACAGTCAGTGGATGTTATTGGACTAAAGAAACATTCCAATACAGACTTGTGACGTCAATTCGCAGTTTATTGTTGAAAAATAGACATGAAAAAGGCAGTTTGATTTGGACGTCGTGACGTCCAGGTCTTAAAAATTTGAGCGTAAAGGCTTAAATTTTGGGGGTGTATTTATGCCCAGACGTCCGTTATTGAGAACCCTGCTGGAGTGCCCATAATGCTGCTGAGAAACTTTATATGGCAGATGACGCTCCGTAGCTCTGTGATGGATTTCTTATTAAGCGCTATACACTACATTTATCTTTACCTTTTACTGTGTTGGCTTAAGACGCGTATAAAGCAAGCGAAATGAAATGAACTATAACGAACTCAACTGGAAAATGGGCTTTCCGTTCGTCAAGTGTGTTCGACCAATCAACGCTCGATAGGCCTACTCCAATGCCAAATAAACGTTTTGACGTGTCAACATTTTTTGTTGTTTTGCAAAATTGCGTCTCGTGTTTTTGGCAGTTAGTAGGCTTATAATTATAACGTAATATACATAAAAGTGAATATGCGTAAATACGTTATAATACAGCTTGTTTCCGCTCAGTTGAGTTGCTACTTAGGCCTAATCTTCTGAAGCACGGATTTGCATAGCCTATTCATTAACTCACCCATTAGCCAGTTCAGTTTAGTTCATTTATATCGCTGTGTAGACCTACACGCCTTTATGGATAGTCATAGGCTTACCGTATGCGTAGTGCACATGCCAGAGCCAGTACGGTGACGAAAGAGGCTCGAATGACATCAGAACACATCGTCATGGCAACCTTCTCTCACACTGACCAACAACCGCACACATACGTACGCATGCATCATCTCTATAGTGTTTTAGTAAAGTGCCCAATATCTTGTATTAAAACATTCGCTGTTACACCGTAGCCCTACGTGGTGAATCACATAAGCCTAAGTAGGGCCTACACCACTAAGTTTTTTTGCCACCACTATATTAAACATTGGCCGATTTTCCCAATTTTCACTGGCATATCACTCTTCAGAAAAGTTGTCCAATAAAGTAATTATTGTAAAAGATCTCACCATATTCACGGTGCAGTTTTTTGTGACGCTATCGCCTACACTGCAATCCGCTGCGTGCAAACTGTCGGAAGAATGCGAGTCTTCAGCTAGTCACAGTCACTACAGTGTACTTCAGCAAAACAAGAAATTTGAGCTAATGCTCACGAGACGCGCGAAAGCCTATAGCAGTTCCTGTTCGTAAAATGCCTCCAGCCATTTCGTCGCAATTCACTCTTGAAGTCGCGGCGCAGCCGAAGATTGCAAAAAAAAACAACAAAGCCCCTTATTTTGGGAGTTCATGGTCTTTTAAAGTCATCGATGTTGATACGACTAAAAAGCTCGTCACTAGTGCTTGTTGTGATTGGCAACAAATCCATGCCTATCCGCAACCGTTTTCAGGGTAGACTGCCCAACAACGGTAAAATAACGACTTTACGGGGGTACCGCTCTTTGATGCCCTAGTGCGCAGGTTTGCTTGAACCTAAAAGGTCAAGACTTGGACCATTAAAATCTACGTTCGATGCTAAAAATTTCATATGCAGCTTGGTTTGGTCCATCTGTAGTGATTTTAGCGCAATTCGTTCTTGAAATGTGTTTCACAGCCCAAAATCGCCAAAAATCCATAAAACATATTTTGATGTTTAAGATCATCCAAGGTCATTGTTCTTGGTGGCAATCGAAAGCTCGTATACAACTTTCTATTAGTGATTAATAGTAACCTAGGTCCTATCTCTCACCGTTTCTGAGATACAGCGACATATTAGCCAAAATCGCAAATTTTCCGTACCCCCTCTCATTTAGCGCCCTTGCTCGAAATGACTCCTTTCGAATTTATAAAAAAAGCTTTACGGATTCTGAAACTATAGTCTTAAAAGCAGCCGACGGTGAAAATTTGGTGATGCTAGCTTGCACCGTTTTTGACTGATCCACCCGCGTGACAGACGGACGGACAGACAGACGGACAGAATTGCGATGGCTAAGACGCGCTATAGCAATTCCTGCTTTCGCGCGTAAAAACGAAATATCCTTTGACGAACTAGAAGGTAGCTGACATCGCAGTCTATAGTCGAATGGTGATGTATTTTTAATTACACTACTGTACACTGGGCTCTGTCAATGTGATGATCGCTGTTAACGTCGTCTGTCAATGTCACTGATACATGACGTTCGGCCAGCGGACCACGTCCGGCCTATGACCAATTGTCATGCTCGACCACGCAAGTACATAGGGGCCTACGTACAACGGGAAACGACAAAATACAACTGATTGACAGATTACTTAAACTATTCACTTGCAACCGACATCCAGTGGCCGTTCCGCCTATATTCAGAAAACTTTTATTTTCCGAGCTTTGTATAATTACAATTGTGATTCGTGAATCTCAATTTTCAAGTAACCCCACGATATGATTTTACTGCAAATAGCTTTGCGTAAGGAACACAAGCTACAAGTGGCGCAAGTGGCGTCGTGGTATAGACGAGCAGAGCTATAGGAGTATCTCCCCACAAATTTTAACCCGACGAAAAAATTGTCCGAAAATTTTCTTTCAAGGATAAAAAATTGAGTTAAAAGTCAACCATTTTGGAAGAATTTAGGGGCAAAATTAAAAATTCTGAGCATCCATAATCTCCTTTGCAGCTGTCTGTCGGAAAATGGCGACTTTCTGCCCCTCCAACTTTTATGACCTACAACACCACTGCATATTACCTGCATCAGCTTGACGGGCTACTTTTACGTATTCTGCATTAGGCTTTAATACTCTCCAAAAATTTATACGCGCTCTAGCAATTCGGTAATGTAGTGATGAGCTGATGTTATAGAATGAAATACTACTTGCAAAGATAAAATAACCAAAGTAAACATAGGCTTACCGGGCGTGTTGTGGTTAAGTACTGACACTGCTCTAACGGCTGCACATCGTTGTCGATTAAAGATGCTCTGTAACTTACGACTTATATAAACCTCACAGGCTCTCCAGGCCACCCGGCGCGTTCCAGACGAGCGAATGTATAGATGATTGACACATAATTAACAGCAGTAGAGCGCGGAGACGACTTTCGCTGTGCACAGTTCGATCAGCGTACCCAGGTGATCACACGCGCACTGTGCGTTTCGCTGGATTATATTGACTACACGCTCGCTGTTATCTGTCTTCAGATGACCCGTCGAGACATAAAGCTACTGACGGGCGCGCGCATTCACTGCACTAGCGGTCCGCTGTCGCATCTGTCTTAACTATTCTTAATGCCAATAACTTTCAGTTTCTATGCAATGATCGTCGGTGTAACACTTGCTTGTCTCAAGTGTTAGTTAACTTAAATATAACTCGAACTCTTTATCGACGTTATATCACAAAATTTCTGGCAAATAGCGGCGTAGCTGGCTTTTTTAAAAAGTATTTTTAAAAGTGTTAAAAAGTATTAAAAACTGAATAAAATTGTGCATATAAAATCGCATCAGCAAAGCAAAAAAAAATCGAAAATAAGGATAAATTAATTTAATGTGTATTGCCTAGTTAAATTAATTACTTAACATTGAACTTAAAATAAAATTTTTAAAAATCATCCTGACTTGCTGTAATAACCGTAGGCCCCTATGTTTTAACCGAAATAGCACGAAAAAGCTAATAATAACTATTAGAAGACAAAATTAAAGCGCATGTCACACTGACGTGCATCCGAACATTCCCGCGTGACGTTCTAGTCACAGCAGCCATTAGTGTGACATCAGCAACTGATTGAGGTCACGAGCTCAAGGTCAAACAAGGTCATACAAGGTCATAGGGATCAACGTAGCGGGTCGATCGGCTTCAGGGACAACTGCGTGAATTGAAATATGAATGAGAGCAGTTGTATCCCGTGAGAAAAAGAAGTTATTAGGCCTACCCGAATGCGGATCCAAAGAGTAGCGAGTGAGCGACGTTGACGTCTTTTTTGACGACAAGTTTATCCAAAAATGTCGAAAATATCTTAAAAGTCTATCAGTCAATCAAATTGAATGAATCAATCGATCATTTGATCACAAAGTAAGCAACCGTTGAAATGACCAGCAGTTTAGAAGCTTCGAGATAAAAAAAAACAACCGAAATTGATCGAGAACTGATTACAAATTAATAAAAAAAAATAAAAGAGAACTACAAATGTCTGGAACAGTTGGAGACCTAATTTTTAAGGGTTTATTTGAAAGACGCACTGTCAGACAGCTTTTAAAGCGACAGTCCATCCACTTTATCACATAGGCTACTACACTATTGGGCATAAAACACACCAAAATTTATCGAACATAACTTGAAGGAGGATTAACAGATTTTAATAATTTTTGGTACAACTATTCCTGACACAACTTGCCATCAAACAGTTATTTAAGTTTCCATCTCACCCAACATATGATTCTGCACTACATGGAGAAATCAAAACACATGAAATCGGCGTTAAAATAAACAGAAAACGCCAAAAACCATCCGTGACATTGCTGATAGTAACTTGGAGAAGGATAACGAGAATTTAATAGTTTTTGTTACAAACATTCCTGACGTAACTGACTATCAAATGGCCGTACAAATTCCCAGCTCACCTAACGTCTGTTGCTGCATTACCTGGGGAAACGGAACAAATGCAATACGAGAAAAAGAAAAGAAAAACATCAGTAAATCTAATCATTTCAGATACGTAGCCCTTAACAGCTGTGATGAGTCTATTCGACAGCATTTGCAGTGCTATGCAGCGAGTTTGTGGGACTTTGTTTAAGAATATTAATGAACTCAAAAAGCGACAGATTGAAGTCTGAAGCAGTACATTATCAACATTGCTATCAACGCATCCAGAATGCATCTTTCTGCCTGTGCTTACAAAAATGGCCGATATTCGAATATTTACTGTCAGGAGTTGCACAACTAAACAATTGGATAAACTGTCAACCAAGGTGCTAGAAATGTGGACAAAATGTGACAAATGTGCGTTATTTTAATCAAATAATTATACTGCATTGAATAAAAATATTTTAATTGTTTTGTTTTCACCATGTAGCGCAGAAACAGACGTATTGTGCGATGAAAACATAAATGATCATTTGATGGCCAGTTGTGTCTAAAATATTCATACCAAAAGTTGTTAAAATCTGATCAGCCACTTTAAGTTACGATCGATATAATTTTGGTGTGTTTTTATGCCCCAGAGTGTAGTGTACATATTATACACTGTGAGTCAAAAAAACTGCCATTTTTATTGTCTAGGCCTATATTTTCGCCAAATGTTAACGGATTTTCAAAATTTTTTCACGCAGACATCCCGTGGACAATTAGCAAAAAGTGGTTATTGACTATCCCACCACACCTCAACGGATGTCGCTAGTACTCGCTACACTATCATTGTGAAATATAAATATACGAAAAACCAACAATAATAGACAGCAAACGTGTTGGTAAACGAACGACACGTCAGGCAAAAAACACAGCAATGATCTGTACGATGCTAAACTGTGTTAGATCCGTCTTTTTGGATATCTGACGTGTTGAACGATGTGTTTGTTTCTGAACTTCCTGCTTTCGTGGGTCTCTACCAGTTCATCAACAGTTGTCACGTGCATGCCTCACTCAGTATGCCGCTCTCATGCCTGTGATCAGTCTGTGCTGTTTTGCAAATCTTTGTTTGTAAAGTGCCAGTCTTTCCGTCTTGCAGTTTATGTTCGAAAATTTTATCAGTATCCTTCGAAAGTTGTATTTTTTAAACGGGTACACGCTCTTAATCAAGGCTTTGTCTCTATTGCAAAATGGCACGTTACAGTACCAGCATATCGTGATTGCATTAAAAATGATTACTTACAATAATATCGACCACTTTTGTTTACAAACATCAAAAATGTATCTGAAACTACACATGATATAATTTTCATACAAAAATTAGTAAAAATTGCTTTAAAAGACAATTTTATGTTTATGGAATACAGTGATTTTAGTGATTTTTGTAAATCTACGTTTTACATGGTAGTGTAGCGACGCAGTTAAAGTGTGGTGGGATACTTAGTCACCACTTTATTGCTAATTGTCCACTGAATGCATGAGTGAAAAATTTCGAAAATCCGTTAACATTTCGTCGAAATTTTAGAAGGGTTCGGGCTGAGCCGAAGAAGAAAGGCCAGGGGCAGGGGCAGCAATTGCTCACCCTAAATTTTTGGCTGTCGAAAAATTTTGTCAGAAAATTTTCGTGCAAAAATGCAACATTCTAAGGAACTTTTGAGGCAAAATTGATACCTTAAGCACATATAATCTCCTCTGTCGAAAACTGAAAATTTCTGCCCCGCCTACTTTTTGACTCATGACTTCGCTGTCTGGATCGAACGGGATTTTTTACAATGGCGTAAACTGACACTCCTAGGCGACGACAAGTGTTAGAACTACAGGAAATATTTCGCATATTGTCACAAATTGTCAATCATAAGAAGTTGATCCCTTATGCCTCGACTATGCTGCAGGGACTGCGGCTTTTCCCACTGCCCCTGTGGAGTCGGCGCCTATAGCAACTTAATACTCATAACAATCTCATAACAAATAAGATTTAGTCCACAATGATCACAGGCGATAAAAAACATAATTATGCAGACGAACGGTCCGACAAATAGTCACAATGAATTAAGTATCAGTACAGTTTGGCATAACTTGCCTAATTACATCCGCTGCAGTAGTGGACTAGCAAATACAGACAAAAACAAAACCAATGACTGCTTCTTTCCAAAGAAGTTAACAATGTCTAATAATACCAAGATGTCATAAAGACAGTATTAAATAGCCAAGAAACTCTGATAAAACTTCTACAAATAATATCAGTAATACTTCTTAACACTTAAGCAGGAACGAGCCTGTCAAAAGACACACAGTACCAACTGAAAACAGCAAAACAACGAGAGCCAAAATAAGGTAAAACACAGTTGAGATGTTTTTGGTCACAACCAACCGATAAGATGTCCCCTGTACCTGCAAGAGACCTAATCACACCAGCAACAAAGTAACATAAACAGCATATTTGGGTAGTTTGTTTGTGGCTGATCCCCCTAATTTTAACTGTTCAACAGTAACAGCCCACAGTATGCTGCTGCATCTGTTAAGACATTAGGAGCGATGTTTTGGCCACATGATGGTAAGAGAAGAGAAAATAGCAAAGTGGAAGGAAAGAACAGGATAAGGAAATAGAAAACTAGAAAACCTATGAGCCCCAAATTTCAGGCTTAACGTCAGATTGCGGTCATGGTTGTGGCAGGTTGGACATCCAGCCTTTTCTATTTACAGCTAATACAATGAAGCTAGTCCTGGCTTATGCAGTCATCCCTTGAGTGATTACAGCAGCCTAAAATACTACACACTATTTATCTAATCATACATTTATAATACAACTGTCAAGCTAATGTGTTATAGAGTTAACTACAATTAAAGAAAATAATGCCATTAAAAAATTTAACACACAATAACATAAACTGTATGAAGCAGAAGTGCACATTTACAACAGAAACTGACAAAATTGAACTGCAGTTGTTTGACAAAATGACTAATCAGAATGCAATTGCAGCACTATTCCAATTTTCTAACTCAACGATAAAACAACAAACGTCAGTTCACTTTGGTCACTTAACGTTAGTTGCTAATCATCATTTGATGACCAAGTAGACTGTGGTCACATCTTGTAAAAGTGTCATCAACAGTTAGATGCTGAAAATGGCTTTTAGTCACTTGCTGACATAAACATTAAAAATAACATATGTGTTCTGTTCACTAGCCCAGTTGTTAACGTTCTGCACACTAAGTCCAGATATGCTTTCACGTAATATATCTTCATTTCGTAAGTTATGTAAGTGCAGCAACTTTCACCAAAATCAGGCACAGCTATGACTGGATTTAAAGATAAAAATTAGGTCAAATATGGCTCCAACTGGGTATTAAAAACAAGAAGACAGTACATGCCTGGGCAGAAAAGTCTTAGTGCCAAGGACTAAAGCTTTCTGTAGACAAAAGATAAGCTTGGCCGACTGCAGTGTACGAATAACAAACGTATTGCAAAAACAGACTGAGCAAAGATACAGCTAACCCACATACATACATACATACGAGTGATAGCTTAGTAGCATGAGCTAAATGATTCAGTGTACTTGTAATGTGACTTGTGCATCCGACGCATGTATGCAACAGAACCGTATGTCGTATTTATAACACCAAGAAAATGCCACAAATATAAACAACACGTACTAGTAAACGACAATGCTAATATCTGACAGCAATGAATGAATTACGGACATAGAATCTTTCTAAAATGCATAGAAATCAGTGATCGAAATACACTATGTACAATTGTAGACCTGTTATCATGTGTTACGCACAACTGTTATGCTAGCTAGAACTGACACCAACAGTATAATAATAACAGCTCTAGAAGCATGTACACAATATATAACATCTCGAGCTAACATATCAGTCCAGGTTCAATCAGATGAATATGTATGAAATATGAATACGTATTGGATATCCAGTTCAAACGCCTCAACTAAGCACAACTATACAATTCCACTACAATCTATTACAGTTAACTGTTAATAAACAAACATATATTCACAGCAGTGCAGTTACATGGACAACCTGCATGCATCTAATGCATACAACAAATTATTCATATTCGCATGCAATTTTTTCTATACTTCTTTTTTGTCCCATAGCTAGTAGTAACATAAGAACCATGGAATCACGATTAACGTTGGATACTGAAACAAAAAAAAAAACAATGCGTGTCATTTTTCAAGACAGATCATCATATAAACACAAGAAAGCTGCAGTTTCCACAAGGAAATTTAACTAAATCGCAAAATGACAAAGTAAGCTCTTTGAGCACATAATAATAGAATAATAATAATAATAATAATAGAAAAACAATATATTCATCCAAAAATGTCATGATAATGACCACGTGCAACCGATTACAAAGTACTCAGACAGCAGTATACACCCCAACCCCAATCATCATAGTGAAGCCGAAAAACAGTCATGCACTTGTGAGATAATATCAATAATAAATGAGAAGGCATGATATAATGAAAGAAACAAACAAACAATATTCTTTACATACTTACATGGACTGAATAAAAGTGCACTTCTAACCGAAACAAATCAATCCCTCATTGCATGGATGTACTGGAACTTTTGCAGTGTGGTGTGAGGAGAGAGAAGCTGCTTGCAATTCATCAGAAATCACCCAAAAGCAAGCATCGCAAATGGCCATGTCCTGCGATGCTGAAATGTGAAGCAGAATAAGAAATTTCACAAGCCGACAAAAATACTGTGAACAGCTTAAAAACAGTAGTACAGTTGTGCAGACGTGAGACCAGTATCTAAATACCACAGTAGTAAGTACGTAAATTCATTCAGCACATGATGTGAACGACAAACCTGCCAAATCTGACAGTTTTATCTCAGAATATCAAGACTTGAAACATGGATCTAATATATTTCTGGGCCAACCTTTGTACCTTGCCCACCCATCCTCAATCAGAAAGGCAGGCCAAACTATGAACTGCCATTCTCCATTCAGATCAGTTGTCAGGCCAGTTTCCGAATTGCATCTTAAGCTTCAGTCCCATCAATGAAGCAACACTATCCATCAATGCTTTTCCTATTCTCAGCCAATGTCCTTGAATAATGTCCTTCTCTAGAGTGAGTGAGTGAATGAGTAGGGTTTAACGTCCCGTCCGACACAGTATAGGTCATTTAGGAACGGCCTTTCCAGGCAGAGTTGCACATACACATAATAATGAAACAAAAAGTTCAACCTTTATAGAAAGCTTAACCTTTATGAAACACAAAACACAAAAAAACGACCTAAACCTAAAATTGTAAGAATGGCCGATTAAGTATCTCTAGAGATTTGTCTTCGCCTCGCATGATATGACCATAATATTTAAACAACCTTCTTCTGTACACATTGACAAGATGATAATTAGTTAGCAGAGAAACACTGACTGACAGCAATATTCGACAAATACAACTGCTGCAAACTGAACCTGCTGCAGCAAGAAAACAAATTGGTCTCACATGTACATTAATTTTCGCACACACACCAAACGACCCTGTATGCACATGACCTGAAAATACAATCACTGACAGTGAGTGATTGCCGTGTAATGCAAACAACAAGCAAAACGAACATGCTAAACAAAAGACGACACAAAATGACAGATAAGAGGCGCAAAGAAGGTCTACTGCCAAAGTGTCATCATTTCGATTTTCAGCCATTTTGTAACAGCTTGCATGATTTTCTGTTCACATAAAGAAATGAAAAAAAAGTTTGCACTTAGCTGCTATATGAAAACAGTCACATTTTGGATACCTGAAACCCGATTTTGCACAACACAAAAACAGCACCAGTTTGAAAGGCGATTTTGGCACATTTTGCTCTGTAATCCAACAAAATCCAAAGTTCTATATGATACCTGACCTTTAAGGATATTTAAGTTTAGTGCAACACAACTTAGCAGACCCACAAAATTACAGCAGTAATGCTTAGCTTTGGTGATACCCAGAAAAACACCAATGTAAAATCAGCCCAGATTTCCCTTCCCCCAATATGCAGGACCCAGATTTCACCAGTGTGACTTTGGCGATTTCCACACCAGGTGGCACCTACAATTTAACACTGCAAGAAACCACAGTCAACCAAACATGAAGCTACATCGACATGAATATAGGCATACCACACAATGAGTCTGACATGCAGATAACAAGAAGCCCAGCTATCACTAGGAAAAGCCGACCGTATCGCCTACGTCCAAAACCCAGCATCCGATTTCCAGACATGGAGTGAAAGCAATTTGACAGAGGTGAGACAGTTCCATGCATGCTATGTTAATGGAAGCCTGTCTCGAAAGCTACAATGAATGCTAGTATAACTGACATCGCACGTGGTCATTTTGCCAAGTGATATAAATAGCTACTGTTCCATGCATGTAGTCATCTTGCCAGGTGATATAAACAGCTACAGAGTAAATGAACAAAGAAAATACTGGATGCAGGTTTTGCAAATATTTCTCACAATAAAATCGCCTTGCCCGGGAAGACACACTACAGCCTATACAGTTCTTGTTGCATTACCGACCTTCAAGTTCATTCAAAGTGAATGGTTTTCATGTCATTTGAAAGCCAATGTGCGACTTCCTGTTAGTGATCAATAGCAACTTAGGCCCATCTTGCACTGTTTAGCTGCAATAGTGCGTAACAGCATTCAAGGTCATCCAAAGTCAATAATTTCCCTCTAATCTGACAGGGTATAAGCCACTTCCTATTAGTGATTAATAGTAACCTAGGCCGTATCTCTCACCGTTTGAGATACAGCCACTTAGCTTTAAACATTCTGTTCAAAATTGCTGCCAAACCGCTGCAGATAAACACATGGTTACTACTGACAGCTTATAAGAAGTCGCCACCATCCTATCCACTGGTACCATCACCGACCCTCTACGACTTACCGTTCCCTCATTTATGGCATGATTGGCTTACCATAGTGCGTTATTACCCTTCAAGGTCATCCAAGGTCAATGATTAACATCTCATTCGAAAGCCAGTATGTGCCTTCCTATTAGTGATCAATAGCAATCTAGGCCCTATCTTGCACCGTTTAGCCACAGTACAACTGTGACGGACAGATGCGCTGACAGACAGACGACAAATCATGCCAACAGCTCGACGGTCGGCTAAAAATGCACCCCCTGATTCACACCAACCCACACAGTCACTAAATGCTTGGAACATAGACCGACGTATGTACACAATGATGGTCCCAGAAGTCTACGAAGCCGAATGATGCACCTTAAGATCTATAACATCATCAATGCAGAAGCACGTTCGGTGAAACAGAATGCTGAAGACAGAACCAAACAAAAAGTCCTCAGAACAGGAAATCAGTGAGTAGTTGCTAGCGTCGGTGAGAGCTTAAACTGAGTTAGCTGACGCCGGTAGAACTCTGAGCGTAGGAATCGCGGGTATGAGTCTTTTGCCATCAGCGCCTGAATACGTTTCTGTGCAATCTCAAATGTCAGGCGGTCCGGCGAGCTCATCTTAACAGCCGTCTCTTCCCGCGTCTTTGAGTCTAGATTTATCTGCCAGCAAGCCCACACACAATACAATATAATAGGGGCAGAGCTGATTTCCATGCCCACAACACAATACACATCAAATTTCAATACCACCACAACATAAAAAGATCGAATTCGGAGTTAGTAAAGAGCAAAAGGGAAATATTTTGGACAGCATATTAAAAGTCAATAAAAAAAACCTGATGCCTTAGATCTAGTCAGGCAATGCATTCCAGACAGTAAGACCAGACATCAATGAACCATACATGTATCAACAGCCAGGTGATGAGAGTGAGAATTAAAGACTCCACCACATCTGAAACATGTTGCTACACTACCTTGTGAAATATTACTATTAGTTTTTAAATATTAATATTCACACTACAACACGGCAATGCTTGTAACGTTGTGGTCATCTCGAAAGCCTAAAATAAAACCTGTGAAAACTGCTCAAATTGCCTAGTTTCAATCTTACTCTGGCAGTTTGCTAGCAACTTTGAGCATGAGCCTCTACCCTTAAGACCTCAAAATGGTATATTAGCATATTTAACCAAATGTTCTGACATGAAAATGTAATCAATTTGTTCTGCCACAGATGCAGAACTGAATAAAGATTAGTGAAAATAAATCAGCAGACACATATGCAAAGACAGATAACCCAAAAGTAGTAGTATCTAGAAATTTGGGGCAAAGCCCAACGTGAGTCCGCCCGGCGCCCTAAGTCCAACTGGGGGGAAATTAAGGGGGCGTAAAATTTCCCCGGCATCAAAGTCACGTGGCCCGAACTCAAATGCATTGGTATACGCAGAACGCGCATTGTCGACTTAGAGTAGGTCAACATGAGCGCTTATAACTTTGTTCGTAGTGGACTGAATTTCACAAAAATTTTTTTGTTCAACGCCAAAAAGATCGTTTTCATCAACGCCGTTTACATTTTATCACTATATTCATCAGTTCCAGAGATATTTGCGCTGAAACTCGAAAGTTGTCGTAAATCGCACCGATTTTTGAACGCTTTTTGCCCTCCCAAATTTTAAGGGGGCGGTGCCCCCAAAAGTTGTACTTGCGTTAACACCCCAACTTAGAGACACATCAACTGCCAAAGTTTCGTCGGGCTACACCCCCTAGCTCCGAAGTTATAAGCGCTCCTTTATTGCATTTTAAGCCAATTTTTGACCCCCTTTTGATAAAGTTGTAAGGGGGGCCCCGTCCCCAGTTGGGGGTGCGGTAGTAAGACTTGGTCATTCTCTAGTGCGTGTAAAAATTTGGGGGTGCAGCACCCCCTAGGGGCCGAAATATGTTCTTCCGAAAAATGAGCTTCAGGTGGGTACGATTTCACATCGAGATCTCCAAGGTCACTGGACCCAACTTCATCGAACTTGTTTCGCCTAATGCAGGAGGAATCGTGGTAGACGGAATAAAAATCCAAATTTGAATATCTTCATCCGTTTCGGAGATATTCGCCGCCGAACTTCAAAGTCATCTGAAATCGGGCCAAATTTTGCATGTTTTTGGCCATTGAAATTTTTTTGGGGTGTGCCCCCCAAAATTTTGGACCGGCATTATAAAATTGGGCCTAGTACTGACTATCGTGCAAAATTTCACGCCGGTCAGCCCACGCATCTCGGAGATCTCGCGCTCGAAAAAAAAATAAAAAATAAAACATCTGGGCTAAAACTTAGGTCCGCTCCGCAAGCTATCGCTTCCGGGCAGACTAATAAATAGAGACTGTAATAACAGGTTAATATCGTATGTTCATCCAGTAAAAAATACAGACGAAAACCAACTGACTTCTCGAGGAGCTTGTATTGCTACGAAATCAGCGAAGATTTTCTGAGCCTGGGCTACTAGTCGGTCGTCTTTCAATGTCCGGTATTCTTCGCAGGCAATCCAAAACTCGAGATTCTCATCGCTGTATTCACTGCGCAGGAAATCTCGGAACAACGCCAGACCAACTGAACATTGACAGAAACATACAGAAAATGCAGCTTAGTGACTTCAATCTAAAGCTCTGATAGTCTGTTTTATTCTTGGCTATTTCATTTTAAATCAAAAGTAGTAAAAAATATACGTAAATATATAATATATATTCTATGTTACTACATACAATAAATGGAACTCGTGTTTTGTAAAGGATTACAATAAGAATATGAATCTCAGTGGTAAAATTGAGCACCCTTTAAAAAATTCCTATATCTGAAATGTGGGTGATGGCCCACAACGATCGCTAGCAAAATCTTAAACCATTGTTTCTTGAATTACTTTTTCAGTAATCTTACACTCAGACAGACACTATTAAAAACACAACCCCCTTTTTTGGAAAGAAAATCTATGACACAAGGAGCATTCAAAAAGTTTTGCAAGTTAAAAATTTATACACCAATAAAACACGTTTTTTCTAAACATAATCATAGAGCATTAAACAGGAACGATTTTGAGTGCCAGCGCAAACAGCGTAAAATTGGGCTCGCTGTTGCATGACATTTCTTTAGTCTACCGTCAGATTTTCCAACACAAGGCCCTGGAACATGTGACTTTATGAGAGCCCTAACAAGTATATCAGTGATTTCTCATTTGCAATTACAAATATTCAATAGCCAAAACCTGCGCCAGCCATGAAAAAACTATACGTACGAAAAAAATTAAACAAAGTTTACAACTCGATAGGCCCCCCATATATTAAACTAACAAACTTTTTAAAATTTATACACTAGTAAAGGTTATATTTCTCCCACAATCGTATGAGCTTAAAACAGATGTGACGTCGTTGAAATTTATGACGTCATAGTGTTAAACAGATACGATTTGGAGTGCTAACGCAAGCAACACAAATATACGCACGACAATTCCCTAGTCTGTAGTCGGATTTTCAAACGCTAGACCCCGAGATATGTGATTTTGTGGAAGCCCTGACAAATAGGTTCATGAATTTCTTATTTGCAATATGAATACACAGTAGCCAAAATCTGCACTGGCCATTAATAAGAATGCTTCTGTTGATTACAATGTCATGTCAAGATTTGACGTTGTAAGTAAAATTTTATCGAAAAGTTAACAGTTAGTGATATCTGTCATCTTTGTGAAAGATTAAACATTTTTTACAATATACAACCTGGGGAGCCCTGATATGTGGGGCCTGGGAGTGAGCCTCAAAGATCTCCCCTAAATCCGGCAGTGCCCAGCACTGCAGCCCAATCCCAAAGTTGAAATTACCCAGCAAGCTGTTCGCGACTCTGGCTTCATACAATAAGACCACCCTACATAGAGCAGAGACTCAACTTACGAGGGTCATCCCAAAAGTTTCCGGCCTCGGCATATTAGACAATAATATTTTCTACAATCTATACGTCAGTGAAATGTACATCCTTTAAGAACTATAATGAGTCGGTTGCTGATATGACGTCATTGTAATTTGTGAAGTCATATAGCTCTAAACCGAAACGATCTGGAGTGCTAATGCAAACAGCATAGAATCAGGCTCACTGCTGCATGACAATTTTCCAGTCTGTAGCTAGGTTTACAAAAGTGAAACCCCGTGGCATCTGATTTTGTGAAAGCCCTAAAAATACGTTTGCGAATTTCTCATTTGCATACGTGAATATACAATAGCCTACATTTGCGCTAACCGCAAATAAAATCATTTGAGTCAATTACGACTTCATGCAAATACGAGGGGCATTCAAAATGTTTTGAGCCTCAATATATTGGACAAAAATTTTTTTATTGTCTATATATCAGTAAAAGGCACCTACATTGCGTATTCGTGTGAGCAGATTGCGGAAGTGGCGTCATTGTAATTTATGACGTCATGCAGCATTAAGCTGAAACAATTTGGTGCGCTAATGCAAGCAGCATGTAAATCAGGCTGATTGTTGCATGAAACTTTTTCAGTCTGTAGCTGGATTTACCAAAGTAGGGCTCCCTGGCATCTGATTTTACAAAAGCCCTGACATCTACGTTTATGAATTTCTCATTTGGGTCTGTAAATATACTATAGCCTAATCTGTGGTACCCGGAAATCAAAGCACTTTAGCCAAAATACGACGCAATGCCAATATCTGATGGTATCAGAAAAATTTTATTAAAAATTTAACTGTTAATTATATCAGTTGTGTTAATGAGAGGCCAGTCAAAATTTGTGACTAGTTAAATGGGCCCCATCAGGGGTTGGGAGACCCCGGAGCAAGCACTGCACAATTTCCCCAAATTTCAGCACTGCAGTCCAGTCTAAAGTCTACAGTTGGCTGTTCATGACTATGACTTTCTGCACCGAGACCACCATGCATACTGCAACGACCTCACCCCCAGTGACTATTATCTGTTTTGACATCTGAAATCTGATAATGATGATGTCTGCTATCCATGATTATAAATGACTCTAGCCTCTTTTGTTGATGCTGAAAATCAGTTCTATTTAATGCTCTGTGATGTCATAAATTACAATAACGTCATATCTGCAACCGACTCATTAGAGTTCATAAAGGATGTACGTTTCACTGATATATAGATTGTGGAAAATATTGCTGTCTAATATGTCGAGGCCGGAAACTTTTGGGATGGCCCTCGTACAGTAACTAGTATCTTTTCTAAATTTCAAAAATTTTCTCTGCTGTGTCCACTATCCAAACAATGAATGACTCAAGTCTGTGTAAGCCTTACGACGTCATAAGTTACAATGATGTCATATCCGCTTTAAGCTCACATGAGTTCCTGAGAAGTGCATGTTTTATTGGTGTATAGATATTGAAGAGTTTTTCAGTCTAACATATTGACTTGCAAACTTTTTGAACGCCCTCGTATCATGAAAGAAAAGCTCTTGTGAATAACAAAACATACAAAGCCTACATGACATTATGCTGCTACAACAGACCAGCAAGCATAGATTATGCTTCAAAACAGTTACTACAGTTTGGTACGAATTATGCTACAAACTTGCATCTGTTTCAATCTAAATTCACTTATTAACCTCTTGGTCTACTTTTGCATCACTGGAGTAGACTTCGCAAAAATATCTAGAAAGTCTTGAGTGTAGATATATACAACACTTTTTGTACAGAACTAAAAAGAAATGATGCAGTGTTAAATTTCTTCTGTCTACAGAAAGTCGCAAATAGTTCATGTGATGACAATGGCTGTAAGAACAAAGACACTAGTACTGATTACTCAACTGTGAACATCAATATCAACAACTGGCAGTGATAAGCAATGAAAACTGCTTACACTTGTCAGCAAGTAGACTATCAAATGATTTGCTCCAACTAACTACTGCTTCGGCTGTCAGTTTGGGCGGCTTGGATTCTTTAACAGCTGCAGCAGCAGAAGACGATGATGACGATGATGCAATCTTTGTTTCTTTTGCTGATGGTGGTAAAGAGTCGCCATAAAATCGAAGCATTGAAAACTTCTCCTTCATGTCCTTGGCTCTAACAGAAACATATAAAAATCCTCGTGTTTTATCTCACTACCAACAAAGTCACGCAGTCATTAACATCATTTGTTGTTTATCTAGTTCATTATTGCTTATTAACTGCATGATCAATCGTTAATTTTTGCTGGTCTACCTATCAGTCCACATTTTTGGATTTCAGCGGCTCTATGTTTTCTGCACCTCAATATTCTGTCATAGCAACAGCAGAAATCCATAAAAATCACAAGTCAAATTGCAAATCACTTTAACTTGATACAAAACTGTATATCCATAATAACAGACCTAGCAGCTGGCCCAAAAAACAGGCTGCAACTAAGTATTACAACTGATACAGCAGAGTATATGAAAACTCAGTATACCTAGAAAAAGACCTATCTGCGTAGCCACAAGTCTGGTAAATGAAAAACTCATACTACTCACATATTTTTCTTCTTCTTATCCTTGCTGGTCTGATCAACGGTGTCTGTCTGATCCAATGCTGCATCGCCAGGAACTGCAGCATCCATCAAACGTCAGTCGGACTATGACAATGTCCCCAGTCCTCACCAGTTCACTTCACCAACTCGACTCACTTGACTACACATAGACACAAGCAATCATTGAAAAGGTTAGATTGGTTAGTGCAAGCATGAGATCGGCGATCTTGCCGTAAGCACCAGCAGAATTGCTAGGATGAGATCGCCGGAGATTAAGTCCCGTGATTATTCAACTTGGCTGTTCTGCCACTGGACGACACTATCTCTGTACGATCTCATGCTAGGCGAGAGTTCTAAAGTGAGATGGGTGATCTCGTTATAGAAATTATTCTACAGTAAGAAATTGCTGATCTCATTGCAGCAAATATAATGCTCGAATGATACTGTCATGGAATTTCAAGAGCTTTGTAAGATTAGATCATTAATCACTGTGTAATATATCTCGTGATAGCTGAAAAAAAATTGTGGAATAAGATCAAAATGCTTTAGGCCAAGCCTACAATCGATGACCTCATTGTAGAAAAGATTCTACAATGAGATCACTATTGCATTCTAGAAAATGATGCTGATGAGATCACTGTCGAATTGCAGGATATTTGTAGCTAGCTCCAGAATCCAGATCAACATTCCCTGTGTAAGATCTTATGCCAGCTTGGAGTTCTAGAATAAGATCTGTGATCTCAATAGGCATAGACTCTCAGCATGCTTCGAGCCTTCGATCACTAATTTTTCCTAAAGTGTGTAATAAATAAGATAGTAGGTTGCGTAGTGCATCCCTCGTGATGTTTATAGGCCAGTTAGGGCTTTAAACATTCAGCAGTAATGACTTTTATCAGCAAACTGTTTACAGTTGTTGCCCACTGTGAATGCACCCTAGCGCTATTACGCTGGAGGGGTGATGGCAGCCAATAGAACAGCCAATCTCAAGCTAGCAATATGACTACGTTGAGATTGCCGATCTTATCCTAGAATTTACGCATTGAAAATGTATAGTTCCCTTGCAAATAGGTTAGGCATAATGACCTATGGTAAAAAATTATTCCGTCCAAACAATCTTAACTTGTTATTAAACAAAGGTCAGTGCTAGAGGTAGATCAGTGATCTCGCACTGACTAGAAAGCAGAAAATTACTAGCGGTAGATTGCCATTTAACTAATTACATTTATCTCGTTGTTAATGTAAGAATGCAGCCACATTTCTTCTTCACTGCATTGCTAAGACTGTGGTTAGAACTGAAATGTTATCAATTACCAAGCTTTAAACAAAATTTATTCAAAAGCACTATAGTTCTAAGTCCGTGTTACAAAAAATAGCTTTGGCTCGAGATGGACTCTGATATAATACTGAATAAGCCTGATTTAAATACGTGACAGTGTCGTGGCATGTTTTGTAGACCTTCTACGTCTTCCAGGCATAAAAATTCTACCATACTTGGAATAATGTATCTACCCGATCTACCTCTAGCAATTTTCCAGTGCTAACAGCAAGATCGCCGATCAACCGCTAGAATTATTGTTAAACAAAATGTGTTACTACACCAGACTGTAAAACTGCCGCTAATGCGCTAGTATCAACACATTATCAGCTGCAATAATCAGAAAATAAATACGTCAAACCAGATGGGCGTGTCCCAGCCGATTTTTGTGAACCGTAATCGATCCATACTTACTGCAACTAAATGAAGTTATACAATGTAACACTAAGTTAACCATAAAATACACATATAAGTGTCACTTAAAACTGTCAGAAAATCAGCCAAAACGTACCACAAAATCATGAGAATACAAATATTTCCTCATCCTTATGCGCATAAACCGGAAGCAAATGCCATACCAAGAATATATAAATATTTACAAAATAACTGTGCCCGCTACTGTGTCTGTACGGGCTAAGGCTGAACACTCGTGCGCTGTCTTATTTATGCCGACAGCCGACACAATGCTTGTGTTTGTGTGACTCCTGCAGTGGCGGCGCTAAACGTTAAAATTTGGGAGAAAACTATGATAAAATCGGACAAGGACAGATTAAGACGCCGCAGGCGTCAGAGCTGCGGCGTCAGGAGAAAAGGCAAGAACGGGGAGGGGCGGCCCCTTCCGATCCCAGTCAATGTGGCCTACTGGTAAAGCGTTGTTAGCTTCCTCACTTAATCCCTAACAGAAAATCGATTTTGACGCATTCATAACATCACATAACGCATGGTTGTTCACAGTATAGGTCTAGCGGAAAGCACTGGCGGAAGGCGAAGAGCGATGGGGCGATCGCTTCCTAGCCGGTGGAAAAAGTATAACTGAAATGTACAAAATTGTAACGAAGTATACACAAAACTTACGTTTGTATGTATGCAATTTGCAATTTTTTTCTAGGGAGGGGGAAAGATGCTTTCCCGGCCCAGACTCGATCCCCCTTCGGCGCCTGCGTCGCCTGCAGTCCGTCGGCGTCGGTGATTGCGTGACTACGCGCACGTACGCCTCAGCCATTAACCGTTGGTCAGTTCGTCAGAAACTAAACCGTGTCAGTTCTGTTCAGTTACGTACGTCGCTCTGTACTTGTCTTTAAGCCTACGTGTATTACTGCACTCTATTGCTGTCCTGCAGAACGTCAACCTACTCGGTAGTCTGTATTTCGCACAAATAAATGATGATTGCAAAACCATATAGCCTTATTGACATACGATCTGATGATGTTTCGATAATTGATCATTTCACCCATGAAATAACATTTTGAGATTATTTCGTGAATATAAACAAGCACTGCACATATCGTTTTCGACTGTAGGCTTATCATTAGCTCACTTTTCGGCCCAATTACCACACGATATACTAGGCCCTTACATAGGCTTTTTTAATGTTGGTAACATTATCCTTCCTTTCATATATCAATGATTTGCCAGATGAAGTAGTATCAAGAATATTTCTATTTGCAGATGATACAAAGTTTTACAGAGAAATTATGAACCCCTCTGATGTTCAACTGGTACAGTGGGATTTAAACATTCTGGATTCATGATCAAAAAGTGGCATTTACTGTTTCACCCTAAAAAATGTGTGTTCATGTCAATTGGTAGGTCACAGTTAGGCCTATTGTCAAAGTATACAATCATTGATAAATCTGGTAATGAATTTGTCTTACAGAAGAGCAACACTGAACGAGATTTTGGAATTCATATTTACTGCTGTCTAAATTTTTCTAAGCACATTTACATGATAACTCATAAATCTAACAGTATAATGGCAGTTATTCGAAGGACATTCACAAAACTTGATTGTCAGTGCTTTACTTTACTGTTCAAATCGTTGGTACGTCCACATTTGGAATATGGGGTGCCTATATGGTTTCCCTTTAAAATGAAGGATATTGAAGAAATCGAGAAAGTCCAGAGACGAGCAACTAAACAAGTTAAATCTCTACGTGGCTTATTGTACGAGCAGCGACTTAAAAAGCTAAATTTACCAACATTGAAATATCGACGTCATCGTGGAGACATGATTGAAGTTTATAAAATTTTACATGGAATTTACGACACAGATATCTCGCAAGGCATTTTACAGTTGGCACAGGACAATAGAACAAGAGGTCATTCATTGAAATTAGTTACACAACACAGTAAGACGGAAATCAGAAGAAATTGTTTCTCTGTCAGAGTAGTGAATCCGTGGAACGCTTTGCCTGAATTTGTTGTATCATCTAGAAATATTCAGACGTTTGAAGCAAGACTGAACAAAGCATGAGAAAATCAGCCAGTTCGTTTTTGCTACAAAGAAGAGCTCCAACTTTGATTATGAAGATCTGGACACAGAGGATTTATTAGGCCTATGTCCTGCGACCAGTACCACCGATAATGATGATGATGATGATTTAACATCGTTTGTCGCATCAATGAAGTTAATCGACGCCTGGTTTCGTTACTTGGATAGATGACAGCTAGTTTGCAAACGGGTAAACCATTTCGGTAGGCCTATACGTGCAACCTGCCAGGCTGCTACCAAAGCAAACTCAGTTTAGCCACCCCTCCGTGGGTACCGGTAAGCGCAATGAGTACCTGGGAAAACTGGGGCGTAAACATCGCGCGAAACATTCGCTCCGTTTCCATGATCTCGCAGTGTAAACTGGTGCATGTCTGAGGGTTTAAAACGAAGATCATCGCTGTGCATAAGGCTCAGAAATCGGAAAGGACATGCCTGGGCATCGACGTTGGGTAGGAAATATCCTTGGGAACCATCTTCGAGTAGGCCTAGATGATAAAGTTTGTTCGCTGTAGGCCTACGTGACGTAATGGATCCAAGTGCGGTCCGTCGAATAGCCTAGAACTGAATCTCTCGTTCTTTGTTTCTCATATATGCAAGGCTCATCAAGTATATGCACGAATAGAACAACGAAGCGAACCACATTACATGCACAGTTACGATATAATTTCCGTAATCACATAGGCCTATAACGTACACCGCGCCTGTCCGGAAAAAACGCTACCGTAACATATCGCCATAAAGAAAACTCACGCAGTTCGCTCAAATATCTAAATGTTTACTCTATAGGCCTAAATGAGTGTGTTTCAATTGAGTTTAATACAATTCATACAACGTTCTGTTTAAAAGAAAGGATGCTGTGTAAGATGCATGCACATACATTAGTCACTATAATCTAAGCTACTCCAGTGGTTGGACACTAGTGGCGTCGTAGTTAGGAGAAAAGAGGGAAGAGGAAATTCCTTTAAATTATGGGCAGTCGAAAAATTGTCAGAAAATCTTCTTGTGGAAAAATTTTCGTTAAAAATGCAACATTTCGGGCTGAAAAATCCTATATATTTTAAGGGCAAAATTAAAATTTTGAACAACCTGTAGGAAATTTGCAGTGCCCGTCGGAAAATTGCAACTTCGCGTCTCGTTTACTTTTTTTCACCCGCGACGCGGCACCAGAAAATCAGACTCGGGGCCAGATTGAGACGACGGGGGCGCCCACGGGCAGCTGTTAGTATTGGAAGGCGAGAATTAACAAGGCATATTTACAGCTATCAGTAAGAGTATATTTTATATTAGAAAAATATCTCATATTTTCAACAGGCTTTAGAAAAACGAAAATATTTCCATAATTTCTAGTCAGATCTGCGCAAATCACAGGAAAAAAATGCGGTTTTAACAGAATATTCGGAAATAAAAATAAAACACCTCGACACTGAAAGTGTGTGAGAAATGAAGCAAAGAGTAAGTGTCGCTTATGCAGTACTTGTGCTTTCGTGATGAATAAATGCATTTTGAACTACAGATTCTTTGCTGATTTTAAACACATTGTAAAACGACAAACGAATTTTTTTTGTTCGCGAAATACGCGGAAGCCTCTTTTTTCGTGGATGTTCCTGGGCAACTCCCGTCTTTCCAATTACTTCATCCGGCCCTGGCTGACATCAGGTGGGGTTATTTTTCGCAGCAGGCGGACAGTATGATGCAGATGGCGGCGGCAATAGCGCAGAATGACGCAAAGACGTAGGTCGTAGTCGGGTAGGGTGGAAGATGATCACGGACAGCCTCGCCGTAGATACCCAGAGCCACCCACACCGAAAATGCTGAAACATTCGCAACACACAAATTAACCACGTAGCCTACGTCATCGCACGGTAGCCTATGCTGCACTGTTTGTTTTGAAAGCAAGAACGAAAATCATTAGCGCCCTTCAAAAACGAGAAATAAATGACTTTGCGACTGACAAATTGATAAGAACTGCCTTGGGACCCCGGGGCTCCGCTGATAGACCCACGCTATAAGCTTGCACTGCGCGAGTGCACTGAAAATGGAGATCCGGACAATGGAGGACCAAATTACGAAAAAAACAGGAGATAGAAAACGCGGCCGTTGCCGTTATTCTGTGCGCACATTTACGTTTTACTATATTTTGCAGACTATATATCCGCGATAAAAAAATATATAAGTTGCACGTTAGTTGACGATAAATAAACGCTATGTATTGCACGTTGAGTGGTTAACATAAGACACAGAGATAAAGACCGCATGCATGCAGACCTGCTAGAATGAGTACGATGAAGAGGATGATGCCCATGATCTTTTTGCTGAGCTTCATGTCCTCGCCGGTTTTGAGAATAACCTGGACGAGGAAAGCGAACAGGTAGCACAGGTAGGCGATGATCAGAAATGCCTTGATGGCGTCATCGCGCGACTCGTAATCGCTGTGACCACCTCCGCCATCGTCTTTATCGTTCTTGTCGCCGTCTTTTCCTTTGCCGTTGTTGCTGCGATTCCAGTTCCAGTGATAGAGCCCGTAGCCGTAGATGGCAATGGTCAGCGAGTGCATGTGGAAGGCGAACGTCGTGAAGACGAACGCGCCCTTTTCGCAATCCATCGCGAAGCTATCTGACGGTCGATCGCCGAGTTGCGTGCGAATCAGAAGCTGCAAACGCAGTTGACAATGACAGTGAATTTATTTCGCACACTTCCGGCTATAAAGATAGCCGAATAGCTGAATAACAGTGCAGTGGAAACAGTGCAACAAAATAACTAGTCCGTAAATGCAAACTAACAAAGTCCATAAGTGCAGAAAAGTAGATAAGTTGAACAAACATACGGACATGATTTATTTTAACCGTTCGCTAATCGCACATTTTGTTTCTCCTCCTTTACACGGTTTACGAGTATGCGTTAATTTTTTAACGGCGCCGATTTTAGTCGCGGTTAATCAATTAACGCGTTACTGCGTTAGTTAACGTGTTAATATTTGACAGCTTTAATTCAAAGGTGTTTTTTTCTTAAACGACAAATAAATAAAATTAGGCCTATATCGTATTGTTATAGACACTGTTGGGTAATTTTCTTTGTATATCACGGCTCGATCTGCTTGAATAATACTGTAGTAAATCAAATACCTGTTTGCTGCAGAGTCTGTTGTCTTCTGTCGGGTGAGTTATTGGCAGCGCCAAGCTAGCAGCTGATTGACATAGGCAATACGTCGTGCAGCGGGGATTCACACCACGTCTCTTTTTGTTTTGCGACAGTTGCCAAAATGTTGTGCAAATGTTGTGTGCTTCATTTTACATGTATGAATCGCCCCTGACTTCAAACCGTGCGCAATTGTGCTAGAAATTTTGGCAACTTTGCAAAATTAGTTTTGGTGTAAAATATTAGTTAAATACTTTTGAAAATGTTCGTTTCACACGGCCTTTCTGCTGTAGTAAAGCAGGTTAGCAGTGCAGAGACACAGGTGCAAGAATCTGGCCTAAAATTTATTGTACGTTCACTTGCAGTCTGGCGAAGAAGTACAGACGAAAGTAATATTTTTAAAACAGAGAATATCACATTCGTCTGTAAAAAGTGACACACGAAATAGTACCCATGAAAACAAAAGTAAAAATAGGGCCTACTGCAGCGTAGCAGACTATAGATGCAAACAGTTTTGTGTTAGTGAAACTGAAGGCAAACAAAAAAACCACACCGATATTTTGTGAGGGGTTCGGTAAAAATTTTAGGGAGGAAGGTTTAGGAAAAACGGCAACTGCAAGTACAGGATTTTTAATTCATTAAATGTGTGTCAATAACAATTACAAGCCATCTCGGCAAAGTGCTAATGATGATCCTAACAGAAAGACTGAGGTCACAGATAGAAGAACACATGGCGGACGAACAAGCAGGATTTCGCAAAGACAGGAGTACAGTACAGCAGATCCTA
>Ga0209367_1000076_pt1 | contig 61876 bp, 24 predicted proteins | sample WorMetLIZISLAND2_FD_187412 | JGI IMG/M metagenome (GOLD analysis project Ga0209367, IMG submission 187412) | Marine gutless worms symbiont microbial communities from Max Planck institute for Marine Microbiology, Germany - Olavius geniculatus... ...
GTTTAATTCCACATCTAGATCTCCAAGGTCACTGGACCAAACTTCACCGGACTTGTTTCGCCTAACGCGGGAGGAATCGGTGTCGAACGAGTAACTCACCGATTTTGAATATCTTTATCCGTTCCGGAGAAATTGGCCGCCAAACTTCGAAGTCGACCGAAATCGGGCCAAATTTTGCATGTTTTTGGCCCCTAAAAATTTTTTGGGGAGGCTCACCCAAAATTTCGACCCGGGATTATAAAATCGAACATACTTAGGAGCATCGTGCAAAATTTCGCGTCGATCGGCCGACCGAGCTCGGAGATTACGCGAGGGGAAAAAAAAACCACAGCAAAACTTAAGTCCGCTTCCGCAAGCTATCGCTTACGGGCGGACTAATTAGTCGTCAATGAACCAGGTTTTACACCATCCGAGCAGGGTAGCAACTGACAGCACCAGCTGAGACTAGAAAGCTTGTACCCCTGACCTATTATGACGTCAGCTTTAAGTCACGACTAGCAAAAAATATTTAATCAACTGCCATATTTTGTTCAAATATTTTGAATTAGTATTTTTTTCGGCTGCAACTGGTAAAAATTTCATGCAAATTGATCATCGTTTGAGTGAGTTATGAAAGAAAAAATGGGTTGTTTTTTGAGTGTGCCAACAATAGACTATTGCTACTACAGCACTAAACTACTGCTACTACTCCAGTAGGCCTACTCTTTCACTGCTGCGCCTGCAAGTGATCTTCTGATTGACGCTTCTATTATAAATCGTTGATCGCGATGTATTATCTCGACTGTGACTCCGTCAACTATCACCGGTGACATCATAGGGTCGTCGTCTGGGTCCTCGACGTCGGCGGCGTGGCTTCCAACACAAAAGCTGAGCCGCGACTTCTGCGAGCTTTCCGTGGTCCGGGTGCATGAGCTGAGCATTCTGTCTCGCACATATTGGCGGATGACGTCGATTGGCAGCGTGACAGACATAAACAGACGCTGATCCTCCTTCCACGCACACAGCCATATACAATAATGCCCTTAGAACCACGCGATTACAGCTCTATAAAACCAAGCACAGCAAATCTTAGCAAAAGCGTATGTCTGTCTGTCTGTCTGTCTGTCTGTGTGTGTGTCCGGCGTCGGGACTGCAGTCAATGAAAGCTGACGTCCCCCCCCGGCCTTATTGAGACCGCCCATCCCAACACCCCGTTCGCCGTGCTATGTGGACCCGCGCAAGTCAACTGCGGTCTCGGTCTCGGTGCATGTTGAATGTTGATTGTTAACGATCTACAGTTCATCTGTCGCAATATCTGTTGTAGTACGTGTACTTTTATCGGATATCAGACACCATCCGTCGCCCTAGCCCCACTTGCTTTGATTTATCGTGCAACGTATGCAGTACAACAAAGTCCACAACAACGAAGTAGGCCCTAGTGGAGTTTGGGTCTTACTCTTAAATTAATTTCAGTCGTGGCTGATAGGCATAGGCCTACTAACTTGACGTTTAATGGCGACGAAGTTTATCAGCCTCTGTGGATATCTGTGTTTCTAGTTATACTTACCCACTGTCGGTTTTTGACGTGCTACAGCTATGCTGTATAGCGCGTCTATGGGACGGTTGTCGTCTGTCGTCCGTCCGTCCGTCGTCTGTCTGTCACGGATGTATTGTGGCTAAACGGTAAGTCGTAAAGGGTCGGCGATGGTACTATCGGATACGGTGCTGGTGACTTATAGGCTGTCGCGTCTTAGCCATCGTCTAGGCGTCCGTCTGTCTGTTCGTCTGTCCGTCACACCCTGGCACTGTATCAAAACGGTCCAAGCTAAAATCACAAAATCTTCACCGTGGGCTGCCCTAAGGTCTCTAGTTTTTCGTGACAAAATTTTGTGCCCCTGGGCGCGGAGGTTCCCCTCGAACGAGGGCGTCAAATATGGGTACCCCATTTAAAATACGTTTTTTGACCGTATTGGCTCTTTTAGTGTGAAAACGGTTACAGATAGGTACAGACATGCTGCTTACCATAACAAGCACTGCTGACAGGCTTTTTAGATTTATCAACACTGAAGACCTTGAACGACCTTGAACCCCACAAAAAGGGGTTTTTAGTGAATTTTTTGCAATTTTTGGATCTGTATGAAAGGTCTGTTTTGTTATTTTGTAAAGTTCTTTCGTACTCTATATATAACAGAGGGAGTTGGTGGTATCCGTGTAACTGGGTAGTTTCAACCAGTGTTCACTGCTTGTATCTGTGATATGTAACTTTTTATTGTGGCATGCATTCCAGTAAAACATACTTGCATCTAACCGTTGTATATCTGTTTCATGAGTATCTTCAGTTCAATAATTGTTCAACTGATGATGACATATTCCTTCAGTGTTATGATGCTGTTCATTGAGTGATTTGATCGGCATCTGGCTTGCAAAAGTTCTGCCTCAACAATTGCCAAACAGTTAATCTTGGGGCTCTTTTAACTTGAAATATCTCTGAAAATGAGAACGGTTAAACGAAAAAAAGATAAAAGCTATAGTTGTGTTTGTTGTGTTCATTTATATGCGCCTTGTGATCTGCAACTTTGTCATAGCTCTGAATGTTGCGTCAGAAACGTAACTCGTTTTTTGGCTTTTCTGAGCTTCTGATGTTTGTTGAAAAGCTACGTGTTGTGCTTTATACCAGTTTTAGTTTTGTAACGATGTTGCTTTTTATCCTGCCTACTGCATTTAATGCATTTGGCATATACTGTGCTTACATTTTGCTACGTCTTGTATTTGTGCAGTATTTTATATATCGCAAGTCTGCATATTTTACGTGTTACTGTTTCTGTTTTTTTCCTTTTTATTGCAGACACATCTGGCTTCGGCAATGTAGTAAAAGTAGTTTGTAACTGTATGCACTGTGCCACTGTTAATTGTTTTTTTATTAGTGTACTTTGCGGACTTGCATACGTAGTTTGGTTTGCAATACGGTATGACAGTTGTTAGTTCTTGTTTTTTTTGTTTTCATGATAGCATTGCATCGTTGTAAGGTGGCATCAGACTGCTGTTAACGTTCAACAACTAGGCGGCTAGAAATTGACGTAAGGTGATCTTTTTGACCAAGAAACCTAGCTAATCAGTCAATCATCAAACTTTTGAGTTATGGCGCCAGTGTTTTTTTTTAATTTGGATCACAATTTGACAAATTACACCTGAATACATGTTCTTACAAACATGACGAAATTTGGTCTAGTCTTATACACGATAAATAATTAAATGCTATAATGAAGCATACATGTATTTTGTTGGCAATACAGCACTTTGTCAAAGTTGGTTTAGGCCTAAGTTGAGACAAAATATCTAGGCCTATCTTTGACGATGGACCAACAATGTAATAAGATGTATTTTACACACATTTTGCAAAGACGACGTGAATAGCCAAACGTTAATTTGCAATTTGCAAGTTATGTTATCACAAAATTGGGGACAAAATAACCGACGACAGTTTTTTTTTAATTTCGTCGTTCTACCAACCCGATGTATTTGAACCTGGGGATAAATGTTTTACTGGTAGTAAAAACGATTAAAAAAACTTAGTTACTACAAGATGCGCATGTAGCCGAGATGATCAAAGTATTGAACATAACGTTCAGTGGCATAAGATCACAAAATATACTTTTTCAATTCACAGACAAAAGACATCACACTGGGTTCTGGGTTTGCACTTGGTAGTGGTAAATGCCTTCTACATGTACAAATGATTACTGAACAACGTTAAAACTAGAAAACACTCATAAAAGTGCAAACCTTCGTCAAAGGCTCGTGTAGGCCTATAGCAGGCACATGAGATTCAGCGTCAAGCTATTTGTTGCTACACATCGTGAGTAGGGATTGAAATTACGGGATCTCGAATCCCGGGATCCCGGCCGTTTTCGGCGTCTCAATCCCGGGATTTCGGGATTACAGATTTGTTAAAATTGTACTTTTTCGCGTGTGAAATGATACAAATAAAAATTTTAACCGCCTGATGAATAGAATTTTGTGCGCTAGAGTCTTAATTTCTGTGCAGCGTAATTTGTATTTTGACAGTCACTGCTACTCGCTACAGTTCGGATATGCCTTCCGTACGGGCCTATACAACATCCTATGCATGAAATAAGTCAACTGGAAATACTAAAATGGCCACAAAATGTAAGCCTAATCCCGAAACGGGATCCCGGGATTACAAATTTCTCGATTCATTCGGTGTAATGTATAATAATGACTCCCATATAATAATGAATCTCCAGGCAATATTATAGGTATAATTTACACTCCCCCAGTCATTATCAGGGGCAGAGGCCCGACCGAAAACGTATTTTAGAGCATTTTGGCGCCCCAGAAACCGCATCTGGTGGTATCAATTTTCGTGTTTTGCTGTACGAAAAAAATAAACACCATAATTTTGGGCCTTCTCGACCTGCGTCCCCCACACATTGCGGGGTCAGTAGTTACGTCACTGGTGACTATGTTAACTTTTCTTGCAATGACACTATAAAAGTTGCGCCGGTACGTACTGTAGAACAATTTAACATTTAAGCTGTCGTATATGCCACACCCGCAAATACTATATGCGTCTATAGCCGCGTCTTCTTACGTATAGCACTGATTATCATGAGCTTTGCGCGGGAGGATCTTGTGTGGTAGCGAGGATTAATAAACTTCCAGAGATACAAATGGTACATGTCAAGCGCGGCGTTGAATTACCAGCTGAAGAAAACGTCGAGACATTATGGACTGAGTATCGCTTTGCAGTAAATTATGGGGTCTGTAAAACATCGTGGACCTCGGACCCTATGCCGGGGTCCCAGAACAGCCGTAATGAAAATGATTTTGTAGGCTATTATCTACCAACTTGGCTCCAGAAATTGGAGAACACTTTTTGAAACAGTTCGGCTTGAAATATTCTCGACAGAATCCCAACTAACTCGTACGTGTACTTCCCTCAACACACTCGTTCGTGCACGAGTTGAAAAAGTGTTCTATACAGAAGTTCTTGTGAGCAATTGCTCCGCCGTGGCTGGGCCATCGGTTCTGCAGGTAGATCCAACAAGTCGAGCGAGTATCGTATATTGTGTCAGTCATCGGTGGGGTGCTCCAGAACGGGCGCCAGTTCGTCGAGACAGATGCATTGGACTGCGTTCTCAGTGTCGGTCGTTGTCACGGTAACTTCGCGCCGCTTGTCGGCTGCTGCTGATGCTGCTGCTGATGCTGCTGCTGATGTTGCTGCCGTGACGTCGACGTTGGTGTACTGCGATGCGCCACCAGCCAGTGTCGTCGTCATTCCACCGTTCAGCGATCTTCCGGCCGCGTCTCGATGCATCCACAGTACACACCAGCGGGGTAATACCTAACAGTTACCACCGATTGAAGACAGGTACGCGAATCCACGCATCTAGCCACCGTGCATCACTTATTTCGCACCAAAACCTGGTGTAACAACCAAACAGTTTATGCAAAGTAAAAACGTAAAATCCTTCCCGAGCCAAGGGGCCCATAGGGCGGCGATGATCTTCGTTTTGTTAGCCCTCAGCCAGGCAGTAGGCCTAGTTCACATTGGGAGACCACGGATACGGGCTATTGCATCACGGCGTGTCTCTGTTTATGTCCCAGTTTTTGCTGGTACTTATTGCGCATACACATGGAGGAATGGCCAAGCTGAGTTGACATGAAACCAGTTTATACTTAATCATTATTTTTTGCTCGTGATTTCGTTGTTTTTAAGTCCTGTACAAGTCAGTTATTGTGCGAGTCAGTAAAACTAATGACACGCTCAATATTATGCACCGTGCACATCGTCGTGCCGTGATATTTTATGACTACTCTGTGTTTCATAAAAAAGGACCCTGAAACTTCTTGTTATAACTTCAAGAAAACGGCTTTAATATCGAAAAAAACGTTGGTACAAGCAATCTACACGTACTACTAAAGTTATAGTAAATGTTCCAAATGTTGTCCTTTGGCCTTGACGCAGGCTTTGAGTCGTTTCCCCCACTGGTCAATGGCCTCGTCCACAATCGTCTGTTCCAAGTCAGCCCAGACCTAAACAAGTATATTTCTTTATTCGCACAAGCTGCACAGCTGGTACTCGGCCCATACCAAACTTTTCAAGCACAATGAATCCGCAACTGAATGACAGTGCACTATGTGAAAAATCATTTTAGGCGAACTTATTTTGATAAATTTATGCCGACCTGCCTTAGGGGTCCGGTTTTTTTATGAAACACAGTGTATATTGTTGCTATTTCATTTTCAAGTAATTACTCAAAATGTGGAACTTTTGTTCTGTGTAAAAGCGTAAAAAAGTACCAGCGCTAATATTTGCATTTACGTACATTTATGCAGGCCCTATAATCTTTTGCGTGAAATGCCAGCTGCTAAACAGCTTTAAACAAAGGCACATCGGCTTTCAGGCCTAACAAAAATAGCAATGGTGAACGTAAGCGATAGACCTAACAGACAACAGGTGGATTCATGCAGCCATCGTTGACTAAGAGGCCAAAAAGGAAAAAAAACAGCGTGACCGGGCATCACATTGATTTCGATATCGGAAAATTTTCCGCTGCTTATAGGCCTACAGCTAGTCACGCATATCTATCTCGAAGTATAAATACCAGTAAGGGACATCAAGCAGGCGCCGGAAACCGTATAGATGTGGCAGTGGCGTTAGCGTAAAATTGGATGCACTTCTTATCCGGATCCGCATGCGGCTCAACTCAACTGCACTCGCCGACGCCGCGAATTACTTACTCGATTCACCGAACTCGCTGCACCGCAGTCCGTTCAACTTATGCGCTTTTTACGCGCGAAAGCAGCTACTGCTTTCAGCGCGTCTTAGCCATCGCATTTCTGTCCGTCTGTCTGTCTGTCTGTCACACGGGTGGATCAGTCAAAAGCGGTGCAAGCTAGAATCACCAAATTTTCACCATCGGCTGCCTGGAGGACTTTAGTTTCAGAAACCGTAAAGTTTTTCCATAAATTCGAAGGGGTCACCCCGAACGAGGGCGCTAAATGAAAGGGGGTGGGCAAAATTTGCAATTTTTGGCCAATAAGTCGCTGTATCTCAGTAACGGTGCGAGATAGGGCCTAGGTTACTATTAATCACTAATAGGAAGTTGTACACTGGTTCTTGATTGGCGTTAAATTCAATGACCTTGAATGACCTTGAACGCCAAAATAGGGGGTTTTATGGATTTTTTTTGGCGATTTTGGGCTGCGACACAAGTCTATATCATTCACAAGGTGACGTAACGGAACTATCGTTATGCGATCCAGATAGAGAATTTAGTATTCATATATTAACTTAGCGTGATCACCCCAATTTTCAGCTAACTACTAAACCGAAACTGCTATAGGCTTTCGCGCGTCTCGTGAGCATTAGCTCAAATTTCTGGTATCGTCTACTACGTGACTACAAGAAAAATTTTACCAAATGCGCAAATGCAGCAGGGTAGCTTACAAACTCAGTCGAAAAGAAGAAATTATCATTCTTTGGCAGAGGAAGTGGCTTATTTAAAAGACAACCTGCCATGCCCTGTCGACGCTGACAAATTTGCACGCTTTTGCTTGCTGCAGAAAATAAAGCATCAAATTTCATGTATCACTATATAAAAAGACTTCATTTTCTAAGAGACTTCGTACCCTAGACTCCTGTCGACCGTTTTTAAATTCTAAATAGGCCTACGCCACCGTTCTTTGGACATGCATCACGATTAATGGACAGCTTGGAAAGGCACATCGTACAGATGTCATTACAGAATAACCAGCGAGCAAGACGAACTGATTCAGCAACATCACTCCACACTGCATGAACTGAGTTAAAGTTAAAGGACATTTTGCGTACAGAATGCAGCAAAGCTGAATGGAGAAAGGTCGTCCACATTGCGGTCAATCAACCCTCGGATCGACGAAGCAAGAAAGGACAAAATTAACTCAGTCGCCTTCGTTCTTTCTAAATAATCGGTTAATGACTTCGGCCACATATCTCATTTTGTTTGCGAGCTTGGACTGACATACGCACACACATCAGAGGGAGAAAGAGAGAGAGCGCGAGATAGGCCCTAGAGAGGAAGAAAGAGAAACACGCAAACTGAGAATTAATACATAAATCGAGAATGACGTTCTGCGTATAGCTCGGCGAACAAAATACAATGTCTTCTGTCATTAATTTCCGCCGGCTGCTGAAGACAGTGACCGAAGCGTACTGCTATCTCAAGAAGTCGCTGCTCCGATAGATCTAACCTACGACGTGACGTAATTCTGCGCGAGCAACGGCTGCCGCAGCTCACAAGCCAATTTGTTAGTGTGATTTCAGGCACGATCTGTGCTGTCCAATCATAACGGTTTATAACGACATCATCAACTTACTGAGCAAACTGACTCATTACTCAAACGAGCTCAAAAGTACGGTTTCCCAAATAAAGGCCTACGCTGGATAGGGGCTATTGTAGAGAATATGGCTAATGGGGCTGAAAAGGCATTATTTGAGAAATTACAGAATGAGCAACGTTGTTTGCGTGGACTATAGCCGCATGCAAAAAAAAATTCTCATACCACGACGCTTATTTAAGTATGTCTTTTTTTTATTTGGGGGTGCAGCTAAGTTGTTTGGGACTGACTATATTTTTAAAACGTCATAGTTAGTATATTTCAAGTTCACCATTAATGTGGTTAGCAAATGAATTTCAAGAGATCGGTTACTATTTCGTGAAATTATAACTGCTGTAAGATGGGGGGCCCGTATTTTTATGAAGAAAAGTACGAGAAATGTGGCGGTTTCGTTCGGTGGTACCTGTTGAAATTCCTTCTTGAAGTTGTCGTTCATCCATGCGTACAGGAACGGGTTGTAGATATTAGAGCTCATGGCGATCACGTGCGTGATGAGAAACGTGAGAAGAAAATAGCGCCACCGCATCACGGTACTGCTGTATTCCTGCGCCATCAGCAGCAGATTCAGCGGCAGCCAGCAGACCACGAATATCGTCACCATGGCAACGAGCATCCTATTCGTGCGTCGTTTGCGACGAATTTCAAGCTGCATTTGTTTTCAGGTAACATACACACATACATTATACATTACACATATTTAGCAATATCAACGCGTCACCGTTGCTGTTAGCGCAATACGGCACGTCAATGACACTTCCTCAACGCATATTTTGATGTTCCTTCAATATACAGAGTGACCCCATAAAAAGTTAGCCTTCAGTTTTTGTCATAATAACTACATCAAATATTGACTTATTTTCAAAATTATTTCACCGGTATATTCTGCAGCAAATTTGCAGTTATATAGGCCTAAGTGATGTTAAAGATTTGATCACACCCTAAACGCGTTGCTACATTACTATGTAATAAAGATGAGAAAGTAAGTTACAAGTCAACTTAGTATTTTCAAGCTGAGTAGGATACTAGACGACACATAAAATGTGACAATGTCTTAGCGTAAACAGTTGGTGTTATGAATGTGTGAATATTAAGGGCTTAAATTTTTATGGACCATCCTGTACTGCTAATCATCTTGGCTTCATCTGCCACATGAAGCTGGTGAATCTGTGATATTTTATGCATGAGTCTGCAGCGAACAGCCGCGAGGCGCACGCATAAAATGTTTGCGCAGAGAAGTGATAACTACGATATGTTGTCGTGTTATGTCGCCGGGAACATTACGTTGAGATCGACTAATGGTATATCTCTAGGCGATCAGACTGAAAAATGAGTGCTATGCTAGCCTACTGCAGCGGGTACATAATATCATCACCGCAAGGGTAGCTCACATCTCACGTTGGCCTAAGTCACAATCTACCCCAGGCCATAGTACTCGACGTAAATTGCACTCTTTATCGAATTAGACAGAGACTAATATGAGTGATGACATGGCTTAGAGCAGCTGGCTTCTGTGCCATGCACTTCTGTACCATAGCTAACAAGACGCTCAGCTTTGCCGATGCAAAACAATGTCTTAGCTGTTGTAATCATTATGATATTATGAGCTGTAAATACTTTCTTTGTAGAGAAGTCAAGGAACTTTCACGAACCGCCGCATACACTTTGTCATAACACCGTATTATATAGCTGATAAGCTATAATAAAGCTTACAACAAGAAAATTAGAGTCATTGCAGGCGAGTTTTTGCCGCTGCTGTTATACGCGTCACGCACGAGCTAGTGTCTTCATTTATTTTCACGAAGTTGGCTCCTAAAGCCGGCCACACACAGACATGGCCTACTAGTCCTGGGGATGGACATAGATATGTTCTTTCAATAATTAGACAGCTATAGGTAAAACCAAACGTAAGAACCGATTTTAGCAGCTTTGAATGAAACGGCTGTGGAGTGACTAAATTTGAACGCCCGACCTCTAATCCAGGAAAATGTCGAACGATCATATCCAGTGGCGGATCCAAAAAATTTTAATAAAAGGGGCGGAAGAGTGGGATCTGGTGTGCCCCCTCCGCAGAAAATGTTTAGAAATTTTTTAAAGCAATAATAATGCTTTTTCGTGCAAAATTTTAATTTGTTCAAAGATGCGAAAAAAGTCAATAAAGGGGGGGCGGTCAACCTCTCGCCCTTCCCTTGAATCCGTTATTGATCATATCTCAGCAGCCGGTGGTCCGATTCAGTCCGTATTTGGTTCTAGGAAAGGCTTTGGGCGAGATCGGCAGATCTTTAGGCGTTATCCGGTCAGATCGAATCCAAGATAGCAACCGGCCGCCGTCTTGGGAAATGTCAAACGGCCATATCGGATCGAGCAGAGCTATGAAGCAACTTACTATAGGCTCTGGTTAATGTTCTCGATTTCAGCGGATTAGACGCGAGGAGTAGCCTAAGCCTACATTAGATTGGTTACAACCTAAAGTATTTCTTGTTGTAGGCCGACTAGGCAGCGGTCGTGCTATTCGCTGGTCGGTCGACTGTTCTCGGAACAGTGGCCCATTTCAACACATTACCGTCACCGGTGGGTGAGCGTCGGTACGGCACTCGCTTACGCTCTGCGTCCGTACAATCATTAATTTTAATACGATAGTCGACCGGACTGGGGACTTGACTGGACTGCTGGGCGGCAACAAACAAACAGCTCGACTGATATGCATTGTGCAGATGCAACACCTTCTTCACGCAATTAGCAGGTGTACTGTATACAGTCTCTTAAACGATGATTACTGGTTGTTCTTTCCATCAACCAGACGAAAAAATCACTTATTTTAGATTTTTATTGGAAATTTTACGCTCCATTTTTCATATAAGGCTGAGTTAAGGCATAGTGTGCATGTACCAAATTTAGTTGGCGGCCGAGTTTCTTTACCCTGTCGCGATGTAAAAGCTTACAGATTTTCTAGCAGCATAAGAGAAAAGTTAGCGTGAGAAGAAAAACACGAATCAAGCTACGCGAGGCAGAATAGAACAACAAATCTGAGCATGAAACGCGATACAGCATTCGTTAAAATTTCAGCGCAATCCACTTTTAAATAATGCATCTCACTCTGAAATCGAGAAAAACTTTTTAAAACCCCGCTATTTGTATTTCAAGGTCGTTCAAGGTCATCGAAGTTGGTACTCGCGGAAAGCTCGTCAGCAAGCAGCAAGTCTGTCTCTATCTGCAACAGTTCTTACGCTAGACATGTTAGTTGCTGTAAAATAATGATATCGTATAAGTAGCCGTCTTTGATGCTCTCGTTCGAGAGGAATCTCCTCGCCTAGCGGCACGAAATTGTATTCGCAGATAAACTGAAGACTCTACGCTATCACGCGGTGAAAACCAGTAGTATTTATTTTATACAAACTTAAAACGGTACCGGGTAGTGACAAACAGACAAAATTAGGATAGTACGCTCGCTTAGCATAGACAAAAAGGCGAAAATAGGCCTATCTCCAGTGTACAAAATTTGATTCAACGCCCGTGAATTACGATTATAAGTGCATATACTGTACTGTCTTCAAAGTACGAAATTTTATTAAAGCAAAATGCTTTACGTTCATTTTTTCTTATGAAAGCCCGAGTTAATTTGTCATCACAGTCGTTTGCGTTTTTATCACAAAAGATAGTTTTATGACTATTATGTTAACAAATCATACACACGTGAAGCGAGCGCATGCAAAAACAAACGCTGCAACGCAAAGAGAGAATTTGAAACCTCTAATGGCACTAGCAGTGCCTATTGCGAAACGATTCTGCGAAAAACCGTTGTATTTTTACATGAAAAAACATTGTTTAGCGTATTATTACAGGCCCTATGTGTAATCACGTTCAACATTTTTGCAAAAAAATCACACTAAAACATTTGTACAATTTTTTTTGAATAATTTGCCAGGACTGCACACGGCTCGAAGATAGCAACTAGTTAGGCCTACGTGCGAAAAAGCACAATAGGTCTAATTTTTGTTCTAGCGGCCGTACACCACTTTAAAATGTTTTGATGTGGTTACAAGAAAAAAAACACAAATATTTACAGAACATTTTTGCAAATGTTTTTGTTTTGCATGTAGCCACGGCTTAACGCATGCAGAATCGAAGCCTCGTTAGCAGCGATGTAGCGACAGAAGCTGCAGAACAATGACTGCATTCGCTTTGTATTGCGAATGCGGTATGGAGAATCAAACGAGCTTATCTGCTGTACACTAGAATCCTCCGAAGACCGTGGACTGTCGGACAACCCCCCCCCCCTTATTCATTTCCTTTGCCTTTATTTTTTTTCTTGCCATTTAATGACTCGGGAAAGCAAACAGATGCCATCGACGTGACTGTGCAGCACAACTATTGTCTCGTGTTAATATATTTACCGTAAAATGAGTAAAACGTACACACGGTAGCTTATTTACTGCATTCCGCCGTCTAATATTTTTAAAATTTAATTTGCACTGCTTGCGATAATCGCATTACAAACTCCCTTATTACAGAGTAGATCGAACACTTTCAACGGCGGTGGGAAAAACGTAGCGGAACATGTTTTATACCCGAAATCCTGGTTCGACTTTTATGTAAATAACAACGGAAACGAGTGTTAATATCACGACTACTAAGAGCGATTCCCCCGCCGCGTGCGAACAACCAGCTGTTTTCACTCGACGGCCGACCATTAACCTATATATATAGGTGACGATCAACAACGATGATGACGATGACGATGATAACGAGTAATCAAAGTCAATGGGCAAAACGAGAACGAACCTGTTCTCGGTCTCCATGGTAACGAGCACCTGCCGGTGTTCTGCCGGTGACGCTGGCGCGAGCGCGTGCTCTACGACTGAGTGCCAGTGACACGGAGCAGTAGCAGTAGGTGATGAAACCGACCGGGACAACGTACTGCAGGATGAGGCTGGTCACGGTGAAGAACTGGCGAGCGGTGTGTTTCGGCCAGTCCTCGTGGCACACGTACAGAATGCCGCCGTCCTCGGAGAACGAGTCCGGAAACGGCGCCATCTTCACACGTTATATGCGCAGGCAAATCCAACGTTTAAACTTTAACGAAGACAAGTAATTTGAGCAATGCTCACGTGACGCGCGACAGTATCGGTGCCGCCTTTTGGATTCAGTGTACAACGTGCAATGAAATAATAGTGCGTTCTGAAATAGTACCCAAATTTGAGGCCTTCGTTTTATGCTAACAATCCATACGCAGCAATTGCTGGTACTCATTGCGCTTACCAACGGAGGGATGGCCAGGCTGAGTTAATCCGGACTCGGCGTAAAGTGACTTCGCTGATGGAGATCAACGCATGAAACGAGTCTAAAAATGGCGAGTCAAATGTCAAACGTGAACAGCGTATTTTAGTAACAGCCTCTAGAGCGCTGAACTGTGAAAACTAATGTCTTTAGCGACTGTTTGTAAGCGTCAGCAGAGCACCTCAGACTCCAGATCCCGAAAGCCTTCAAAAAATGAATTCTAGACAGTCGGACCAGCAACAAAAAACGCGCGACGCCAGTATATGTCCTGAAACGGTGGCGTGGTTCAGAGACATGACGACTGCTGGCTAAACGCAAACGCTGCATGCAGACAACGACGCCAAATCGTTTTAGGCCTAAAATCATCTAAAAGTTAAAATCACACTATTTTGCTAATGATTTCAATAATTCAGCGCCTTTTGTTTGTTTCACAGCAAAAACTGCTTGAGAATACTAACATGAGTTTTTTTGAGTGTTTTTTAATCTCAAGCTAATCGGTGTCTGATTAGTAACGATGTAAGTGGGAAAAGTAAAAATGCATGCTGATGATAGCAATAACCAGGACACTGTCTTCAGTGCCACCGCCATGGCAAAGCCATAGCGGTTTGCGAGTGTTGGGTTGGCCATTAGTCCACTTATAAAGGTTCACACCTACCATCGCGATTTTATTATTAACTCCGAAAGCTACGTGATATTTATTATACCGTCGAACGGAGACTGAGTGGTTCTAAAGCATTACGGTGAGCTGCGTTCAGAGCCATGGATCAGTGCAGCTGTTGTGATAGATACACAAACGTTGGGACTGGGATACGTGGTGATGCACTGCGCGCTCTTCGAAGATCAGAATCCCGGATTTGATGTAGGATCTCACACCCACGGCGATCAACCGCAGAGGTCGTCGTTAGCGTTATCGCTTGACCAGTGCGACATCATCATGGCAGTTTAAGTTCGTTTTGGAGAAAAAACGAGTCCCAAAAGACGTTGAAGAGGAAGATATTGAGAAAGGAAAAAGAAAGTTAAATGCTTTAATGTAATTCTGCGCGCCGACTAGGTGCATTTGTTCCCACTGCCCGTCGAAATCAGTCAATCAAAAAATTACCACTTACAAAAATGCTCAGTGGTTTACGAGATAAAAAGTAAAATACAACTTTAAAAACTCTACCATTTTTTTCAAAAAAAACCTAAATTAATGGCACTAAATCTCGCAAAGACAGTAATGTTTGTTAAAGATCGCGTTTAAATAACGCAGTGTTGAAGGAATGACAAAGGGGTGCTTACGATTACGCGCAGCACGTTTCCGCGCAGCGCCAAAAATGACCTTTTTGCACGTTTCGACGCGGCCGAGCGACGCTAGCTTGGCGCTGCGCGGAAACGTGCTGCGGGTAATCGTGAGTAAACCGTGTTGAACTGTTGTTGAAGCCACGGTAGCAGACTGCAACCTACGAGAACGCTTGTTGTCCGAATGTTAGTCGCGTCCGTGGTTGTTCATAGCGGAGACTGCTTGCTGCCATACCAAAGTCGTGATCGCAATGTGGCACTGGCTGTATACGTGACAATGGCAATGAGATTGAAATGCTGCTTGTGAAATCTTGTAAATCAAATGCAACAGTAGACACACTTTATACGTGATGCGGTATTGCACCGAAAGCCAGTGTAATCGTTCGACAGTGCTCGTGAGTCGTGACGTGATCGCGGGGGCGACAAGTCCGATCAGTCTGACAGCTGCGTTCTGAACACGTTGACGTGGTGGGTGCAATCGTAGACTTCGGCAGACTAGCCAGTATACGTTGCAGTAGTCCCAGTAGTCCAGGAAAGACGGCGCCTACGTTATTTCGCGCGATAACTAACACCGTAACGCCGCAACGCGTGGTTGTGGCGTTTCATTACGATGTATGCGCCATTTACACGATCTGATTTACGTCATACAACACCTTGCCTGTTAAAAGATGCGTAATTTCTTACCACGCTCTACTCCCAATGCACACGATGTTACTGTAACGCAGAATTATTTACCAGTGGGACAGGGTTTTCACTGGGCCGGACGGTGTTCTGTGCACATCGTCCAATTATCGTCACTCACTGTACGGTGTTGATGAGATTAGCCAACGCACGTTAATTATGGAAGACTCTGGAAGTGCGCATTACACTCGCAGCTACGACTCCAGCCCAAGGGCAACATATCCACGCATTTTTCACATTTTGACCTTTTGCTGTTAGTAGGCCAATGTATATACGTATGTATGTATGTGTGTGTGGTACTTAAACTGCGAGTTTTGACAGTGATTTAGGCTGCAACTGATTTTCGAAAATGCCAAAACATGCTGACTGGTATAAAAGTGATGTCTTTGCAAACTCGCGAAATAAACTATGACGAACACAGTCACGATACTCTGAAGAATATTTCTTTACATTTTTAAAGACATAGCATTTTCTATTATAAAAAGATACTATAAGTTGCCATATTCCATGCTGTATTCGTGATATGACAGCGGTGGAAATAGAAATCTTTCTAATGCCAATGTCCAGGACGGCCAAAAATGATTTTGGAGCATTTCTAACCTTACAAAACACTTCTGGTAAAACAACGGCGTCGCAAGTAAGATTTAGTTTCTTTCTGTTTTTTTCTGTTTTTTTTCTTCTAACTTATGTTGGGTCAAAGAACCGGGACATTCATTCTGGCTAAATTGGATGCACTATCGATAATAAAGATACGTCATATTTTTAAAAACTTAAACAAGAACTCATATTGTCGAGCGTAGTAAGCGAAAACAACATAATGGGAGTCATGATTATCATAGGCGCACGCAGAACTTTTTTTTCAAACGGGAAAACAGTACATCAAAGAGATCAAGCCTCGAGGCGAGCAAAATGCCTCAAGCGTCAAGCGGGGTATGAATTGGAGAGAGTCATTCCCCTATACTCAGCCGACTAGAAGTTCTGGGGAAGCGTCGTGTTTACATGTACAACTATAACAAAAACCCGCATGTGATTTTGTTTTAGACATACAACGGTGCCTACACCTACACACAGTTTTCAGTTTTGTTTTAGTTTTAGTGTTACGTGTAGTAAGCTTCTTAGGAGAGTAATCGAATCGCAGGAGAGCTCGCTGCAGTTAGCGTATTACGCGGCGTGTTTTGTCGCGGATGACCGACTGACCTTCTGATAGATGGCGAGTGGCAGGGATATGGACAGTGAGGTGAGCCAGATGGCAACGATCACCAGTAGACAGAAGCTGGTCTTCATGCGCGGCCTCAGAGGATGAACGATGACGCAGTAGCGGTCGACAGCAATAGCGATTGATGTCAGTGTCGATACGTGCACACTCACGCCGAGGGCCATTGGCATCACGTGACACATCACCTGCCATCATTAACACTGCTGTACAGTCGTCTCTGAACAATTTTACTTAAAAAAAAACAAGAAATTTGAGCTAATGCTCAAGAGACACGCGACAGCATAGAACAGTTCCTGTTCGCAAACTGTCTTGGTCTATCTCCAGCATTTCGTCACAATTCACTCTTGAAGTGTGCGCCGCAGCCGAAAATCTAAAAAAAAATCACTAAAACCCCTTTTAGTGCTCAAGGTCGTTCAAAGTCATCAATATTGATACCGACTGAAAGCTCATCAACAGTTCTTGTTACGGTAAGTAGCAAGTCTATGTCTATTTGCAACCGTATCCACGCTAAACGATCCAACAGAGGTAAAATAACGACTTTTTTTGGGGGAGAGTTCTTTGGCGTTTGCGTGCGCAGGTTTCCTTAAACCTAAAGGGTCGAGACTTGCGTTGTTAAAATTTATGTTAAAGCGGAATGGCGTATTGCAGGTTTGCAGCGCAAGCAATTTCGCCAATTAATGCACATTTCTTGTCTGTCTGTCTGTCGTGTGACAGCACCGTGCTTAACGTATTGATATGTCATTTGATAGGCAAACTCGTGGGGTCCCTATTGTATCAAATCGGGGTCCCTGACTTTCTAGGGAAAGAGGAGATTTATGGGGTAAACCTCTTGCCAAAACTTGCACTTGGCAATTTGTGATACACTAGGGAAATTTAGAGGTCAAAGTTTTCCTCCCCCAGCCGAAACACGCAAGTATCTTTTGCCAAATTATTTTGGTTCTTGTTCCTTCGCTATTTGTTAGCAAAGCAATCGGTAAAATTGCACTGCATGCTGTATGACAAGACACGTAAGCGTACCTCGCCGAAGGGCCAGCTTCGCAGCATGATGACCGCCGGCGTCAATGGCACGGCCAGTAGACACATCATGATGTCGGCGACCGCCAGGTTAGCAATGAAGATGTTCGTGATTGTGCGCATGGCGGCGTTGCGTGAGACGACGTAGACGACCAGCGAATTGCCGCTAAGTCCGACGACGAAGATCACCGAGTACAGCACGACGAACACCGCACGCAGCCAGTTGCTGGTCATCATGACGTCGTTACCAAGCGGCGACGATAAGTCAGCGTCCAACAACTCCGGGTCAACCGCGTCATCCAAGCCGTCCATGTCTTTCTCGTACTCCAGCGTCAGTTACACCCACCAATAGCGATGTTACGGTTCTTTTAGCCCTACAAACACACGCTGAATAACGTAACATACACCGTGGGCCATAAAAAACGTGGCACTTCACTTTTGTCAACATCTTCGCCGATAATTGATCAATTTTCAAAATTCTTTTACTGTCGCACTCTACAGATGCGAACTATTTAGAATTAATAGCTGTAATGGCTAAAACTGTATCTCAATTGTACGTTACAATAAATGATTGCCATATTCTCTCTTTTTAGCTTTTCGTAATGTAGTTAGTTAAATTACGAACTGCTTTAAAAAAGAGTGCGTCGGAAACAAAAAGAAACAGTTAAAATATTGATTGACCAATCTTGAAAATAGTGAGTAACAGACTTCGGGGCCGTAGTCAGCAAACTAAACATGCGTAAGCCAAACAATATAGGCCTACATGTAAATGCACGTAAAACGAAATACTTAAAAATTCAGCGCAATCCACTGTAGCTTTTGATGTGTTATGTATGTGGCCGAACGCAGTGCATTTAATCGCGAAGGAAGAAGCAACTGTTATGAACCTGTTATGCTCATTCTGCAGTTAATCATGTACAAACAGGTGCAGTGCAGGAATTCACCGACATCATTGGTGATCGGTTAGTCGGTTGATTACGACGTCGTCAGATCTTTTGTTTCTGCTCAACGTCCGCAAAATACATCCTGCGTTGTCATCTCTGGCATTACTCTCTTCCGCTGCTGGAATGGTCAAGCTACGAATAGTCAGCCAGTTCAATGTGCAGAAATAGTAGCATCGGCTTCAAAGGGCTGATTTACATGACCGGGCTGTAAGCCTATCCATATTTTTACGCTTCAAACGATGTGACGTTACATTTATTTTAGGTAACATTGCCTTTGTGTTTCCGAGATAGGAACATGCATACAAGCTACGGGACGGAAGAACAGATGGAGTAGACAAGCACACCCGTAATGCGGTCTGTCACGACGGCCCTAAGGGAATAATATTAGAAATTATCCAAAATTATGATAGCCTACTGTTCGATAAATCCTAATACTTCCTATTAATTATAATAAAAACTCTATGTACAGCTTCCAAGTTCTGACGGTTTTATCGTAAAAACATCGTCACTTAGCGAGTGAGGACATTAGGACAACCAAATAATTTCTATCTGGCAAAATGCAATCTGTCCTTTTTTGTTAGATTGTTTGGCCTCAGGAAACAAAACTGCAATAGTGTGCCTAACATACGGTAACTTTGTGGTTAAACTGTTTCAGCAAAGTCCATGGCTGTAGGTAGTCCAACTTGGTACCACCGGGTAGCCATCGGGCAACCCTATTGTTCAAACATATTCCGGTATAAAACGTATCGTTTAGCCACAACATATGCGTCACAGACGACAGACACAAAAGCGTACCCAAAGCTCGACTTTAAGGGTCGGCCAAAAACTACGCAAAGAATATACGATACAGATCGCTGGCAGCAGTTAGGCGCAGAGTGCAGATTGTTATACTGCCGCCAGCGCGACTCGACTTCAACGCGTGTCGTCGCGCTGACTAATGGTCCGTGAAGTGTTTCAGCACCTGAGATGCTAGCGCTAATTACTGTCGTTAATTCTAGTGGTTTGTTGACGTCCATTGCAAAACAGCTGAGACTTAACCCATGTGCTGCTGATACGCCCATTCCCACAGCTTATTTATGTGACTGCTAAAACATTAAATGCTGCACTAAAAAAACTCACGCCAATTGCACGGTGGTGCAGATACCGCTTAGCATAAATAATCGGAATGGCGGCGATTACACGTTATTATTTTTTACGTAACAAATAAACATGACGAAGATCGTGATAGTTAGCGACAAGTGATTAAAATTTAGCGACTGCTAGTAGTGTACCTTTTGCTGAAATAAACAATGATGTGGTATCTAAAAAGCACCTGATTAGACTGCAAAGCTTAACAACATTTTTTATAGGCTACGTGCCTTAAACGCTGCTAGAATATTTGCCAGCAAAGAAACATCAGGAACTGCAGGAACTCACGGAACTGCAAACCACCACATCGAGCGCATTTGAGGTTATAAATACAGTTAACGGGCTATATAAATTACTTACTTACTTTGAAAAAGCACTAGTACAGGTTAAAGACTATTCGTGGTGTTGTGGACGACTGATGGTGGCGGTTTATGGTAAAACCTCGTTATCATCAACACTCGACTGTTGCTGCTGCAGGGTCGCGGTCGTCGCCTCGTCTTAATCACTTCAGTGCAGTTTAAGCGACATCGTTAGTCGCTCTTTTTACTTAACTCTTGACTTAGCGTTTGCCACGCAAACTATCAACTGCACGCAAGCCCGATAAGGCTTATTTTCTTCTTCGCGAACGAGGAAAGAACTTTCATTATTTTGGTAATCAGAAATGACGATTTTCGACATGCGATCTACTTGAACACCGGACGACAATATTTGTACGTTTATGTTCCTATAAGTAGTTACCCCATAATCAAACACTTTTAATAGACGGCGATCTCGAATGAATGCCGGACTTTCGCCGCATCACTGAGTCGTCATTTTTTGTCAGATTATTCATTTCGATAATTATTCGTGCGCTATCATAATAATTATTAACATGTTTTGTTATCAGATAGTTATGTAGACAATCTAATAAAATATTCGCAAAAAATGATAACAGAAGCCGTATAAACAATGGGTAGACTCACATATAAAATCTGCATATTAATAATTTGCAGCGATTGTAGTAAGGCGTGAATTTATATGGCGTAAACGCCTATATAATGCGGTGCACATACTACTGCTTATAAAATAGTGATTTGTCATCATGAGCTGCATGAACGTGTCACTTGACACACATTACTATGATATTACAGCGCGAATTATTAGAATAGAATGGAGTGCGAACTAGGTAAAACGACTATGACATATGACTATCGACGAACCGTGCGGCTTGTGTCTCGGAGATGTCGACGCGCACCGAATAATAACGACTGGCTGTATGTTGACACATAATAATAATAATTCTGCACATATTTCTTTTGTTTTTTTTCGCTTGATGTGATTCTCTGTATGCAGAGGCGAAAACGACATTACTTATACCGAGTCCACGCGGTCTTACACATCTAAGACAGTGTGGAAAGACTATTAGGCTACAACACAGCCCGCCGTCATAATTATGATACTGATATGCGTTATTAGGCCTATAGCCTACTGGCAAGATGTCGACGAGATGCAGCAACATCAGGATAATTTCTTCGCTTTTTGCAAGAACAGTATACTGTGTTTTTGACGTCCCATGATACAAACGAGTACGTATAGGCTACGTATTCAATGTGCCTCTGATAACGCAACAATCCCTACAGTCTGTTGCGGCTTCTTTGTCAACAGCGTCTGTGTTTTCATTGCTCCGTATTGAGACCGATGGGTGTTGGCGGCTTCGTTTAGTTCTCTCTCTCCCTCTCTCTCCCTCTGGTGGCGCTAATCATGCAACCCGGTGATACAACATCTGCTGCTGCTGCGGCTCGCAATTAATTAGTGCAGCCTATTGCCGCTGAACTGGGTACGGCATGTCCCGTGAATTGATTGTAAATTTAAGGAAAGAAAGTGCAATGGTATGGCAAGCAGTGAGCATAAATCTGTACGGAGTTAGCGGAGTCCAGAACCCCCTACAAAAGCCAGGAGTAGCACCCCGGGTCAGGGGATCAAAGATTAGATCTCAGGTATAGCCTACATGAAAACTTTCCAGCTTTTTGGTGCACAAAGAAAGACAAAATTGCCTTCTATTAAAGCCTATGTATGCCGCAAACCAAAACAGCCAACTGTTGGTGTGTGACCACAGACCTCGCTATTATTTAAATGAAAAACACACGCCAAGTGCATTTTTGCTACGATGACAGTGTGAAATATGACAGTGATCTTAAGTTACCACTGCATCATTTACCACTGTGTCACTTGTGAATTGTTTTTACCTCCATTCTGTTTTTGTTTCTGTTGATGTGATTCTCTATAACATAATTTGGAAGCATGGCTAGAGTGGCAAGATTTCTAATAAACAAAAACGTAAAGAGGTTGATCATGTACAAATTCTACACTGCTAGAGACTGTGGTTTGAACAGTAAAAGAGACGAGTTTGAACTTAATGCAAGAAAGAATTTGTACTAACCTGATATGTAAGTCGCTAAACATATTACAGTGTGCTCAGTGTTTCGGTCTCCTTTACATGCCAAATTTAACAATAAGGCCAATGGCTCGCAAAAGCAGTTTCCCTGTTTCCACGTTGGCACCGGTGTCCACTGACGCGGCATCTGATCAGTGACGGTAACTATGAACGCCATCACGCAGTAGGCTAGCTAGTTACTTATCGAAACTACTCGAGGCGGCACCTTGCACGGTTGATCGCACGAAAAGGCGTACTCGTGTCAGCAGACGTGATGCAGCACAGCAGCAGCAATTCTGCATCCCGCATTCAGGGAAGACGCAGGCGAACGAACCGAACGACGTACGAAGCAAAGTGGACAAAATCGATAAGCCCGATTTACGATAGTGGCATATCGTTCCCACCATATGCTGGCTTCCTCTGGACTGCCTTTACAAAAAGCTTACTGGACCGTGGTTTTTTACGTTATTCTGAGCGCGGCCGTTTACCGCCAACATATGGGCGTTAACAGAACCAAATTTTACAATGTTTGCTAAAAATGACATTTTTTTGGATCCGATAAACTTTTACTGCAATATTCTATAACGGTTGTCTTATTTTTTTGTAACACAGACTCAATTCAGCCTTTTCCCAAAAGCGGCATTCTCGACGACGTCATACTTACATCTACAATACCTATGCAGTATGCACCAAATTCGGCGGAAAGGCAAATTTTATGTTTTTAGTCAGTATCTAGGTGATTCGCGTCCAAAGTTATAAAAATATATTTTAATTTGTTAAAAGGTTTGTGTTATCAAGCACGAAAAGTTTACCGTGAGAAGTTATAGTAGAACAGCCATTGGACTGGCACGAGAACACTAGTGTTAAACGGGATCGAGGTTACGATAAAATGACGGTTCATTTTTCATATCATATAAGAGAAAATGGACAAGCTTTCTATGCATACTAACGCATCGAAGCACGTGTTTATGTGAGTTTGCTGACGTTTATCGTCAGGATAGATAGGCATTTTATTGTTCACGCTCTGCTGCTTTATCAGTGCTCTCTCCTGCATTTGACCCGTATCTTGACCCTGTAGCCATACATAATTTCATGGTAATGCAAATAAAAATTTTAACCTCATTAAACTTTTTAAATCACAGTTACGCCCGTTTTTTGTGCTTTACCGTTATTTTAGCGAATAACGGTATGTGAGTTTTTTGCACCGTAAAATATTATTTTTAATCTTGAAATGCATAAAAAATTATGTTCTGGCAGCCGTCTTTTGTCATCACGTAATAAGTAAATTTACAAGTTCTTCTTACCCAAAGCTGGAGTAAAGGGGAAAAGGCGAACAAAGAAAAAAACACAAAAAATAAAGAGAGGACAGTGGCTAGAAAGACAGCGAAAGTTTGAGAATCTGCTAATGCTGCTACTTACGTTCTCATTGCCTCTGACGTTTTCGATTGACGACAAAAAAACAAATTAGTATTCACTGGCTGCAGCGTTGCAGATCAGACGCCAGTTCTGAAGCTAATCGATATACGACAGCGGCATGTGTAGGCTAACAGGATGTTTACACGATCCAGTAAACGTCCAGCAAACGTCCAGCATTAACACGTGCATTTTGAATACATTTGCTGGAAGTTTGCTGGACGTTTGCTGGATGGTGTAAACACCCCATAAGTCACTGTAAGGTTAAGCCCGGCACTAGATTAATCAGCGGTTTGCGTTGAGTCTCTCCGCTGAAACTGCTCAAAAATTTACACCACAACCTTACTGTCACTTATTAAACGCTATCACAGGTTGCATCGTCTGTAGTTTTACGTTTTCCTGTGCTGACCTATTTCATGTAACTTATCAGTAATTTTTTGCACTGCGAATTAACCTAATGGCCAATTTACACCTACAACGCCGACGAGACTCACTAGTTGAGTTGAGTCGTGTCGTAAATGTGAATGAGGTTTTGTAGGTTTTTTGCAATTTTGGTTGCGAGACACATTTTAACAGTGAATTGCGCTTAACTACTACAGATAGACCGGCACAACCTGCGTATGAAATTTTTAGCATAAAACGTACATTTTTAACCGTCTAAGTTTCGACGTCATACGTTGAAAGTCTTCTGAGGGAAGCCTCAAATTTGGGTACTTCTTCAAGAGGCACTATTATTTTGTTGCATCCTCAGGTGGCAACTGGCAAGATCGATGCTGTCGCGCGTCACATGAGCTTTTCTGAAATTACTTGCTAAAACATTATGCTTCTTAAAGTGAAACAAAGTCTGAGATATTTTATTGGTTCTCAAGTTAGTTTGTCAACACCGCGTGTACAACGTAAGGAGACACTATAAAACGTAACTTGGACCATAGTCAGCATCGCCCTCTCACAGTGACCTTCGAGTCGATGCGCTCATCTCCGTTTCTAAGGCCCTGAGCCGATGAACGACCGCTACACTATTAAGCTACACCGAGGAGACACTATACTCTGGTTCATATCTTTATAAAAAATTTGATACTTTATATCAACCGAATCTAGAATTTTTTACTGGCGCACATATCGGCCTAAGCGGCAGAATAATGTTACTATAAAGTGTCACTATGCGCTATTGAAATTTCGATGCTAAAACTTGGCCTGCCGTGTGCGATTGACACTTGCTAAAAGACGAACTAGTATGCACAGACTTACTGTATAGCAGGTAGCAAGTTTGTGGCAGATGCAAGTGGCAGAAATAAGCTCAATTATATCATCATTAATAAATCTACATCAAACGAAAATAACCTAATTTTGACACGCCCGAATACTGACGAAACGTAGTTCGTGTGCGAATAAGAGTGCCTTGCTCGACTTGCTCCTGCGGCGTCATAGAGTCGGCATTCTCTGCGATGATTTCAGTGCGGTTAATGTGAACATCTTTTCATCAGTGAAACAAATTAAGGTAACATCATTCCGCAACTATTTTGAGCAGCTAAATATACTTGTCTCAAATGGCAAACAGCCTGTCACAGTCTTTTATTTAGCAACAGTCTTTTTATTTATTTAAATATTTATGAACATGTTTATTTGTCCAAAAAATGACAAACCGACGAACAGGCATGATATATCTATAGATATATAAGCCTACAGATAAAAGCAACATATCTAGCAAACTTGACACATATAACATCTATAGAACATCAAACTAATGGCATCTAATGCACGGATTAAATGACCAACACACGGCAGCCGCTTACATGTGGCTAGTACAAAACACGATAAAAACAGAAATCTCTTACAACGCAATAAAAACAGTAAAAAATATTTGTGGAGTGTGCAATTAAACGGTAAGTTTGTGGCTCTTTGGCTGATAGCGTGAAACTTACACTCTAAATGCGTGCGCGTTTTCTTTGCCATCAGCGTGCAAGTAGTTATATTCCACAAGGTAGTCTAGCGACATGTTTAAGATGTGGTGGCATTCTTAATAAGGTCACTTCAAGCTTTAAAAATGTGTTTTCGGTTTCAGCCGGCAAAAAGGAGAGACAAGACAATTTTTTCTTTCAAATTTTTTATTTTTTCATATCATGACAAGTCATGTAATTTTACACGGTACACTAAATAGTATTCACAAAAACTAAAAGTAAAAATACTGCAGCATAACAAATTAAATATAAATAACTTTTTCAGTGAAGCTTAAAAAACAAACTAAAAACAACAAAATGTTTGGGAAAATCCAATAAAAATTTTAAAGACGCAAAGTTTTTAAGGTACAGACGGAAACCAGTAACTCATAAATTTTTACGCCTCATTAAAAATTTGAAGGGAAGCGAATAAACGTGCCATAAAAAATTAACATTGATCATCAATATTTCGTGAAATAGGCTTAAGCACGCTGTGACGTATTTTTCAACACATACTGCATAAAATGATAACAGTCGTTCCAAAGAAGGCAACAGTGGTCGCCGACACGACATAAAGAGCAAGACAAAATATCAAACAGAATTGGAGTAATTGTGCAACACGAAAACGTCAATATTTAGTTTTGCCTGCACGGCGTCTGAATAACGGGAGAGAGAGAGAAAGTGATATAAAAAGAGAATGAAAAATCTATACAAACTGGCATTGTGTTGCACGCATTGTCACCAACATATTGTAATTGATCGTTCGCTATTGGATGCTGCACGCGAGTCAATTCATGATGCGCGCTGACCTGTGCATTCATTCGACCGGCGATAAACGAGTCAACGTTTTTTTTCGATCGTTTTTGTGACATAAATCAGAACACGCGGCGGTCTGTTGACAGCGGAAAGACGGTCGACGGCATTGGCAGTGGCGGTCCACATGTCTCATCGTATATTATGGTCTCTTGGGAACTATCTGCGGTATTTCATCAGGTTCATCGTCAGCATAATCTATCTTCCTGATTACATCTTCCTGCACGTGTTTGAGACTCTGACCTTCCGTCACACCTGCAGTCTGTTATTTCACGCACGCTTAAATTGTGTACTTTTCTACGACTCTGTCTTGCTATAAATCGCTGTGGGTCTTCGTTTTCATGTTATAAACTATAATACAAAAATTGCCAATAATTTTCACTCACCTGTCGCCATATAATGAAACCTGGCATAATTTGCTTTCATGTAAAACAAATTCAGTTACCACCTAAATATTGGTCAATGAAAAAAACTTGACTAAATTGCCTCAAGTTTTGTTGTTGTTTTGTTTTGTTGTGTGTTAACTTGCGACTGCTATAAGCGACCGTTATTGTTAGACAGCGTGTCTGTATTCGACTGTGTCCAACTGTCTGTTCGCAACTCGGCTACTGTATATATCTCGTACACTGTGTTCTGTAAAAAACTGACTCCCTAGACATCGTGCAATAAAAATGTCAAATCTGAACGAATCTAATAAGGTTGAAAAGTTTGCTGACAGATATGTCAAAACCTGAGCGAACTCGGACGATATGTTGAAAATGAAACATTAGTCTTTATAGCATTTAAAGAGTTGGCGTTACATTGTTAAGTTTATTCATTTTTTTCGTTTCTATGCTGTTTTTTTATTTGCGAGTTATGATAGATTACTGGTAGGAAAAATACTTAATCCCCAATAAATTCCTGAAGCAATTGGCAAATTTCGTTGAAAAATACTATTTCTTATCAAAATTATTAAATGTTGAATATCGATAACAAAATATCTTTGTTACCATTATGGCGTTACATACTGCAGTCGCTGAAACAAAAGTGACGTTTGGTGAGGCAATCAAGAAACGTAAACAATAACAAAATGGTGTTTTCTGCAGACAATCATGTTTTAATTAAACTGTTGAGACAAGAGAAAAAGTATGGTGCTAAAACGTTTATCGCTGAATTTCCCAGCAAGCCGTGGACACTGTCAGGATTAAACAAACGGTTGCCTAATACTGGACATTTCACGTTTTGCGGCAACCTCACAAAAACCGCTGTAACTATTGTTCGCGTAGACAGATTTAGCTGAAATTTGACAAGTTGATTACCAATAAATGATGCATTGTTGATGTAAGATTTTGCGTAAATCAAATATTGTTTGTTAAAGTTACGCAAATGTACACTAACAGAAGGGTTTACTTGTGCAACGCCATATTGGTAACAGAGATATTTTGTTATCGATATTCCACAATAATAACTTAACTAAAAAATATTTTTTAACCAAATTTTGCAATAACTACAAAAATTTACTGCAGATTAAATGAACGCAATTTCACTTAAATTTGTTTAAATTTGATATTTTTATTGTACGATGTCTAGGGGGTCAATTTTTATACCGGACACAGTGTAGCAATCAAGGTCATCATCATCGGCGTCGTAGAAGGGTTTAACGTGACCCAAATAATAAAAATTATTTATAGAACCACCTTTGTAAAATGTAAGATAAATAGGTCTGAAAGTAAACGACGAAACAAGAATGTTTTGAGACGCTGCAGAAGATCGAGAGTGACGATGCAGAAATAGCTTGATGTCAAATCAATGAAATCCGTCATCTGTTGCTGTGAGTCGGTTCTGTCACAACACATCTGCTTCTGTTTCCTGCATGGTCTGCCGTTGCCGTAACTGCGTACGATTCGGCGCTGATTTTAAATATCTATTTATTTTAAGTTTCTGGTCAATTCAGCAAACAGTGCACGTAAGTTTTTTTTATATTATAAACACAACTTTGTATACGTATGGTACGGTACGGTGGGATCTTTTATAATTGTTTTATCGCAGTTTTCCAAGCATTTGTGCCAGTAATTACATATATAGTTTCTTGGCTACAGATTTACAGATCCTAGTGTTTCGCTTAATATGTAAATAAATCGATCCGATTGTTTTTATTGCGTTTCTTGACTACCAGTAAGCCTATATGCCTTAGCGTCCAGCAGTGCAACGCGCTTTGACAACGTTTTAAGAGCACCAGTTATCCAAATCCAAGTACTCATACTATCATAGCGTGTCAATTAGTCTATATAGCCTAGTAATGCGGTCTGCCAAAACCTCGCAGATCAGCGCAGATCCCACTGTGATCTATGGTGTTAGGCAAACGTTTGTAGCCTATATACTGCTCTACTGACTATACCAATGGCTATAACAGCTGTAATCAATAGGTTACATGATTGTGCATATAGCATATGCTACTGCAAGTCATTTCCAAATGCTCGACAAAGTGACCACATCACATCAATTCTACATGGCATTCGATGGCTTTCAGTTTCGGTGATGCCAGCGAATCAGTTTCAAAATCGCTCGCTGTTTTCTGTTGATGCACTATCAACAGAAACAATCTCCAACTCTGCTTTACAGAGGAAAATGTCCGTGGTCGTTCTCCAATTTGTCTGCATTCAATCAATCAATCAATCAGTCAAGATTTCTTAACAGTGGCCAAGCAGTAGTCCAAAAATTGCCGCTAGGTTCACTATTTATTTTACATAAAACAGTCAGGAAATAATTTCTGTAAAGAAATGTGTTTTGAGCCGCCAACGAAATGTAAGCTAGACAGTGACCCAGCAGACGTGACATCCTCCGGCAGGTCGTTACAGCTATGCGCTGACAACCGGAAAAGCTCGGCTGCCGACGGATGACGACTTGACAGGAAGCACTGAAGTGCTGACATATCGGCGGTCAGGAAAGAGGTCAGTGACGCGAATACCCTGCATTAACTAGACGTATTCATCTGTGTAAAACGCAGACATGAACTAAGCAGTGAAGTATCACTTTTACTGACTATCCTACGTGTCAAAGTCAAAGAGCTCTCTGAGACTCGGGGGCTGCGCGCGCCAGAAAACCGTCACTGAACACGTACGAGCGGAGGATGTAAAAGCCGCATTACTTCACACAATGTCACTCATGTAATGCACACAATTTGTGTATCTATCACCCGGCGTCGACTTGGCGCTAAACTGTGCGTTTTCGGCGCCGTTCACCGCTGTTTAGTCTTGCTGAATATTTACTTTCCAGTAAATTAAGCACCTCTCCGTACGTACGTAACCGAAAGCATCAGCTACAACTTTCCCAGAAGACAAGACCTGAATGACAAACTCTTTATCGTTAGATTCTTCTTTAAAGTCAATTACTAACTTGCGAGTTTAACTTCTGCTTCTCGCTGGCATTACCTTGACGTTGACTTTGCTACCATCGTTTTAATTAAACTACTTGATCTTAGTTCATTTTATTCTTGTTATTAGTTACGATTTTCGGTCCGACGAAACATCGCACCGAGCGGTCCGGTGAAGTGGTACGTCGGATCCACAATTTTCAACTATTTTTGAACGAATATATGACAGTATATGATACAGATCAACAGTAAACAAGTCCTATTTATAAACGTGTTTGTGACAGTCAAGTGTAAGTCTACTAAGCAGTGTACAGAATTATCAATGATTCTCACGTGTGGTGTTTGCAGTCAATAACCAGTCTAACCAACAACCGCAAAAGCAAAACACTATCTTATCCTATACCGCTTGCCAACCAAAGTCACACATATAGCGGCCGTTAGTCACTGCTAATTGAACTGGATTGTCGGACGGAAGTCTCACGCGTGTCTTATGACGTGATTCTAGCTTGGAGTCGCACTATAAAACAGTGTATATGAGCCATTAGGTCTTACCGTCCACTCTATCCGCAATGCGATGACTATACTATACCGTGCAGTCCCCAAGCGCTGGCACATGCGCGGTGGAATAGGCTGCAATAACAAACTGAGTGCAAAAAAGGCGCAGTTAAATACCTAGGGTTTTATTGTACAGGGTGGGCCAAAAAGTAACACCTGTTTGGTATTTGAGTTTGTTGGATGTTGGATGCATTGTGTTTGCTACTTTTTACCCACATATCATTTTTTTTCACTAACTGATGTTTAGTTAACTAACTTTGTTTAGTGATGTTAACAAGTTTTGCTTGTAGCCTTGTATGCAAATAAGTCATAACTTCGGCACGATAATTGCATTAATTAACGACGAACGTTCTTCGATTTACAATTTACGTGTAAAGAAAAAATAGAATTTCAAACAAATATAAACATGTTTTCAAAGATAGCAAATGTTAAAAACGTTCAAAGTGTATAAGTACCTAGTTCTTTGCAGCTTATATACCACTATGTTGACGTATAGTTGAAAGGTGTCACTTTTTAGCCTACTTCGTATGTACGTTTTTCGATAGTGATGAACTGGAAGTAAAAAGTTTGCGTTGACTCGCGAGTGACAGAGGTGCCACAATAGCGAGTTCACGGAGTCACCGAAAACCCGAGTTAGAAATCGATTTCTGAGTCAGGTCACGAATCGCAAGTCAATGACGCCTATAAAATGTCCTCAACACTAACTGTGTACTTTCCACGAAACGTGCGACTGGCAGTAACGCGAAAACTATTCCGAATGTCACACTAAACCATAGCAAACCATTGCGGCACAAACTATACAGGATGGTCCAGAAGACAAGAAGAGTAAACACCACCAAGTTTTGTCATGCAAGTTGATTAAATACTTACTACTTAGGCTTACCAATTTTTGACAATCTTTTACTGACAACTATATAATAATTCAACAATAAATTTGCAATAAATTGATCATTAAATATCCGTCAATGCCTCAAACGGTTTGCGGCACAAACTTGTAAAATGCGCGAAATATAGCGTATCTATGCATTGGCCACATTTTTGCTGAAAGGTGTGCTCGGAGTCGCTGAATCCATAAACAATTAACTTCCAATATGCAGTTTTTGCGCAAGTGTACATACGAAGTAATTGTCGCCAAAACAACCAAGTCGTCAAGTCGCTAAAATTTACTTGGCCAGTTCATTCTGACAATAATACTTTACAACGTAATGCAGCAATTTTGAACAATCACTTTATTGTATAAATTAAATATTTTATTGCTGAGTGTATCAGTAAAACAAAAACTGAGAAAAATCAGCAAATTCAATTAATTTATGAGGAAAACGTTGTGGATTAACTTTTAAAAACCACTTTATAGTGTTTTCTGTTGTGAAACTGAAAACGGACGTGATATAAGCGGGTCCTAATGCAGAAATACGGCACCAGAAATAGACAGCGATGTCACGACATGGCAGCGTCATTTACGCTAACGTACGGACGTGTTTCGTGCATTATTAAAGCATTTGTGTAACTAAACGACGCGCGCAGTTGCTGAGCCTGCACTCTGGAGACAAAGCAGCAGGCGGTGATGCGATTGGTTGCATCTCTTTTTAGATCCACCAGCCTTTCTGTACCGGATACCGTACTGCTGGAGTAGATAAGCGAGTATACGCAATACGGGCTTATACCGGGCTGACTAAAATGCCGGACATGTAATAGCAAGACATACAATTAGACAGCAAAAAATATATCGTATGAAAATAGATTACCTTACAATGCAGTGTGCAATTTTTTTTTGAAAACAAGGTCAAAACACTGGAGTCGATTTGGTGGAATAGAAGCTATAAGAGTGTAAAAATAAATCTACTCAATCTATTCAATCGGAGAAGTGAACGGCTACAGCCTAAACAGTACTTTCATTTCTTGCGATTTTACGACTTGTGTTGCATTTTCATGTCCGTCATTTTCAGCGCCTTTTATGCCTCTCCAGACAGTGCGATATCGTAATTAAACCACATTCAGATCGCATAAACTACATCGTTGTTTGATTTATAACGCACGACTGCAGTCAAAAATTGTGCGAGCTAAGTGTAGTTTAAACTATACAATTAGTGACTGGCGTCAAGATCATAATGATTTTTTTGCTAGAGGTTCGTAAAATGTTGCCTTCGGTCTTCGACTTCGGGCAACATTCTACGAACCTTTGGCCAAAAAATTTTAATGATAATCGATGACTCCAGTCACTATTTGTTTTGTTATACCTCAAAATTAAAACAAAAAGCAATTTAAACAATAAGCATTTAACGATTTCAATGTTGCCGGCTTACTATTGCCCGCGCGGTCAACATTGCGTATTTGTTAACGTCACGTGACGAGATTTAAAGCAATCGGGAATCGCGTGCAGGTATTTTGCGTTAAGGCACAACTATCTTTACTGCGCGCTTTTTGGCTAGGCTGCAACGGTCAGTGTAATGCTTCCTTTTAATGCTTTCTTTAAAGTTTCGCTCCATTGTATTTATTGTGTCTACCGCGTCTGCTAAGATTACTAAACCTTATCATAACGTGCCGTACAACATTACGCCGCGGATGTAAAAAAAACTCTTGCCTCAAAATATCTAGTAATTACGACAGCCATCAAAAAAAACTCTGTTGCATATAATTTTTTTTAAATTCAACATAACTACCAAAATTAACTGCGTTTCAAAAATTGCGACGACTATTGTTTATTATTAAAATTAGAAAGTTTGATATTTTTGAACACTCCACGTTTTTTGCAGAATTTTTTTCGCCGTCGTTAGCATAGCTAATGTTAGTCGGCTAAGCTTGAGAACATGAGCGAATATAACACTAGCACAAAAAAATCATGGAATCGATTAGCCCTCAACGGTAATAGAAGTATTCTGTGATATATAATATCAATATAAGTGCAATTACGTTATATTTTAGATAGCCTATACTTTGTGTCATTTTGTTTTGTGCTATACTAGTAACTAGTTTGACTAAACATTGCAATTCCCTGAAAGCTTAGCTATCATTAATTTAGCAAAGTATGTTAAATTTGATGAAAGACAATGTAACCTAACAGCCAATATGCATGCATGTTGGTGACAACAGTCTTTATAGTCTTCGTAAAATATAAAAATTATCTACAAAAAATTTACCTGATATATCAAATTAAAAGATGCGTAGTACACGCATATTTGAACAAACAACTTACTTTTTATCACATTTGTTTAAATCTACATTTCTCAGCATACTGCATCGCACATGCATCTATGAGATTGTATAATAAATGTTCGCAAATCGCCATTTAAGCTACAAAATGTTGGCTTAGGTTGTTATTTTTGGCGCAAGAAACGAAATCAAAACCATTGTTGCCGTGGCGTTAAGAATACGTTAAAAACACGGCGCTTTTTTAAAATGTCATCAACAAAATGTACAAACAAGAAAGAAGACAAATATTGCAAGAGGTAACAATGACTCACTGTGTGAGAGAGAGCCCGAAACCGGTTTGAATGTCGATCGCTCACATTATGACAGAAGCACGTTGAGACAATTCATTTCTTTTGTCATCCGCGTTGTTTGCTGCTGGGTCGAGATGCTGACAGCAACTGATAACGTCTAGCTGCTGCTGCTGCTGCTGCTGCTGCCGCTGATGATGACGATGACGATGCTAGAAGTGAGTGCATGAGCCAGGGAAGTTACTGCGGCGCAGCCAAGAATTTATCTTGGGCTGCAGCCTGAGGCCCAAATGGCCGAAATTCGACGCCAAAGGCCGAATCAGAAAAGGGTTTTTTTGTCAAGAATCAGCGAGTCCACTCGCTGCCAGCTAAGAGTCTGGGGAGCGATGTAAGGTATTCAGTGAGAGTTCGGGCAGAGCCTATAGACAGCAAATAAGCGGGTGCAAGACGTGTATATAAAACTGCTAGCAGACACACACAGGCCCATCGAGAGCCACAACGGAGCCCGGGGAAACATTCTCGCGGGGCTCCCCAAACATTTTCACAGGGTTTTTCTCGGGAAAACATTTTAAAATTTTTTTTTCAAAATGGTACATTCTGGCATACTTTATATTTCTGGCCGACGGCGGGGCCCCAAACGTCGCGTAGCTTACCCCTCCTACCCCACCCTCTCGACGGGCTTGGACACACATTTCATCTATAATATATTCCTTCGCGGTCCATCTGCTGATGAAAACGCCTGCCTATGGGACATAAAAGTTTTAGCATGTTTGTCGCTGAAGTCACATCATCTGCACGCAGAAAAACAACGCATCATTCAGTATGTTGTCTCATTTACTTAGCAGAAGTCCGACGAGATCAAAATGTTCAAAAAAGTCAGCATTCATAATCTAAGTATTAGCGAATAACATCACAGTAAAATATTGAAAATTGAACGCGACATTTGTGGCTATACGTTTACAAAACATTTTCGTAAATGCAAAAAAAAACAGTACGGCTCAGTGACTTTTAACTCATATTGAGCTGAGTTTGAGTATTAATTTAAGTCCTGCAACATAAAGACCCGAGTCAGCCTCAATTGCGAGACACGAGTAGGAGTCTCCAACATCAGTGAAACAAAGACGTTGCAGCCCTCTGAGATTCGGAGACGTCGCATCATCATCACTATCACGCGATATAAATAAATTATCACCTTACGTCTTTCTCTATTTAGCGTTAAAAGATTACATTCGAAGGGTTGCTTGCCGACGTCGTCGTTGTTGTTGTCAGCTTTTCTTTGCTCGTCAGACGTCATCAGTTATGCAGGGCATTGTTGTTTTTTGCTTCCGAACGTCTGAACTAAATCGTTTAGCCTGGAACGGCAGTTGTATGTACACTTTGTTTCAATGTTTGATCACTGACTGACAAACTGTGTACGCTTTTTACTTTTAATTATGTGCATACATGGGGCTTTACATTGTGATCTATTGACAGTGATCGTATGCGGGCTATTTATTATTGCGCTGTTTATTACGCTCGCGGTCCTATTGAAAACAGTATTGATTGTCAGAGGGTAATATGATAGATTACACTAATGGCAGTTTCGCGTCAGCTAACTGAATGCACCATTACAATGCAGTATGATAGTGACGCGTAATGTAAGTATTAAAAACAGCGAACAAAACACACCTGCAGCTTACCGCATGTAACTAGCGCAGAAGGTTAACGAGAAAAAATTAAACACATGATATTGATTAATAACGATTCGGAAAAAAAACGAAAAATTAAAGTCGGTCAGCACAAGATAATTCAACGCAGAACACACTGTTTTTAGCAATTAAAATGCATGCATGTAAGAATCGGGGAAAATGTGGCAGCGCATTTCGATCTAAATTACAGTATTTGCTGAAGTAGAAATTGACAAGTTCCGACCTACGTACATGCATAGGCGGGAACGTTACTGCCCTCGTTACAAATGAGCGTAATCAGATGTGACTGCTTGCCCCACTCAAGGCGGATAAGTCCCGATACGTGACGTGTTCGCTGGCGGTGGCGACGTTATCCCAGCGTATCGCTTAACGTATATATATAGGCACGTAATCTCTGGCCGTTGTTAAAAATGCACTTCTGAGATTGTAAAGCGTTTCTGGTTTTGAGTCTATCTCATGTAAGAAGCGCTATAGCAAGTACCGGACTTTACCTTGCTATAGCGCTTCTTACATAAGATGGACTCAAGACCAGAAGCGCTTTACAATCTCGGAAATGTGCTTCCAAGTACCACTGTATGCATCCACGATCGTTTGATGCCATTCTGCAGTTACTTTTTTTACCTTTTAGTAAAACGCGTGCATTTTTAGCGCAGTTTATTGTTATTCGCCAGAAGCACATGTTCGAGTAATTACGGCAATGAATGGTGACTGAGTTTAAACGAAATGCAAGGCTCGCGGAAAGTATCGTGCGCGGTGGTTGAGCTGCTTATTTGCTTGCTGTTTGCACCCGATTGTTCAGTTCAGTCGGCTCGTTTAATGAGATTGCGCCTGCCACGTTCGCCGATCCCTGTCGTCCGTTATTCTGTCGCTGAAGCCGCGCGGCATCTCGTGGGCGACTGTCAGTGACGTCGACGTGCAGGAACTGTTTGAAACGTTGACTCCAATGCAGTAATGAACAGTTCGCATTTGTTCTGGTGTCGTTTCAAGTTGAAATAGGTCTATATAGCAGTGTCACCGTTTTTGGACGTTGCTCTTGATGCAATTACATTTAATGACATGTCGTACGTCATGACATCAAAAGCCGTTCAGACTACTGTAAATGTAAGACCAAAGTTAGTAAGTTTTTTAAAGTAGCAGTTTATTTTGCATTTAGATTACTAGGACGTTGATATCAGACATTGTTTTGACTAAAATTACGCTGAATTATTGAACTATAAAATACTGTGACCATCACCAACTAGACTTTTTCGATTGACGGCCCACGCATTTGGAACGACCGTCATTTTTTCACGAAAGCTTTTGCCTAATTATTTTCTGGACTAAACTTTATTAAACATTGTCTTTAGTGTACTTAGCAGTAATCTGTATTACTTAACCTATTTTAAAAAATCCAGATTGATTGACTGATTGCACGACTTACTGATTGATGAATAGAACGTTACAGGGCAGAGTAAACGATTTTCGCAAAATTTGCTTGTGCGTGCCACAATACATTGGAAGCGATAACAATAATTTTCTAGTGATTTTGGTGCAGTGCCGCTGGATCACATTTTCTCGTTTTCCTGACTTCCCTGCTGGCCCTCGATCTGACAAATTACACAATTCGTCGCAATCGGCACCGATCTCCATTCGCATTGCACGATCGGAGTCTTTAGAATGATCGAGTTGTACTTTTCAAGTTTCGAGTAGCGGTACTCAATGTTTAATGGGCCTACATCGTCAAATACCACTACTCGAAGATGCATCGAGCATCGTACTCGATTAGCGTGAGGGTCTAGGTTAGGTTTGGGTTAGGGCCAGTGTTATTCCATGAAGTTGGGGTTAGGTTTTGAGTTGAAGCTTGAAACTCGAAACTTGACTCAAAGTAGTTTAAAATTCGCACGATTAAGCCTATAAGCAGTTGTGAACCTGTACACATCGTAATCCGTATTCCGCTTTTAGTACGATATTGCAGGTTAAAGTAAACGGTTTTTGCTGCTTTTTAGTAAACTTATTTTGTGGTTTGGTTAGTGCTTGTTGCAAAGTTGGTCGGTAGTCAGTAGGCCCCACTTTTCGTACTCTTTTTTAAAAACGTACACGCACCACATTTACTAATTTTATTATTAGCTTTTGGTTTGTCGGAATTCTCTTGCGTTGTGGTCTGCTCAGAACGCTACTAGTCAGCCAACCATTAAATAAAAACACAGACTTCGTCAGTAGCTTACATTTAATCAACTATCAACTTTAATGTCAACTTTAAAAAGGAACGTATTTTGTACATACGAATTCACTGATTTGCGACTTGAAGAATAGATTACGCACTTATACATTTACGCATATTCTGTTTCCGCCAACGCGAGTAATAAGACTTCTTTTGTTTCTAGAGTCGAGTAGCCAGAGTACTGCCGAGCACAGCTGACGACGACGACCATCTTGTTATCACATTACGTAGGTCTATCTATCCGCTGAGCTGTAGTTTCAGGCTCGAGGCCATCGCATCATTTCAGTATGAAAGTGGCAGCCGTCCAGTAATAGCAGAGCAGCTGCGCCCTTTGATTGCTCAGAGACTTTCAATGACCATCATAAAAGGAGTAATATTGTCCCCGAATGCCGGAGACGGGACGGAGGGACGGGAGCGATGGAGTCGAAAAGCCGCAGCAGCAGCAGCAGCAGCAGCAGCATGGGCGACTCGACCGATGTGTCTATACATCTTGCGCCAGTCGCTAACGAGTTCTGCTGCCGCCGTCGCAGTCGCAGCCGCCGCGTATTATATGACGACCAAGAATCTTCGCCGCCTCATGTGTCCCCAGCCTGATGCCTGAGCCACTGCCAAATGTGCATTAGCTGCTGCTGCTGCTGCTGCACTGCGGTCTTGGCTATAAATGCTTAATTGTAGACGGCGGGCATTTATCCGTCAGAAAGCGACTTATGTCATCGACCGATAAAAGTCCAACGACATAATCATAATACACTGCATTATCATTATTTAGGGCTGTTTTTTAGGACTATAATGTCGCTGATGTTAGAGCTCTGAGGAGCAGACTTTAAGCTTTTTATACTCGTATTACTAATAAGTAAACAAATAATTAAAATAATAGCGGACTTAGAGCAAACAGATATAGGCCTAAATGATAGTCGCGCAGTAAGACTGGAGCGAAGGACGACAGTTACAGTACACGATGGCTTTCAACATAGGACGAATGCGACAGACCTTTCGATCATGTTACCTCCCCGGTGTATGGTCGGAGTGCGGTCCTTGATCGATTAACGTGTTTGTATAGCAATTTTATTTATTATTTAAACCGACTGCAAGCTACTGATCTTCATTTAACTCGGCTCTTTGCTGAAAAGCTCGTCATGCGGTCACATGCGTGTGCGGGGGTTACGCATAGTGATATTTAGCGTCTCCATGCAGGACGTAGACTGCGGTTAGAAAAATCACCGAGTTTTCATAACTTTATCAAAATTTGACCGATTTTTATTTTACCTGTCATGACTTCTTATTGCCTATTTTTAGTTATGAGCTACGTGAACGTTTAATCGTTGTAAGATGTCTTTTAATTTTTAACTGTTTAATATGCATTTTACCTTAACTGTTCACATAGGAATGTCCATAGTAACTGCAATCATGTGCGTTTGCCACTTGATAATAAAAGCATACTTACTCTTACTTATGTTGAAGTGCTGTTGTGATGATATGATAGCTTACTGTGTCTGTACTGTGATGTGAGTGAATTTGTAGTTCTTTTGCTGACTAAATGATGACGATGATGACTATGTGCCGTAAATAACCTACTCGCTCATTTACTCACTTCTGCATGGCGACAGCAACTATGCAACCACACTCCGTAAAAAATACGTTCTGCATCAACGTGTATGAATTCAGTGTTGTGAGCACTGCATAAATCGAGCGGACCGTATGGTTGCGTTGTGCATGACAAGCGGTCTGGAATGCAGCGCCTGCCGGGCAACTAACTATCAATGAACTCGACCAAGCAGAAGTTGATGTCTTCTCGACGACTGCAGTCTTTCAGTACCGTATAACGAAAGAACCCCATTGGACGCCGCTCGCTGTGATGTATTTATATGATTATTTATGTCGCTGTGTAATGCAAGTTGTTTGATAATAGGCCGCAATAAGGGTCTTGCTTGTCCGTCTGTCCGTTCGTCTTGTCCCCTAATGGCTTCTAACTCAAAAATGCGTAGAAAACCCAAAATTGGTACGAACGTTTCCCAGGGCAGGAATAACTGGTGCGCCAATTTTTAGTTTAAGCGATTGAAGGTCTCAAGATTAGAGTCAGTTAGGGTTGCGGGGTGAAATGGGCCAGTACTACGCGTAGTTAGGCGGACGGCTGCATATTATGTTGCCACATATATTCGTTTGTTTACTGGCCAAACAGCGGTCAGTTGCACCTGCTAAATGACAAATAGTTCATAATAAGCAGACCATTATTGCGCAGCGGTGCACCACGCCATTCCGTGCACTCAGACGACATTTGCGCTACACTTCTGGCGTACGTACGTGCGATTGTTAACAGTCGTGTAAACTCTAGAGGATAAATGCAGAATCAGCCAGACGTCTCAGCAGCAGCAGCAGCAGGCTGCGGATGTGGACTAACGATGTTCGTGTCATTGCTATGCTCCAGTGATCCAGCCTGAGACTCAATAAGATCGCTGCGGCGTAAGGCAAACCGATGTCGCCTGAATACACAACGAGCATCTTGCCACCCGACCAGCAACACGTCGTTTCTCTCCCCCCCATCCGCTCGTAGGGTCGACTTCCTGTCAGTCAGTCGCGCACACTTGCCGGATACATTCTGCTCCGTCGCTGCGTGCCGTTCCTGCAGAGTTTCGACGAAGCTCGGCCTGAAAGTATGTTCTGTCGGTCAAGCCATCGCTACACTGAATATGGACCTCCCCCAAACTCGTTCATAAACTATTGCGACTGTCAGCATTTCATTTGAAACTGGTGATTTACTTAGTTCTTAAACTAAGCCGCATGCTGTTTTTCAAGCTAACACGACAGTTATTGAATTATGTTGCTACAAGAGGGCTGGCGTGGCCGAGGCAAAATTTGGTTGCGTGGACCACAATGCGTGTGCTCTCCTGAGCTCAAGGCCTTCTTCAGTCGTTATAGTAAACTGTGATATCTTCAAATGACAACATGTGTTACATGCTTTTGTTTTTTGTGGTATTGTACAACTTGTACGGCATGCTATAAACATACCCACAACAAATATTAAGTGGAGTTTGGCCTTTAGCATTTAATTCCATTTGGGCCTTTTAGAATACTGGTTTGCCCCTCCCCCTGGTTGACGGCATTTCTCAGTAAACCTGTCTGAAGACAAGCAACAGAATAATCAAGCAGATGGAAACGATCTGCAAAGCCCGAACGACTTTCGCCGTTAAATCTTAACTACTTCTGTTATCCCTCAGACGTAAATACTTGGTCGATAATAAATTTTCCCTGCAGTACGCAGTAACTCTGTCCAACAAAACATTTAATGGTTTCTCTGCATGTGTCTGTCCCCAGAGCTTGCGCAGGGCCCGTTGAAAGTCTTGCGGTACGCCGTATTTGTGTGTATTGCATATAAATGTCGACTGCATTGGACGAACAACGAAAACCGGCCTCTGACATAGTAGCCTAATCTCGACGATAGGCCTATTTGTTAGGCTTGGCTCGGCTAAGGCCTGTTTCAGTACCGCCGTAGAAACACGGCCTTAGCCGGTACGTACGAGCAGCCTTGGATAAATAGCCGGTGCGGGTAGGACCAGCTATTTATCCGACAACCGGATAGGCTATTCATCCGGCTGCCAGATAAATATTCCGTGGCTTTGAAATTAGGTAACTAACTACGCACGCTTAGGCTACTTTATTGTAATTCTTTAAGCGTAAGTTCCTTAGCTCATAGTCGAATTTGCCAAATACACACAGGGCCGAAGCTCCTACGAAGGACCCCGCGGAAACGTAGGAAGCTTGCTTATTAAGACAGACTGTTCTGACTTATGATGTGTTTTGAAAGTATCTTTGAATTTACTCTTGACTGTTTATCTGCCGCGTTATTCAATGTGTGCAGTATCGATCGCTGTGCGGGATTCAATGCGATAAAAACGTGTAAAAACGTCGCAGCAGTGTGCATGATGGGGTGTTTACACGATCCAGCAAACGTCCAGCAAACTTTCAGCAAATGTATTCAAAATACACGTGCTAATGCTGGACGTTTGCTGCCATATGTCATAATAAACGAGCCAGCTGGATGTTTGCTGAAAGTTTGCTAGACGTTTGCTGGATTGTGCAAACACCCTATGAGTGATGTTTGAATTTGCTCTGATTAATGCAGGTCCACTACCAGCTCGGTAGCGTAGCGATGATGACGTTCAGCGGGAGTGCAGCAGGTAACGAAGTTGCCCGCCGCGCCGTATCGGTGATGAATCGACGAACACTCGCGATGACGCGATCATCCGCGGAACGCTCAGAGCACTTGCTTAGCGATCGACGAGCATAGATCAACAATGTGAAGTCTACCTATCTATTTTTCAATATTCATTCATGAATTTTACCATATTCGAAAAGTTCACAAGTTTTTGAAAATCGAAGTCGAAAATCGAAATTCAATAAAAATTTGTCAGCAAAATTACCACGTGGGCTAAACTGAAGTGTCAAACTGGTTTTTGTTCGTTGAGAAAAAAAATCAAAATCAAACGAAATGTCATTATTTCAATATCTGCAAACAAATCTTCAAAGTGCTAACATAGGCCTAAAGACGCAGACATTTTATCGTGTCTGTAATTCCGGATGTCACTCGCTCGCTGTTGCAATCGCTTGCTGACATTTTTTGGGCTCTTAACAAAACTTCTCGCCATTATAGTCTGCCTCTATGCAAAATTTTAACTTATAATTTCTTATGGGCCTAAGGTATAGTTAGTTCTATTTACCGAGTCAGTCAACCAGCCGGCCACCCAATTAGCTCGGCTTCATAGCTTAAGGGATCAGCTCGACTGAGAAAAGATGCCAGGAGAGCGCATTGCACTTAAGCAGCTGCGCATGTGGCAACAGAATTGCTAATCAACTCGTCCATTCGTGATTTACTAAGCGGCATCCGCCGCAGCTTTTTTCATGGCGCTGTATATTTACGGCGGAACGGACGTGCACCGTCTGCTGTCGCGACCGCCGCTGGCACCAGCTTAATGCTTTGTGGACGACGACTGCGCGTTCCGTTCCTTCCGTAGTAGCTGGTCTGGTGTCTGGACGGCACTGGACTGGTATCTGACTGACTGTACGTTATCTCAGTGTACACGGACAGATAAAATTGGCTTCCGGTTTAACAGTCACCTGGACGCACGCTGTATTATTCAAGCGTGAGAATTGACTGAGGCTTACGTGTTAAGTAAAAAGCAACACTTTTTTAGATTTCGATTAATTCGCTAACTACCCCCGGTATGCTCTAAGACAATAATACTTGCCAGTATTTTTGGATTGAAAACTGGCAGCAACCACAGATCTCAAATCTTCGCCGAAAACAGTGCTGCTACCTGGCCAAAGCAACCGATATGATATTTTTGGGGAAAGGGGCATCGTTCCACTTTTAAAAAAAGTATTCAAAAATTTGTTCAAAATTCGTGGATTCGGGCGCTGAACTAAATCGTCACCAAAATTTGAATGGTTGGTTTTTGATCGTTCTCGATTTTCACTCTTAATTTTCCTAAACATCTTTTTCATAACTTTTTCAGATACATTGCAACGTGTCGTTTACACCCTGTCTGTTATGGTGAAGAATGCTGGATAATAATCTAACACGCCACAAAATACTCCATCTGGAGTATTATGTGGCGTTATCGGTTCAGTTATCGGTTCTCAACCCTTTTACAGAATTTAATCATAATTCGTATATAAACTTATCAAGTACTTCAGACGACCAGTAAAGAAACGCGAACAAACGAAAAGACGGACTTTTGACACTGTACATTACAATAATTATGCGCACAGCGTTCTTGGGCGGAGGTACGAAGAACAGCGATATCAAGCTATGTTGAGTATTATTGACGATCGATTATTGGCAGAAAAAAACGTCTGCTGCGCTTGTGATAAGCACATAAAGACCGTCAAACGGCCATTTTGACATCGCTTTTATCGCCTGCCGGAGGCCATTTGTAACAGTAATGTTGATCGCTGGCTTTAAGGAGCTCAGGTTTTGTCATGATATACCCACAGAGTCACGCCGAGAAAAGGAGAAAAGCCCTGCTTACGTCCACCGATCAGGCGTTTTAGAAACTGCTCGCAAACGTTAATGCCTCATCTAGTAGCTGCGAATAGCCGAGTAGAAGACAAGAGAAAGAGAATGTACACTGTGTCTCAAAAACATCCCCGACATTTTTTACTGTAACTTAAAAACCAATTAGCAGATTTTGATAATTTTTGGTACAAATATTCCTGATACAACTTGACATCAAATGACAATTCAGCTTCTCACCTCACCCAACGTTTGTTTCTGCATTACCTGGGGAGAGCACAACCAGCTAAATATCGAAAATGTTGGGGATGTTTTTTGAGACACAGTGTACTTGCGAGAAGTTGCAAAATGTTACTGTAATCGGCGAGGTACATACGAAATCTCGTTACCAGAACTACTTCATCTGTGTTCTAATAGGTCTAAGTCGCTTCTAAAAGCATTTCACTGAGACATATCTGGTGTGTTTCTATTTACGTTATTCAACTGCCTATGTTTTCAGTTTTTTTGTTTATTTCTATGCGCATGTGTTTTGCTTCCTGCTCTTGGTAACAACGGTTAATCGGTTTATGGCGTGTCGTTCTCGGCGCCAGGTAGTTTGTCCCTGCAGTGCACCGTCGCTAATGGATATACTCATCATTACAATCGTTCACATGGCTGACCGTTCACCATTTATTATTCTTTATCATAACGATAGGATCTAGCAAAATGTAAGTGCAACGCTCTTCTAGACCACGGTTGCATAAAAACTTCACTCGAGAAAACTAGTTTTTTTTTTAAACTAAAAAGCGGTAAAAGTCTGTGTCTTAGTTTTTAAAAAAATTTTTGTATCTGTTGTACAATGTATAAAGTTAATCATTTTTATATTGTACTCGTTATTTTTTTTTGTTTTTACGACAAGTTATTTCTTCAACAATAAACAATGTGACGTGGAAAATGGTGTATAAAATGTTCTTTTTGAGTCTTAGAATTTGTGTCTCGTTTTTTTTGTACATTAAAACCTAAAAAAAATTATTTTAAATTTAAAAAAATCAACATGTAAAAACCTGTAAGCTAATTTTTTAAACCTAGGTTTTTCATCTTGATTGTCAATGGAGGAGAGCCTAAAATATACTAAAGGGAAAAGACTAAAAAACATTCTTAAAAACAACCACAACAAACAGACTGTCCAGTAAGTACGTATAGCAGACGAAGTCTAAAACCGACAAAACAAAAGTTGCAAGAGATGTTGCAGTGGCGATGTTGCTTGGCAGCGAGTTCCATGCACAACTGTGTGACACTATGTAAACAAAAGACATTTTACTAAGAAGCACATGGCATGTCGCGACTGAGCCATATACTAAGAGAAATATTCTACAAATTATTTAAAACTAAACAGACTAAACGAATTAACGATAATAGGTGGCAGTTTGAGTGCTAACTAAAATTGCAACTATAGCAAAAATTATTCAGTTCGGTTAATAAAACAAAGATCGTTGTTAAAATGTAAGCTAAGTTGATAAATTTATCATTTATTATTTTTACAATATTCCCGGTAATGTTTGACACTGGTGGTTTCGTTGATGTCTCCTACCATTTTAACTGAATTCATCCATGTAAAAAGCAAACTATAATGCTACAAATTAAATGTGTTTTAACATTTTTAGTGCATGCTTATAAATTCCCATTTTGTCTTTGTCTGTATAATTATTAATTGTAATTTTAGTAACTTACAGCGTGGATGTACAGTACATGTAATGCGGCGAGCAGTTGTGCAAAATCAACACAGCGAACGGGATAAGAGAGTACCTCCGATATGGCAGTATACGAGCATCGTCGTATAGCTTCGAGCCATCGAGAAGCAATTTCAGTCTGAGATTATTTACTGATTCTATTTCGTAGTCTTAATGCACTACAGCAATTGAAAAAGTTACCGCAAAAAGCTAGAGACCGGGAGCCACACAATCCAATACATATGTATAGGCCCCTACGACGACTGCGCTCTTCGACTACATCAGCGCTGGTCGCTCCACGCACTGTGCGTTCTACCATTGGCGACCGCACCTTTCCAGCGACTGCTGCATCGGTCTGGAACAGTTTGCCGGAGTCAGTTCGGTCATCGCCGTCGTTGCAAGTTTTCCGCAATCAGACTGAAAACCGAACTTTTTGCCCGGTCTTACAGACATGACTAAGAACGTCTTATTGCACTGACTACTATTACGTGACTTCACTGTTTAGGCTTATTGTTGCGTGTCCTTGTAGTCTTAGGACTTAACGACACGCTAAAGGTTATTCGTCCTTCATCATCATAATCATAATCCTCATCATCATTATACGGCGCTTGGCCCCCGGTATATCTATTTGCTGAAACTCATTGCGGCTGCCCAAGTACGGATGGCCAGGCTGAGTTGACCTGTGTGGCTTGTATGGTTGAGACGGTATGCCCGAGAACGGTTACCTATATGAGTTCTAACCGGGCTCAGCGTCGAGCAACTTCTTTGATGCGACCAACGATGTTAGCGCTAGTCTAAAAGCCGTTTGGAGTACTAAAACACTGTCGTGAAAAATCACAGTGACAAGCGTACTGCTACATCAGCCGGAACCTAACAACAGGACTGCAACTAGCAAAGCAGAATAATATCTTTAATTATTTCACCGCAATATAGGCAAGTGTTTATATTCATAATTTTATTCGAAATTACTGGTCAGTAACGTTTAATGGGTCTGCGGCTTCCTCCATTAGTTCGAATTTGTCGTGAATTTGCTGTATAGTTTGCTGTCAGTAGGCTTACGTATAGGACGTTGTACTAGAAATGTACGACAAATCGCAACAAGCAGAGTATGGGCTTTAGCGGAGTAACCCACACAGTGCTTGAACCTCTCTGCTACCGGCGTCGGTCTGGATTTAAGTCCACCGAGATTAGTCTCTCGTACGGACAGAAAGGTTTTATGGTAATTCGGTGTATCTCGCGTAATCTGTGACCGTTGCTAAAATACGGCAGCTTTTAAGCCACAGTTTTCACAATGTGTTGTTGCAGATTTCGGTTAAATTCCCGGATGGCGGTGTGTGGTTGACAAATCAGGCGAGCTCAGATGCTCTTTGCCGGTGATTTGAATTGAGTGCACTGGACGCTTGTTCGGTCCTCTACAGCTTGCCGCTGTATCCTGACATGTAGCTACATAAGGACACGAGGGACAACTATCCAGAAATAAACTGTTTAGTTATATAGGTGCCGTTTTGCTTTTGTTATTAATTTAATGCATTTCCTTTTCCAGAATTAAACCACTCGTGCAAGGTGTTTTCGGCCAAGGCATTAACAAGTAGGTGTACATGTAATTTGAGCGAAGCTCACGTGACGCGCGACAGCATCGGAGCTGCCACCTCGGTAATGAGTGTACAACGTGCAATAAAATAATAATGTGTTTTGAAAGGGTAGCAAAATGTTGACGCCTCCGTAGGGAAGACTTTTCGAACCTAGGAGATCAAAGCTCAGACGGTTAAAATCTAAGGTTGATGCTGAATGTTTTATATGCAGGCTGTCCTGGGCTCTCTGCAGTAATTTCTGCGCAGTTCGCTGTTAAAATATGCGTCGGTACCTAAAATCGCGAAAAAAATTACTAAAAACTCGTTTTTTGGGTTTCAAGGTCGTTTAAGATCATCGAGTTTGGTACGACCGAAAAACTCGTGAGCAGTGCTTGTTATGATAAGCAGAAGTATGTGCCTATCTGCGGCCAGAACAACCTTGTGGCGTCGGCCGAAAGTAGAGACTGCTAAGTGCTTTGATGGTTCCAGATCCAAGCTGGTTGCGTATTTATAATTGCTGCCGGAGAGAAAAAGATACTCTGATCTGTCGGTGTGCGAGTAACATTCCTACATGAGCCGGCGGCAATCTAGCAACGATTGTGTTAGCCCACTGGTCAGGCTTTCATCGGGCGCCGCCGAGTATCGTTAGCTGTAACGAAGGACCGCCGGTGATTAGCAGCCAATCACTGGCATGGCGTAATCAGACAGACTTGACCTGCAGGCTTACCGAGCGAGCGACGTGTACACGATGCTCGGCCAGAATCTATAAAATTTTAACAACAAAAGCATTGCACTGAGTGGGGGCAATTCCCCACTCAAATTTCAGACTGTCGAAAAATCTTCTTTTTGTCGCAGGGAAATTTAGGATCAAAATTGAAATTTTGAGCACCCATATATTGTCCCCTAGCGAAAATTTGCACCTTTTAACGGAAAATTGTAGGTTTCTGCCCCTCCTACTTTTTGACCCATATGACGCTGCTGAACAAAAGCATTTAATGCAGGCTGACCGACCAACAAATGAACTCAAGCAGAATGTTTTTTTCAGGCACGCAAAAATGCAGCCACCTTGTTAAGTTTGCAGTTTAAATTTACAGTCCCAAACTTGTGCGGCGCAATATAGTTTAATACAAGCAAAAAGCTATGAACTACGTTTGTGTAGAGAGACCACAATGTACTTAGACCCTCCCCAAAATCGGTTCATATTATTAGTCTATCGTCTGTCACACCACTGCTGACTGGCATTTTGCGTAGGCTATCATCAGAGGTTATCGGCATGAGTTTTTTTTCATTCAGTCACCCACTTACCTCTGCAACGATTTCTTTTACAGCGACGTCAGAGCGAAAGCAAAAGTAGAAAAAGTCAAAATAAATGAGAAGTCTGCAGTCAGTAACGTACGGAGTATCCACTCTCTAGACCAAGATCTTGATCTCGACGCGCTTCGAACACAAGAAAAATAAAGTCTTGGTTTTGATCTTGAAAACAGGTTTTGGTCTTAGTCTGTGTTGACAAAAATGTTGAGAATTTCAAGACATTTTGCTTGCCATTATTATTAAATATTTTGACAGCAGTTAACTGGTTATGGAGTCAAGTGTACCTAATAATTGGACTATGTTATTGTGGTTACCGTCGACTGGCATCGAGTTGCATGCATTGCATACGTTGTCGCATCTAATCATACATGTACATTTATAAACAAACTTGCTAATCAGCGAGAAAGACAATAATACGTTAAGCATTCTAATAATGCATGAAAAAAATTGGTCTTGGTCTTGAAAAAAGTCTCGTTTGCATCCTTGGTAGGCTAAGAGCTGAACGGCACATCAGCAGTGCACATAAGATGGCATTTCATGCCATGGAAACACTGACATCTGTGACACCATCCGGTACGACCAGACCTACAAGTGCAGCGAAAGCGGAGAGATTTGGCGACGTGTTTGCGAGTAGTTAATAATCACTGCAGTTGAACATTAAGTCAAGATTATACTGGCAATTTATCTCACAAAATTACCATAATACGGTATTAAAATTATGACTTTTGAGTCCCATTATCACAGCAATAACTGACTGCAAGCAATAAACATCATGCTCCATAAACTGCAATATCACGGTGTCATGTCAGCACACTAGAAACTAGAGACCAATAGTGTTTAATTTACTACCAGAAGAGGCAAAAACTATAAACTGCAGTGGGAGCCCAAAACTGACTGCAGTTGTCGGCGAGAAATTAGTTAGAAAGTAAGTAAGTAAGCTGTTTTATTGAATAGCTTGCGAAACTCACATTCAACAAAAAATCATAATCAATATCATGCAACAATGCAGGTAGGCCTATAGTATATACTGTGTCTCAAAAAAGTATCGCCGACATTTTCGACTGTACCTTATAAACCAATTACCAAATTTTGATAATTTTTGGTACAAATATTCCTGATACAACTTGACATCAAATGACCATTTAGTTTCTTACCTCACCTAACGTTTGTTTCTGCATTACCTGAGGAGATCACAACCAGCTAAATATCACTTTTTTATACAATGCGATGTGATTGCCTAATTAACATAACACGTATAAACACATTTTGTTCACATTTTTGACACTGTGGCTGACATTTCATTCAGTTGTTTATTTTTCAACCGCCTGCAGTAAAATTACTTGAAGTGTTGGCCCACTATGCGAACACAGGCAAGGAGACGTTTTCTCTATTTATTGACAGCAATATCGATAATGTTCTGCTCCAGACCAATCCAGGCTCTACCAGTCGCGTCTTGACTTTGCAAACATTCCTAAACTTCATCTGGTAGACTCACTGCTGCAAGACTTGCTGTTGGGGCCGGCAAATTAGGATAGATGGAATTTATTGACGTTTTTTCATTTATTTAACACGTATTATGCTTGCTCTGCTTTCCTCAGGTAGTGCAAAAGCAGACGTTGGGTGAGGTGGAAACTGAAACATTTATTTAATAGCCAGTTGTGTCGGAAATGTTTCTGCCAAGTGCCAAATATTATTAAAATTTGCTAATTTTTATTCAAGGCACGATCGATAATGTTGGGGATGTTTTTAAGGTTTTCTTTTATATGCATATTTCGCTTGATCTGTTTTCCCTACGCAGAGCAGCATCGCTTAATGATGCCATCCTCATTACATTTAGTGATGAAGGCTTTAAAAAATCGCGGTAGCCGTCCGTCTCTAGGAAAAAAATCTGCGTTCCTAAAAATTTTATTGGACCTTCAAAAATATCAATGAAGTTTTTCGTATGTTTAAAAAAATTTACTGAAAAATACTGTTTGCATTTATCCTGAGATGTTGCAGTAGCATTGTTGATGTTCTCGTGAGTACTATTTGTAGTGTGTCAGTTTGTTTTTATGAGTTGCTCGGTAATATTAGATGAGACGTCATGATATAAAAAAATAATTTTAAAATTCTGCCGCTCCCTGTCTCTAATTTTTTGCCGGCTGCAACCGGAAACATGAAATTTTTTACGTCTAAAACGTTAATTGCGTGACCACCGATTCACCAAATTACTGTGCGCGTTTTGTGCAGCAGAAAATAAAAACGTCGCAGCAAAACTTTTTTTTACACAAGAAGGATGTTCAGTTAATCGCTGTTGCTGTCGATGATGCCGGTCCAGGAAATCAAGGTCGCTGGAAGCTATTACTGCATTGATTTGCTTCTGTCTGAACCCTGGCTGTCATACGTCAGCTCTCTAACGAGTTCATATTTCAGCATGCATATAGAGTAGGCCTACTGGGCACGTTAGTTTTCAGCCATTAATATTTTACAGGGTGCAGAGTGGCCTACGGTACGACAGTCGAATGAGGTGGCAAAACATATCACTGTGCCAATGAGATCGCAGTGCTGTGGAAGACAAACTGCGCTTGCTTTGCCTGAATACACAACAAGCTCCGTATGAACGACGTGCCGCCACAACACGTGACTGCACAGTTTTAGTTCCGAAATAGTTCGAGTGGATAAGACAATGGCCGATTTGGGAGCAGTTTGGCCGGGATATGATGCAGTTTATGTTTGTCATTAACTAGCACATTGCAGTCTGGGACTAGACGGCGAACTACTAAAATATTAAAGACATGAACTCGTAACGGTCGCAAAGTCAGAGGCCTATCCGGTAAGTTTTTAACAGCGCGTAAGACACAGTGCTGCTCACGGTTACAGTTACGATCGGTTGGTCTGTCTGTCCGTCCGTCTGCGAATCTGATGCCACTCAGCCACTGAGTCAAAATGTTGCAAACTTACTAGTTCGACTAGCGACGACAACAAGACCATAGATGTTAAAAAACATTCATTTGCAAATAAAAGACATAAAACATGTTTTTTAAATACTTTTATAAACACATTATAAAAACATTATAAAAAAACATTAAACTACAGATTCTTTCAATCGTTACTTTTTACTTTAGACATTTTTAAAAATTTTATGTAACCGTAATTATGGTACATATTAATTATGAACTAAACAATCAAATGTCAGAACAAGTACCAATTAGTACACTAGTCACGTTAAAAGTTTTTAACACATCTGTAACAATTTATTCTAACGATTTAACAAAAACAAAAAAAACATGACATTACAAAGCACAAAAACATCAAAAAAATAAAAAGCATAAAAGTAACAAAAAAACATTGAATTTTTTTTAAAAAACATAAAAACATTATTACGATGGCGTTAAATGAGAGTGGGGTAAGAAAATCTGTACAATCGTCGAGTGTCGCAGAATCGGTGAAAAAACGCATCTTGCTTGTTGTAAAATGCTGATAGCAGGTCGCATATGCGTTTACGATTGATGCCGACATCAATAAGAAGCTCAGCTATCGCTTAGAATACAGGGCGTCGGGTGAATGCAAGACTGACGTCCTGTGAACGCCTTGAATGACATTGAACGGCTATTGCGCGCTCTTACTACATTGCCGATCACGTCGACGCGGCCCCGAGGCCTACAGTCTCGCCTCGTGTGTAATTTGACATTTTGACCTTCAACTCGCCGTCGTCAGTACACCGCGCGATGCCGTCTCAGAACGCAGCCACTTACGGTCACATCAGTCTTTGTCGCTCCAGTGCACTGCTGCTGCTGCTGCTGCATCTTAGCGTCCGCAGCTGCTGACATGATAACATTTCGCTCTAGCCTCCGGACTCCGGTGCATCCAACATCAGATAAATACCGGGAGGCAGTAACAATAAGTCAGACTCGTCACTGGGTTCATTCTGGTACCGGTGGCTCTGGCAGTCGTTAATGGGCTGCCGTAATTATTTAATTACTGCATTCTCATAATCTTATTTCGTCAGTTTGCCGCCATAATTTTAAAAAGTGTTTGTCGATGAAATCTTTATAAATATGAGTTTCCAAAAATGCTAGCTGACTTGCTGCAAAATTAGAATCGCTTTAGCCATAACTTTAGTTTAGAACTATGTTTAAAAATCTGTTAGAAGCAGTTTTCATACGCTCCGAGTTCTCTATCGTCATGTTTCCTCTTCGGGGTAGGCCTACGAGCGGATATGCTGCGAAGTGCACGCGACACGAGCATTGAGCATTAGAACAAGCAACCAAGTGCTTCTTCCAGTCATTATGCACTTCAGTCAGTCAGTGAAACAAATCCTATCAATGGGAAGATTAGGCCCTACATGCCGCCAAACAGCCAGCGAGATATCTTCCGTAACGACGATAAATCGAAAAAGCACCAGCGAAACTGCACGCATCGGGGACTTTCAGCTAAATAGCAACAGTTGTGTTGCGCAACACTAACTTTAACTTTTTGAGCCAAAAATGGTCCTAGCACACGGCTACTTCAACCCTTGGAAAGGAAATGTTCACAACAATGTAGGTTTTTCTGTGCCGTTTGTTTTCGAGTTGGGAGCCCGTACGTCGCGAAAGACAGACAGACAGATGGCCGCATAATAGGCCTAATGGACTCTCCTGGGTATGTAGGGGCTCGATCGTTATATAGCCCTGTTTGGCTTGGCTTCTTCTTTCTTTTCCGACAAGGCGCATATTCTCAGACTCATAGAGTTCAGTAGGACTAGACTAATTATGGTGCCTGTGAGGCTGTGAGATAATCCAACTAAGGTTAGTGAGTCTACTGTAAGAAGGTGGAGTGTGCGCCACTGTCACTGAGCAGCACCTGACATCTGTCGCCTAGCTGACAAAGAAATTTGGCGAGCACGAGCAGTTTCAAGCAGTAGATCGATCGGTCGTCAGATAGATCTGTGCGCGCCAAGACAGCCAATTAACGCACGTGTAGGCTACGCCACGGCCAACGTAATGCCGTAACTACACGCATGGATTTCCTCGTCCAAAGTGTCGTCCGAGCTTAACGAGGCGAATATTTATTTCACACGACGACATTATACAGTATTTCTCAATGGCGGCAGTAGCCAGTAAGTCAAGCTGTTATTGACATGACTATGTCGACTTAGCCTATAGCTGGAATTTATACGTTTCAGAAACACACGACAATCTGACAGGCAGAGAACGCTGCAGGTAAACTTGCCTGTCAAGTGTCAACTAACCGTCTCCAACACCACTGCAAGGTCAACTCAGCCTTTCATCCCTACGGCGTAGGTAGAAACAAATACCGGCCTGCTTCGCTGGAGTCAAGGCGAAGCGCCTTCACGCGTGTCCGGTAACACTATGACCCCATATGGCAGGTGATGCTCAGTATTATTATTGATTTATAGACGATTTTTAACATTTTCCCAACTTATTTTTTTAAAAAGGCTCTCTGGGATATCATAAGATGACTATTGTCGTATTCGTATAAGCCCCAAGTTCGTTCAGTTGTCACGTTACGTGACAATAGGCCTACAACGCGATAGTAAAACACGTAATATGACGTGCACAGCAAGGAGATCGACTGACTAGCAACACAAGTTCTTCTTCGCTTGATTATCAGCCACTGATTGATTGATCATCCAGGTTGTCGACCACCGAAACTGGAGCCTGTAGTTACACCAGATCGATGTTTTTTCTCCCATAAACCCACTTTCACACATTCATGGCCTCGTTCTCAGAATTTATTCACTACCGGTAACTATATCAGTGACTAACTTGAGAAAAACATCAGTTGTCAGAACTGATGTTGAAGATCATGTCACATCTTAAACTTTGAGTTGCGAAATAAGTCAGCTCCATAATACGAAGTTAATGTAACAAATTTCGTCCCTTAGTCTAAAACCAACTATACTTCAGGCTTTTCAGCCACGAGTTCAATGTGATGGAATCTTTTACGATTTGAAACAAGGTACAGCATTAGACCAAGCTTCTTCTGCCGTTTATGCAGAAGTGAAAAATTATTTAGGTCCACATTAGTCACGATTATCATAGTGCAGCTGTAATAATATTATTATTTATTATTATAATTAAGCAGACAATTATTATAATTATTATAATCAGAGCCCTTGCCCAGATTAAATTCACGGGCTTAGAGGTCGCACGGGCTACACTTCAGGAACCCCCAAATCTCCTAGGAGTTACAACTTATTCTTTTGCTCTCAATATGAGCTTGAGCATCACAGCATTGATGCACAGCCACGCTTGTAATTTTGCAGTCACAGTAAATGACATAACTGGTGTATAAACCACATAATAAAAAATAATTAGACTAAATTGTTCCATAGCCTCACACGTACATTTTAATTTTAATTGTGACTTTGTATGCTTTATCTGTTACATATTTTTGCATTTGTCACTGTAAACAGCTGCACAATTTGTGCTCCTACGCTTCCAAACAAATTTGAGTTGAACTTCTGACAAGTAATGCATTCTAAATTTATAACAGCACAAAAATGATCTGGAAGTAATTGTCATGAACTGCACCATATTCCAGTCAGTACAAAGTACAAACACCGCATTTTGATATCATACATGCAATAAGCCACATGCAAATGAAACCTAAAATAACCAGATAAACAGACCAACATGCTCGGTAAAACAAAGCAACATGATCAGTACTAACGACATAATGCCTGCCATGTAGAACAATGTTTGCCAAAAGTGCACCAGTTATTGCCATATTAATTATTGTGCGACATAACTACGTGTCCTAAAATTAGCGGCCCCCCTGATTCAAACATGCCCAAATCAGTTTATAGTTCATGCATTTCAACGCAATATCGTACACTGCACTATCTTAACATTACTTACGGTTACACCCATTATGACGTACGCACCTTATCGTATGTGCTCAATGTAACATCACTATGACATCAAAGTTTGTTTACATTAAGCTATATTCAATACATTGTACCCGTCTTAGACTAAAAGCTTGCGCCAAGGCCAAAGGTAGTCACTTTGAGCTCAAACTTTACACACTAGTCCAGAATGATTGTATGTTTCAAATTTTGTAAATATTTATCAGGTATTAATGATTTTAGACTAACTTATCTGTAGGGGGACTGCCAACTTTGAGACACGGTGTAGATGACAATCTGTTTTTTTTTTGAAATCCGAGAAACTTGCACCCTAGTACTTTCAGTTAAAGTTTAACTTTGTAAAATAAATCACATTAGTTACTGTAAAAAAAATTCAATGATTCAATGCATGGCCAAATGACAATAACTGATAACACTAAAGGAATTAAGTAAGCAAAATACAGAACCATGTACATAAAATTTACACTAAATACTACACATGTGGTAAGAATAACAGAACAGCATAGTGTAATATATTTTCAATACTTACAACGACTACATATAATATACAAACTCTAATGCTGTTAATTTACCTCACCTAGAAAAAAATCACACACATTAACAATGTTTGTAATGCACCACATATTAAACACGTGTTAATTTCAAATGAAGAATAGAAACTTATCCTACATAAAAGAAAACAACAACATAATGCAAAAACATAAAAATTTGTGACAAAAGAACATGATACTCATACAAGCCCTAATTCGATACATCACTATTTGCCGCAGTTGTAAATTCAGTAAAAGCATGGGAACAGACCAGTTATATACCCGCATAAATCAGAGAGCTTACTGATCATACTTCACATAAAAAGTTTCAGGCATTGAAACCATTAACCGAACAGAAGTCACAACTATAAAGCACAGGCTTTATCAACACGACTAACTGGCAATTAGATGTAAGTTAAATTTGCATGTATGTTTGCAATTTTACTTACTTTTCAGCTGCCATGTTTCAACAGTGACTGAAGTTCGCTGAATACTGATCTCGTTGCATAAACCCAAGACAATAGTTACAAGTAGTAGAGTTCTTGAATTAACAGGTTAAAAAATTAATGCACATTCCAAAAAAATAATGCACATTAAAAAAGTTAACACAAATATGTAAATTTACTAATTTCCGTGAAGCAGGATTTTCAACATTTCATAAACTGCAGTTATTTGATGATCAAATAATATTCAAGTAATAAAAATAGTTTTGTTGCTATTCCATCACTACTGTCATGATCCTGCGACACAGCCACGAGTTCGTCGATCGTTATTGCAGTCACTCTATCGATGTAGTTCACTACAATATCAGCAAATATAATGGTGCGTGAATTAACATGTTAATGCACAAAATCAACGCATGCGTTAATGCCGTTACTGAAATTAACGCTTTGACAGCACTAGTTACAATACACATGAACTTACTTGAGTTATACTTTTGAATGAATGATGTGAATTCCATTTCAGTGATGCCCTGTTTGGCATTTTATTTCCATCTAACCCGCTCTAATATTATGACTATGACTGTAATAAAAGAACACTTAATTAACGAGTTAAAGCAAAAGTTAGCCAACAGCGCCTAACAGGCACAGTGTGACTTATGACCGTATACAAAGTTTTTACTGACACTAGTAATTCAACAACCAGCCACTGTTATCGAAGTTCTAACTGGAAAACAACACACTCAGTCATAACAATGTGTGCACGTGTAAACAAACGATTTAAGCCTCAAAACAGACAGCCAATGGCACTTGACTAGGCCGACTGCCTTAGCACAAAGTAATATTACACGATTTACACAACCACACCACACGCCACACAAGCACACTCATGGACTGTACATCACTATACATAGGCCGATATGTTAGCAGCATTAATTTCCAGTTCTCAACATATTTCATACCATCAGTCTGCCATAATTCCAATGCAACTTCTGTGGTGACACCTTTTAAAAAATTTGTATTTATGAAACTGAAACACCAATGATGGCTCATGCCTCACTTAGGCCTAAAACATTTCTGTGCTGCCAACAGCAGCTGGCAGAAAAATACAGGACAGGGAATGTATGGTAACCAGAAGCAGAAATTTTTTCAGGTCTTACTTTTATGAATCTGATATAATTCAACACTACTGCTAAAACATTTAAAAGTAAAAATGGAAAATGGTAACAAAATGAACAAAAATGTCCCAAAAATTGCAAGAAATATCAACTCTCCTTCATTTGAATTTGTGGTTGGCAAATGCAATGACAGTATCATAACATTGACTGAAATCTGCTAGCGCTATGTAATCATTGACTGTGTATCCAGAAGAAACTGTCAGCTGTGTGACATTATATGCTGCCACTCAATATGGACAAAGCAATTCAACAACGTGTCATGGAGAACCAACTGCCGATGTTACATGTGACTTATCACTTATCTAAAACTATGAGTGAGTGAGTAGGGTTTAACGTCCCACCCGACACAGTATAGGTCATTTCGGAGAAGGTCTTTCCAGGCGGAATGCACACAAACACATAATAACGGAACAGTAAGTTTAACCTTTACAGAAACACAAAATGCAAAATGCAGAAAAAACAAGCTAAACCTAAAACTGTAAGAACTCCATTATACGCATGCATATGTAATTAACATAATGGTAGTTCTAATAATCTTCCCTGTTATCCTCCAGACAGACATCAATAATACTGTCTATTGGAGGACAGGGGGCTAAATAAAACTATGGAACTGAATGACTGATTACAGCTAATTACACAGGACTAGAAACTAGACCTGCACAGTGTATACACAAACTCAATGAAAATGCAGAACAACCACTATGACACTATCACACATCCGCAGGGTCAAAATAAAAACCAACTACTGCATGATAGCAGATTCTTATTCTATAATATTTCACATTCTATAAAAATTCTGACACCCTGACTAAAAGGGAGTGTTATGCCAGTATGTTGGCCAGATGCTATATTTGTGAGTGCATGATAGTATGGGATGTACACATGCTCAGACACACAGTCAGCTAAATAGGACTTAACAAACTAGCAACTTGACAAATTACAGATGAACAACCTGGCTCTTCAAAACATTATACCTGGACATCATCTAAACATGCCTAATATACCACTAAGCTTGAAGTAACTCTGCTATCGAGGTAACTCTGATCAAATGACTGACATCACAGATAAATGCAGATTCATGCTCAGTCAGGAGCTTGAATGATGTGCTTCAGCCGTTAGCAGTTGTACTGAATAGAAGCAAAGTGGCTCATTACAAAAATATCTCACAGCAGCTCCAACAGACAATTGTCCTATCAAAAATCCTATTCTCTACAGTCTACCGTTTGACACGCAAACAAAAACAATGTAGCACAATGATGCACAACCGTTTTTCAGAGCTGCAGGCTGCCACACCACATGGCCTTAAGAGTCATCAATGACGAGACCAGTGCATTATATATTTTACCAAGCTCAGCGGAGTATTCCTGCGTAAAATTGGAGGTATGTGCCGCTTAAATCTAGTCCAAAAACTCTGTGAGACAGTAAAGGAATAACTTGCAAGACACATAAACAATCCCATACATCAACTTTCAGTGTTTTTTGTCTTGGGCAATCATGAATCAAATAACAGCTCAATAGCATGTTGTGGGCCAAATGTGACTTGCGAGCTGGATGTCGTGCACCACTAACATAGCATGACACTAACAATATGTACATTAACAACACTCAAGCAAACAAATTCAACATCAAGCGAGCAAACATCACGACGGGAGCAAACAAAAAACACATGGAGGACCGTGCTTTGGCAGCTAGTGACTCGAAATCTACAAGCATCATCTCAGCAGACAAGTTCTACCATTTCTTCTTGTGTTCATCGATGCTATAGCCACCAGGACCCAGAGCCACGACAAGCAGAAGACCGCCGGCAACAGAGAGCGTTTGAAAGAAGTCGTACTTGACAAAGTCGCGATTGAACTGATACACGGACATCATCCACCATGCATTGGAGTAGAAGTTGACCACAAGCAGCCATGTGACAAGAACAAGCGATGCCAACCGAGTCTTGTAGCCAATGGCAATCAAAACGACGAGCCCAGTCCCAACGACATCCTGGATGATTGGCAGCAGTGACGTGACATCCAGACGCAGCAGTGTCAGGAACATTGCGACAAGCAGCACTCGGCCACCCAGCTGCATGTATGTGCGCGGTGTGCGCTGGTCATTAGCAGATGGCAGACCAGCAAACAGCCCACGACCATCGCCTGATGACCACGTCTCAGCTAGCAGCAGTACGACACCTCCAACAACTGCCAGGTTCCTACCACATTGCAACACAACAGCGAAACAGTGACAGACATGCAAGACAAAGTCTGCATTCATAATGCACAGAAGATAACCTTAGTGATGGGCTGATGTAAATGCAGAGCTTTTGCAGACCATTAAATTCAAAGCCTGTGACAGAAATGAAATCAAAATAAACTCAAAATTAATTATAACACCATGAAATGTGCTGAATATGTCACCAAATAAAACAGAATGCCGAGTACTTTGTGTTTGTCAAAACAATCTTACTACTGGTAACTGCTATGCTAATATATTGAAAGAAATGGCATCTTAAATTTTGCAGTTCATACGGCAAAGTGTTTGCAACTAGCTGAAAATGCTGGTAGGACAATTGTTAATTTATTCTATGTTCTTATAACTGATCCAGCTCAGCGAATGAATTTATAACTCATGACTAATCAAGTGATAAAGTAAATTAAAGAAAGTGATTAATCAAGTAATTAAATGAATGAAAATTTGGAACATACTTCATGAAAAACCGTACATCCCAGAGAACACTATACGCAACTGTCTGCAACACAAACCAGCACAGTGTTTTGTTTACAAATATTTTTTACCACACTAATGCATTCTGAATACTATAATTATCTGTCCCATTGCTATAGGATAACATGGAACAGATTATAAAACCACTTCTGTCACACTGTCATTCTGTCTGTATACACTCCTACGGTCGCAATTTTGATTAGATTTTGATGAAATTTTGCACAGTGATTCGGGGCCCGAAAAGTAAGATCGAGTTTGTTTGGGATAAAAATCCGATAACCCCTTCTCCTATTTTACCCCAATTTTAATCCCTGTAATGCATTTTCAATGGGAAGGTTCTTGTACCACAGTAGAGAATCCTGTGTGCTTATAGTGGCATTTAAATAGCTCAAAAAGCGCGTCTCGGCAGCCTCTATAGGCACAGAAAAAAAAAAATAATCCCCAATTTGAGCCCTGGGCCCCAAAATTGTGATCATGCATTTTCAATGGAAATAAGCTGTAGGCTACCACAAACAATTAACGTTTTACGACATAAAGTAGCCTCTGTGCAGATTATTTTAACAAAATGGCTGAATTAGTATTCGTTACAGTATTTAATTTACACATGTGTATAAAAAAGTAACAAAACGCCAGAAAATTGAGAAAATAAACGATTTTAAACAGCCCTAGATGGAACAACTTTCCAAAAAAAATATTTGTGTTCGCCAGATGTCGCAAACTGTGTATGCATTATTATTATTATTATTATATTAAATTTGTTAAGCTACTGCGAGTACTGTTATTTCACATTCGTATGCCTACATTTTAAGTTGTTGGCACAAATTTGATAGCATTTCATCGCGTTATTGAACTTGTATGTAGTTAATAAACGTGTCCTTACACTTGCAGTTCGCTGACACTGCAACTGTAAACATTTACGCTGAACTAGTTGTACGCTGGCCTTACACACACACTAGGCCTATGGCCATCAGCTGTGGAGCTCTTCTCGGCACACACTGGGGCATCCACATGTACCAGTACCATTTATGCAGACATCAAACAGTTCTCACACGTTACAGTGTGATTGTTATGCGGCCGCCCTAATAGGCCGTGTTGTGGATCATTCTCTCTGATCGTCTGCCTGCCTTAGCTCGTAGCTAACCCAATCTGCCAGTCAGGATAGTTATGTATGTTCTAGCAAGTAGCAAACTTCAAAATGGGGTCAAACATTTCAGTCGCAATGCACAATATAATGCCAAAAATTATTTAGGCCTATCGGTATTAACTAACAATGGCTGTAAAATGTTAATCAAGGAGGGTTAGCGCAACGGCAAGTGAGGCAATGGGACAGATACCACGTTCCACAGAACATATTTCTAGTACTAAAATACTAACACACACACATACAGGGTGCGGCAAAAAAGTAGCCCCCTAAAGTTTTTTGCTGTTTTCTCAGCAACCGCTTGGAATTTTAACATGGAATTTTACAGGTTCATTTACAGAAACGTTCTACATCTGACTGCTAAGTGAAATATGATTCTGTTGAAAAACGACAAAATTATAGACTTCTGAGGTATCCACATGTACCAGTATAGACTATATAGTATACTATATAGTATAGACAATTATAGACTACCGATTTTTCAGCACTAAAAATGTTTAAAGCTAAAATGCTACTTAATTTTCAAAAACCGGTTACCACGTTACTGCCGACGACGTCACAGTGACGCTTTGACAAACAGTAATTTATTTTGTTTATAACTTATCACTAAATTGTCGTTCTTTTCAAGCAATCGCCGGCTGCCCACCGGATTCATCTTCCAGCAGGACAGCGCACCAGCACACACAGCGCGCAGCGCAGGAA
>Ga0209367_1000077_pt1 | contig 61691 bp, 30 predicted proteins | sample WorMetLIZISLAND2_FD_187412 | JGI IMG/M metagenome (GOLD analysis project Ga0209367, IMG submission 187412) | Marine gutless worms symbiont microbial communities from Max Planck institute for Marine Microbiology, Germany - Olavius geniculatus... ...
CTTGTTAACGGCAACATTTAAGGACTTGCACATCGAAAACAGCAAAAATTACAGAAGGTGATATTATTCAGCAGCACATTGACACACAGTCAGTGTGATGCGGGCAATATCACCGTTTGTAATTTTTGCTGTTTTCGATGTGCAAGTCCTTAAATGTTGCCGTTAACAAGTGTATAAACTAATGTTTTGTACATGTATCTAATCATGGGCGGGGCTAGGAATCTGAAGCTGAAAGGGTAACGGGGGCAAGGCCAGGGCACAGGGGCAGTAATTTTTTGTGCGGGCAAATGTCGACCTTTTATTCAGTCGTTGTGTGCATCGAAAAGATGTAGCGGGATCCAGGGGCAAAGCCCCTGGTCGGGGAAGGAAAAAGAGTAAGGGGGCGAAGCCCCCTGAAGCTGAAACACTTTTAACTTTTTGACCTGCAATGGAAGTCGCAAATATGCTTGCTTTTTAATGTTTGGAAACGCAAAAACATGACAACTGTCTGTGTTGTCGTGCAAAAATGACGTTTAATAAGTCACATTTTGGCATGAGTATGGTCACCAGAGGGCACTTTATCACCATCCATTTTTTTCCTGGGAGTTGTCGGGGAGGGGCGAAAGCAAGGGCACGGGGGCAGGTCCCCCCGTGCTCCTTCTCTGGCGCCGCTCATGTTTTCAATATTAAGCAATTGTCCATCACTGAACATCATACCGGCGTCTCTTTCTTTCACCGATTGGTTACAATCGTGAATGACTTTCGTTGAATACAGTGCCGTGAAGATTAAACCGACTGATCTACAGCTGAGTTGCGTTTCTTGAAATGACTGGATCTCCTTTGTTTGTTGTACAACGAAAATGGTAAAAAATATTTCCCTTCTGTTACGTGCTGCTATAGCCTGTTAACTAGTTTAGTGTCACCTGTCAACAGAAATCTAATTTGTTAACTTATAAACGTTTAAGTTAATTAGTGCTGATTTGGATAATTGTCACACATACGTCAAATCTGCCATTTTCATGCACAACTTTGGATGGCGCAGACAAACGTAAACCATAAATAATAATCATCAACTTTTTGTTAATAAATGATTATTTTTGTATTTTATTTATTTTTGGTGAATACTAAAATACATTATGGTGTGCTACTGTTATATCAAAATAAACACGCAATTTACCTTTTTTTGTCATTTTTACTACGTGGTGGTGCAAAAATCATTTCCTTACACAAAACTTTATTATAAACTGTGATTGATAGGTATACTACACTGTGTCCAGAAAAAAGTAAACCCCAAGCCACTGTACAATAGAAATGTCAGATCTGAACTAACTTGAATAGAATTTCGCAAACTTAGGCCTAATTTTCAATAAAGTGCCGAAGCGATCACGAAATTTCGGTTATTAAATATCCTACCACATTTTAACTATGTCATTACACTACCATGTAAAACGTCGATTTTCAAAAAACAATTAGGGGCCTACTTAAGTCACTGCAATGATATGCAAAAAGTATCTTTCAAAGCATTTATACTAATTTTTGTACAAAAAAATTATGCCTAGTTTCAAATACACGTTTAATGTTTATAAACAAAAGCAGACGATATTATTGTAAACAATAATTGTTAATGCAGTGACGATACACCAATAAAAATGTAACATGCCACTTAGCTACAGGTAGACAAGGCTTTGATTAAGAACGTTCACCAGTTTAGCCAGTTTAAAAATACAGCTTTCGGGCGATGTTTAAAGATAAATTGCAAAAGGGAGAAACTGGAAACATTACTAAAACTATTTTAAAAACAGGAAGCACCGACTAAAAGCATAAGAGCGGCATAGAAGTGTGCACGTACTGAAGAGAACGTGACCACCGACCACTGTGAATAAACTGGTAGGCCCACTAAGGCAGGAAGGCCAAATATCCAAAGGAGTGGATCTAACACAGTGTAGCATCGTACAGATCATTTAGCCTACTGCGTGTTTTGTAAAAGATAAAAAGGTAAAGTTCAGCACTTGCTGTAGCGTTTCTTACATGAGATGGACTCAAGACCAGAAGCGCTTTAAAATCTTCTAAATGGCAGCTGATTAGCATGAGCTAATGATACCGCAGCGCAGTATGCGGCCATCCATTACCGGCCTAAGCGAACAATTGGACCCGCGGTTTGCAGCTAGCAGACATTTCACCGCTCCAATCAGCCACACTAGGCCTTCACTTCGTAGCCCGTAAGCTATTAATCATTTCCCGTCCCACGAAGGGTAGGAGGCTGAGTTGGTCTGAGCACACAGTAGGTTAGCAACTTGCTCAAGGTTGCTTGCTTGCAAATGACGGCAGCGAGAATTGACCCACAACCTGAAAGTTGCGAGACGACACTAACCACTAAACCACTTGCACCTACACAGCCAGGTAGGTGTGAACAACTTGCCCAGAGTTGTTACTTGGTAGTACACCGGCTGGGAATTGAACCGTGGACTTTTCAGTCTCGTATCCAGTGCTCTAACCGCTGAGCCACCAAGCCACCTTGTCTGAAGTGTCTTTCGTTTACCATTTCACAAGGTAGTGTATAGCTACACAGTTAAGGTGTGGTGGAATAGGCCTATTCAATAACACTTTAATGTTAATTGTCTACAAAATGCATCAGTGAATTTTGAAAATTCGTTAATATTTGGTAAAAATATGAACAATAAAATACTGGTTTCTTTTTTCTGTAGCAACGGCTAACGCCATAACCCGTCTAACCAAAACCGACTTTCATTAACAGTGTGGCCTATCACGGATGTATCCATTATTTTTCCCCGAACAGTCGTAAACAGTAAACAAAAACTGGCGTGCCGGCAGCCGGCCCCGTTGTTTCGATGCAGTTTACGGCTGAATGTAGTCACAGTTACGTGACCACATCTCACGTTGTACCTTTAGCGCGCCAGTCGCAAATTGCGAATGATGATGTTGCGTCTGTCTTCATTATCGTCGTCCGATTCGGCTCCTGTATGTGGCCACACGAAACGTGTTATCGCCGCGTGTGAATGCCGTAAACCTTCGCGCAATGTCATCCTTTGTCATTTTTCGCCTACTTGAACACGTAAACTACGACTCGAGTAACGATTATGGAGCGTCACGCCGGCGCACAAGTGCTTAGTTACGATATCACAACAGCAATTTTTCTCTGCGTTTTTCACCCATTTTATTGAAGTGCCATTATACGTTCAAAGTAATATTACGCTTAGGCCTACTTAGGTGTCCTTTGGCAGTGTAGAAATACGGGACAACATTCAGCAGCTACTTCAGCTAACAGACGATGAAAATAGACAAGTTGCGTTTGTTACAATCGTTAGTGGACATTCGTCGTTCGTGTGGTAGCATTACCAAAGCTCCACTATATTCTGTTTACTGAAGCTATTTATTCGTTCAAATCTAGTTCCAATTTTCCATGTGGAGCAGGGCGGCCAAATCCGCCCCGTATAGGCTAACTCCACAGTGTGGGCTCATCCGTCATACTTGGTAAAACACCATCAGCAACAACGGGGTACTTATGGAAATCTGTGGAATCACTGAACAAATTTTACGATGTCCAATACTGTTGCATTGTCCGTGTATGTAGGGTATGAATTAAGGGTTTTCCCATAAGGCCTATAGTTCCTTAGTTTTCCGTAAGACCTACCGCTTAGCCACAATACATCAGTGACAGACGACAGCGACAGACAGATAGACGAGAGACATCTGGTACCATAGGACAGACCGTTAAGCTTAGCTAAGCTTAACCGTGGTCCCGAAAATGATTAAAATTAGCTCTTTTTTCGCTAAAGTTATTATCGAATAAAACATTTTACGCTCTTGAGAAATTGTCGTCAGTGAAAACATTCTATTGTTACACTATGCAGTAATGAAATGTTCTATTTGCCGTAGGCCTATATAGCGGACCCGCACACGTTGTGAAATTATCACTGTGCGCTGGTGGCCACTGAATCTTCTAAAGCGATGCAGAGCTAGATCGAAGACAGCACTGCAATAGTGTTAATTCGTACCGCCAGGCACTGGACACGACAATTAGCTCAGCTCAGCCATTGCTTAGAAAAAAGACGCCAGCTTGGTGCATTCGTCTCGTCATATTGCTACTCTCGGGCATCTGGCTTTTTTGAGTTTAGTTATACGTTAACTTACGTGTGGGATTTTTTTAGCAAAAATAAGCCTACATGGCAACGGACGGACGCATGCGAGTATACAAAAATACCGGTAGCTTTTACAGTAGTTTGCCGTGTCTTTTCCAAAGAATCTTCGCACAGAACTGTACCAGGGAACCAGCGCACAGAACTGTATTCGTATAAAAAAAAATCAAGGTGCGGCAAAAAGTAGCTTAAAGTTTTTTGCTGTTTTAGCAATCTTTTGGAATTTTAATTTAAAATTTTACATAGTTATTTACTGAAACGTTTTATATTAAACCGCCAAGTAAAATGTGATTTTATTGAAAAACGATGAAGTTATAAATTTTTTAACATGACCGCTTACCGATTTTTTAGCATTAAAACGTTTAAGTTAAAAATGCTATTTAATTTTCAAAAACCGGTTACCACGCTACTGCCGATGACATCACAGTGACTTTTTGATAAACATTAATTTATTTTGTTTATTACTAAATTATCGTTATTTTAAAGTAATTGCCAGCTGCCCACCGAGTTCATCTTCCAGCAAGACAGCGCCCCATCGTACACAGCGCGCAGCGCACAGAACTGGCTGCGGGCCAACTGTCCATATTTCATCACAAATGACCAGTGGCCTCCAAATTCGCCGAACATAAACCCAATGGATTATCATGTGTGGGGTGCAATGCTGGAGGCTTACCGCAAGCTTGAAACAAACCCGAAAACAATCGCCGAACTCAAGGAGGCGCTTTAAGTTATTTGGGGCAACCTGCCCCAAGGACCAGGCTGTAAAAGACTTCTCAAATTAAGCGACTGAAGGCTCGTGTTAGAGCTTGGAGCTGGCGGTGGACACTTCGAACATTCACAGTGACAATGGAATTCTGGCGTCTGATCAACGACTGTGTTGTTTCAACGATGTTATTAAATTGGTGTTGTAGCTTAAACATTTTAATACTAAAAAATCGGTAGACGGTCATAACAAAAAAAATCTATGACTTCGTCATTTTAATAGAATCACATTTGGCTTGGCAGTTAACCGTAGAACGGTTTAGAAAATAAATATTAAAATTTCAGATTAAAATGCAAACTGTTGCTGAGAAAACAGCGAAAAACTTTAGGAGGCTACTTTATTTTGCCGCACAATGACAATTGGTTGCTGTTTTTAAGATTTTTATATTAACAAGATAATGTTCAAACGAACACGTCGTCTGTCCAATGCATTTCGATAGCTAAAAGTTTATGTCCGCATAAATAAATTTATTGAGCTGTGTAGACTAGTGGTAATAATGTAAAACAAGCTTAATTTCAAATTGTACAGCAGCAATGTTATTGTCATTTTTTGCTAATATTATATATAAAAAAAACTGCAAGCAATTCATTTAATGTTGTATAAGCGCTGATGTAAAACGGCAAAAGTCAAAAAGTATAAGCCGGAACTAATGTATTAGCTTAGACATTTAATCTGTTCTCAGTAGCCAGATATAAATGTCTAAGCTAATGCATAATGTTCGTGCTTATACTTTATGATTTTTGTCGTTTTACGTCAGCGCTTATGTAAGCCTAATGTTTGCTGTTTTTGATGTGTTAGTCCTTAAATGTTGTTGTTAACAAGTGTATAAACTGATGTTCTGTACATTTATATTAGTTGTTTTATTACTAAAATAAGGTTTTTTGCAGATGATCAATTACATAGATATTGGGACCCAGATATTTTTTAGTCATGATCTTGCCCTTTTAAAGTCACACGACATTCAATTTGCTACGGGAGTTTTCTATGGATAGTCAATAATGACCATGCACGGTTATGTAGATATCAGGCAACAGATATTTTGCGCTACATATATTAATGCCATACAAATCACGTTCTAGCCAGTTTCTGTCCAAATTCTACATTCGGGTCAGGAGGTTTTGATTCTGTGGGGGTCGAATTTTTGACTTTCCCAAAGAACAGAGAAGTCGCTGTTAACGCAGGGCTTGAACTACCGTTCAGTCTGTGATATGGCGAACGGACGGGAGCTCAGGTAATTTTATAGTCTGTCCAATGTCATGCATTGCATTGGGCAGACAACAACTTTATCTATTCATCATGTGTTGATTTTCATTTATATTTGTTTAAGATGACACTGTTGACAAATTGCAACTATAAGCAACAGTTGCAATTGTCATAGACCTAAAGATAGTTGTAATAGCAATTATATAAGTTCCCGGTCTACATGAGCTTTAAATAGTAAGAAAGTTGACAACCAAGTTTTGTGATTTTGCTATTTTACAAGTTATGTGACATACAAAAAATGCATGTTGTGTCTGCTGGCTTGCTTATTCAGTTCCTTCAACTGTCTAGTTACGATTTGGCTGATCTGTCTACTAGTCTGTATGGCTGTATAGCATCTTGTAGGCCTAATAGACCTACTGTTCCGTAGACGTTGCTAGCGAAACTAACTCGTTTTTGATGATAGCTTTCTTCGAAATTTATCTCTAATTGCATCAGTAAAGAAATATTAAAATTAGGATATATTTGACACAAAGTTGCCATAAAAATAATATAAGTGTCACCTTTTATGGTCACGTAGTAAATTGTTACGTGAAAGGGGAACGTTAGGCGCATATTACATTTCAGACGGCCTGCATAAATGTAACCCGGGTATAGGCCTAGTCGACATTAGTTGCCGAGCATTAACTGTACAATATTTTATGCGCAATGTCGCCGTGATCCTGTGCGTACAGAGCTGAACGGCCGGTCACCCGCTGTAAACCTAATGTAACTCTATCATTATGTTCTATATTCTGTCGGCGCATACACCTTTTTGATGGCTCACATCCTGAATGAATGAATGAATGAATGAATGAATGAATAAATGACTGATTTATTGAGACGCATCAAACATGCGTCAAACACTACTGTGAGCAAATACAAAATTATAACACGGCAGGAAATACACCAATAAAAACAAACACTGAACATAAACTCAACCACACTACATTACACTCAATTTAACATGTGTCTGTTGATAAATGAAGTCTTGAAACTATGAAATTTACATTGTGGTGAAATAGCATGTAACACTCCAGAAATAAGTCAAACTAAAATTGCCTACACATACTAATTTTTCAACTAAACAAACACCTGTTTAGAAATGAAGCCTTAAAAAGATTGGAATTACACTGGGGTCAAACAAAATTATGACCGCGTTTCCGTATTTCATGTTCATGTTCATCCTCAACAAGTAGTATACCAAATAGACAATGGTGGGCTTTTTGCATATTGCAAAAAAGATCTTTACTAGCATTATCGAGTAGACTAGTTACCTCCATAATTTTAGTTGTAAAGCCGTATTGATATGCTCTTTTGAAAAAGGCATTAATTCTTTCTGTAAGTTCTTTATTAAGAAAAGGGCCCCAACCTGGAAGAGCATACAATATTCTACTTACTACAATAGCCTGAAAAACTGTATCTAATTGACGACAGTTTAGGCCCTGATCACGGAGTCTCTTTAGCAAAAATATTTTCTGACTATACAATGTCAACACATAATTAACATGAGAATTTACTGAATACAGCAGATCGGCAACGGAACACCGGCTAGCTGGAGACAGACGTGGCAGAGTGCAGATGAACGTGGACATCGATGGGGAGTCGTCGTAACAGACCTCAGCTGTCTACGCGTCATGATGATGAGGTCAATGAGTTTCATGTCGTTTGAAAGCCAATATACGACTTTCTATTAGTGATCAATAGCAACCTAGGCTCTATCTTGCACCGTTTAGCCACAATACACCTGTGACGGACGCCGATAGACAGACGACAGACTGCCATAAGCTCGGCCGTTACTTAAGTACGGTCGGCTAAAAATAATGTGCGAAACTTAAGGCTATAGGACTACGAAGACTAGTTACAGTGAAATACCGGTAGTTAGCTGCAGTGTTCTACTCTGATTTGGTGTTTCGCTGGACAACCTAAACTGAACTGGAACGGACTGGCCCGTCCATGTAGTGTTGCACGATATATCGACATCAACGGTGTATTGTATCGCGGTTTCTGAAGCGACGGTACGGCATACTTTCGCATTTGCAAATACTACACTATACCGCCAGCCGGTTTGCCAACCATTGATTGTGATAATTGATGCTCACGCAAGTGTTAATTTGCACAAAAAACCATGTAACTTTAGACACGATACGATATGTAGTTAAATTTTAACGATAACGTTTGTGATTCAGCTGACATTATGCAGTAGTTTATAGTGTAGTCGGCAACTAAATGCAGTAGTTGGATTATATCAATTCCGACCCGAAAATATTTGTTCTTGCGTTAGTGGCATCGTATGTTCATTGTTTACTGTATTAATACGTATTCACTTGTTAATCGTAACATATTAATATTCACATGGATATTAAGTACGACAGCATGTTACCGCACATTAACGATGTTTCCGTAAGATGCTCCACATCGCATATCCGAACCACGTCACAAACGAAGAGGTTCTAAAGAAAGCCGAGTCAACAAAAATATATAGGACAGTAACAAAATGCAGGTGTCGATTGGCAGATCACGTTTTTCGTCTTACGCGTCACCGGCACTTCAACATAGCAATGCAGTGGTCACCAGTTGGAGGGGAGGAACATAAAAATGGGTCGTCCGAAGAAGACCTGGGAAAAAATTAAGATGACTTAGTACGAGTTCACATATCGTGAGTTGAGGCGCGGAGACATTGGCAGCTGGCAGATCATCTTAGCGAAAAACTGCTGTCTAATGTGCCTTGATGACCGAGAGGAACTAAGTCTAAGTTTTTTACTATACGGTGCAACACTAAGTCTGTGGCGCTGAGCAATTCTGTGCTTCATAACCACGATGATTATGATGTATTCTTAACAGCTCGTAGCTACAGATTTGAAACATTTTCTAACTGCTATGTTTTTTTTTACTTTTGCCTAGAGACGTTTTCTTTTTGAAAAACAACTGCAGTTAACTACTACAGGTGTAAGGCACATAGATTACACGAACACAAATTTGATGCGAAAATATCACATTTGTGGCATTTCACATTTGCCCAAGTTATATAAAGTGCTATAGTAAATTAAATATAATGATTAAAAAATACACATAAGCAGTTGAGCATGAGCATGAGCATGCGTAGTGTACTTTCGACCCAAAAAATATCTGTTCCTGGGTTAATGGCGCAAATACATAAATACTTCAGAAAGTAAAACGTTTATAATAAAACACGTCATTAGCAAGAAAACCTTTACTGGATGCTATTAGATAAATCAACTTTAACAAACTCAAATTAAATTACATTGAAATTAAACTTTAAATTTTTGAAATCAAAAGTTTAGTCTTTAAAACAGTGTTTTAAGTAAACGTGGGCGACGGTTTGAGTAAAAATCACGCAAATATATCGGCTTTGAAATAAATTCTACGTCGTCTGTAGACCATAAATGTAAAAAGAAAACATTCCAGAAAAAAATACTAAAAACGTTAAAAACGTAAAAAAAACGTGAAAAAATTTTTAAAACGTTTAAAAACGTTGAATAAAAACGTTGTCCATACTTTGTTTAACCTCTTGCTCAATGCCTGTAGGTGCAGTATAGCTGGAACAATAATATAGATAAAGAAAACTTTATTTAACTTCAGTTTAATCGTGTGGTCATAAGACCATAGCTAGACTAATCAAATATACTACAAAAAGCTTTTTGTTTAATATTTGGACTAACTAAGTAAACTATTATCACTATGATCTATTAATTCGTTCTGTTGTTTTACAAGTGCTTTTCAAAGTTCTCAATAGGCTTTTCATTGCACGTTTTTTTAAAATAAAAACGTTGGGAAAAAATTTTAAAAAAACGTCAAGAACGTAAAAAACGTGGCAAAAATTTTTAAAAATACGTAAAAAGACGTTTTTCACATCTATGCTATAGACAATAGACTTACACTTTAAACGGCGTATTAATTGCGTTAATGACTGCGGATACTGTCTCAGCTGCTTTGCTGGAAGTATAAATGACTAACAATTTATTGAATTCATTTACCAATAAACTTGTTAACGTTTCGGTAACTGCTGTTGCCTTCCTCGGAACGACCTTTGCTCGCCGCTGTACTTTATTGGTTGCTGTTTCAAGTTAGATTTATTTTAATAAAGTGTAAGTGACGTTTTATCCGTTTAAATTCGCATCGCTCTTATTGCTGTTGTTGTTGCTGCTGCTGCTCTAGCTATAATGACGTGACAGGCTTCGCTTGCACTACGTTCCCGGCACGCTGTTGTCGGTGACCAATGCTTAGTCGTGCCTAAACATGGCATGGCGACAGTTGCGTCATTGTGCGCCGCCTATTGCGGATGCGGAAAGAAAACTACTGTGAAACATCGCGCTCAAGCTCGGCGTGGCTTCAGTTGCCCGGTACGTCATATCGTCTGAGATCTTAACAGTAGCAGCGTCTGGCGCACAAAGTTGCAGAGTTAGTCTACTCGAGTCGTTAACTGTTGCGACTTGCGCCTTGCTCTTTTGATTCGGCATTTACGTTACATAAAATAATAAACACTGATTTGCGACCTTAGGCAAAAACTACAAGTGCCATTAAAATGAAACAAAACTGAAACGATATCGAATGCAAATCGCGTGCAATTTTGTTTTATGTATGCGCCACTTTAACTGCATGAGACGCGACCTTAGACAGATGCTTGAGACTTGCTACAATTGTCTTACTCAATCTGCAAAGCAGCAGTTGTTTCGTTGTGCAGATAGTGAAAACGAGAAAAATTTCAAACCAATCAACATTTTTGAATAAGTTTCATGCATTTACGAATAATTACAAAAAAATTATAACATTCAAATATTAGTCTATTGGCGTCTTTCCTCGGTTTTTTATTTTTGTGTTAATTATTTCAAATCAAGAGAACACTGATAATGAGACACACCAGAGTTGTGCACAGATTTGACTTCAGGCTAGCAGAATTTAGGTTACTTATTTTCCACATCAACAAGTTGAGATCTAACCATTAGCTTATAACACAAACTGATGTCGTGTGAAATCAATAAGATAGCAATATGTTTAATTGAAGTTTATTTTTTTATCAAACTTTATTATTAAAATGATGTAATCTTTAATCAATTAGGCCTGGTGCGTTGATTTTTGGCTCGGTTTGCAGGCGGAACAAAATCGCACCTAAATGACTGAAAACTAGAAACTAACACGTTGGAAACTTCATTTTTGTAGGCTATGTTTCGTGAAAATAATGTAAATAAAAAATAGCACATTTATTTGTCAAACTTTAATTGAGTACTTATTGAATCTCAAATCTTATCTTAACTGTGCATTTTATGATTGCGCTTAGCATAACTATACTGTGTCCCAAAAACTTCCCGATTTGTCATTGTTTATATTTTTGCCAAATATTGACCGATTTTCAAAATTCGTTTACTGATACATTTTGTGGACAACTTACAATAAGGTAATTATTAAATATTCCACAGCACTTAATCTAAAACATAATTGTAAGAAAAATTAACATTAATAGACAACAAATGTGTTGGTAGACGAACGAGACACTTTGGACACAAAACGCATTGTGTCAAAACAGTCTCTTTGGATATTTGCCGTGTCGAACGCTGTGTTTGTTTTCGGCTTTTTTAAAACTTATTTGGTTTTGACAATTTATACGGCCTACATTTTGTTGAAAATTCGTTATTTTAGATAGTTTACATATGACAGAAAAAACACTTAACTACACAAAAATTTAACTAATTAAAATGTGCAAGCACCGAAGCTGAAAAAGATTATCGTAATAACTTACAAAATAAATATCTCACGCTTGATATTAAGTACAAAGATAGCTATAAGCAGGGCTAAGAAAAAAATTGTGTAGTTTTAAATTAAATTTAAGTTAAAACTTTGATGCTAATGACATCCGCGTTATTGTGTCATGGTCTTGGTCGAAGCTACTCGATAAGGCAAATTATATATTTGAATCAGCTGATTTTCGTCATAAATTTAAAAATATGAGCGGACTTTGATAAAAATATTTGTAGACGGTTGTAAACCCAAAGATGAAATAATTATATTGTTGTCGATTTTCAAGTAGATTGTACATTACTATCCAAAGTTCTTAACATTAAAAGATAGCAAGTGTATTAAGTTTTCTGTGTTCGTCATGTTGCAGCAACATTCTCTGATAACTTCAGAACAACTTTTACGTGTAAACTATTTGAACAAAACCAACCCACTCAAGCAAATCGTCTACCCACAACAAGTATTTTGTTCAAATGGGTTGACAGTTTATTTTTCGTTATTTTGTGGCCGGAAAAATAGTTTGAGACCGTTAATAAAAAAAATCAATTTTACAAATTTTATAATGCGTTAAAGCTCACCTACAGCAAAATAGAATTTTAAAAAAAAATTTTTGAGGGTGACATTCCGGGTCCCTCTTCAAGGGCAGAGAAAATGGGCTGGAAAGAAAAAAGAGAAGGGCGAAGGGAAAAAGGGATAAAGGAAGAGAGAAAAAGAGATAAAAGAAGAGGGGTTGCTAACCCACTAATTTCAGCTAAAGTTGCACCGGATCACTTCTTGTTGATCGCTGAGTAGCAGCAATATAATATACTAGAAATTTGATGTTGCTCTGTCAGTAGTGGCCGTTCGCTGTGTGTAAGCCGATGTCATATTGGTCTCCCAGATCGTTTAGGCCGAGCTGAGTTTAAAACAGGCAAAAGTCACGCAGTTATTATTGCGCTTATCTGTGAACGGTGAGCTGGCGAAGCTGGCCGGTCGTAGGCGACGGTAATCCGTGCTTGCGTTGGTCGATCGTGGCTTCCTGACTTCCTGCTATTAGCTTCCAGGCTTAGCGTACGCCGCCCGGTAGGTCTCCAGGGAGGGAACAGCGGGTGCGATTCACTGGGCTGACTCGGTGGATTCGTTCCGCTGATGTTTCGCTAATAAACCGCACTCAGCTACTCCGATCACGAACGTGTACCAGGACTGCGGCTCTTTTGAACATTTCTATTCGTACAGTCGTGGCGAAACAATAAAACGAAATGATTAAAACACATCTAAAAGACAGCTAGATACTTTAACTAGCAAAGAATCTAATCAGGAGCACGAACGAGTACGAAAAAAAGAATACATTTAATTTCGGTGTCATCAGTATGTTTAGCACGTGACTTAACATCAACATTCTTTTCGTACAATCATGCATGTTCGTAGCCTTGGGCAAGACACAATTATTGATACCCCTGGAAAAATGGAAAAGCCAAGAATTAGTGTCGTGTTAACTGCAATTATTGTTTTCGAGTATGCAGCAGCTCAGTTGCGGGTAAGGGCTCCAAAGTGTGCAAGAGACCGAACGTTTACTTGTAAGTGTGAAAAAAACACTTACTTGTTACTTGTTACTTGTTGTTGACGGGCGTAGAAGCAAAAGCTTTATTTGCCCCATCTGCTACAGTTCTCGAGACGATTCTTGAACGTTACGACAGTTTTAGCATCGACGACATGTGCAGGCAGCTTATTCCACTCTATGACTATTCGGTTGCTGAAAAAAATTCTTTCGAATTTCCAGCCGTAATCTCTGTTTCTTGAGTTTGTACTGGTGGCCTCGAGTGCTGTAATGCTGATCATCCAGACGAAAAACAGCTGGAATCGACATTTTCCTTTCCCGTTAATAACTTCTATGTTTCTACGAGATCGCTTCTCAATCTACGCTTCTCCAATGTGGTCAGGGGCAGTCTTTTTAAGCGTTGTTCATATGACAAACTCTTGAGTCCCTTCACCAATTTGGTGGCCTTCCGTTGAACTCGTTCAAGACATGCAATGTCTTTGCGCATATATGGAGACCAAGCCTGAATAGCGTACTCCAAATGCGGTCAAACAAAACCTTTGTATAGAATTATAAAACTGCTTTTATCCAATATTTGAAACTGTTTTTTATCATACCCAAAACTTTACTGGCTTTACAAACTGCTTGAACACACTGTGATGAAACCTTCAGATTGTTAGTAAACAAGACACTTAAGTCCTTCTTCTCAGTGACTGACCATTCTGAACCAAGTGATAACGACTGTCCATAGTGTGCCCAACGTGCATAACAACACATTTCTCGGGATTGAACTGCAACAGCCATCTCCTGGACCAATCACACAATAATTGCTTCAGATCCTCTTGCAGTTTTGCAACATCCGCCTCTGTGACAATCTTGTTCCAAACCTTCGTGTCATCAGCAAACATCCTGATGTCTGATCCAGTCAGGCAAATCGTTTACGAAAATAAGGAACAACGGTGGCCCCAATACTGATCCTTGCGGAATTCCACTCCATACATAAGCTCAGTCAGAACATTCACCATTTACTGTGACTTTCATCATTTGATTTTGCAAGAAGTTAGCGATCCACGTTAATATATTACCACAAATACCAAGCATCTTCAGCTTTGTAAGAAGTCTTCATGAGGCACAGTATCAAAAGCTTTTTTATAATCCATGTAGATAACGTTAACTCCATAATCCTCGTCCATACTCGATGTCCAATGCTCCAAGATTTCTAACAGGTTGGTGAGGCAAGACCGACCACGAACAAATTCATGTTGAAACTTGGTTATCAGAGTTCGATTCAAATAACTCAACAAGTGATCCCTGATGACAGATTCCAATAGCTTGCATACAACAGATGTTAAGGAGACTACCGGTCTGTACTCTTTGTGACTTCACACCGGGCATCTCGTTCCCATTTCGCACATCAGTTCTGTTCTCAGCTTTGAGCATGTCTGGATTCAAACTGAGTGATTCTGGCTGTGTCGCATTTATCCTTCAATCTTCCATCAATGATTTCAAACTTTTTTGTCTAGTTCTGCCTCAAGATGCTGGTATTTCGTTAAAACTAATTCCGTCAGACCCACCAGCTTATCCAGTCTATCTTCACTTTTTTCTGTGTCGTTCTCTAAAACCACTTTGTCACAGGTATTGCAGAATTAGCGAAGATTTGGCCCATTTATGAGCTAGTCTTATACTTCCTACGACAGATCTGCAAAACACAAGCGGATCCTTTTTCACTTCTTCCAGATAATAGTGATTTTTCTTTCAAATATTTTAATAAAAAATATTTAAAGACACGTCTTTTAGCTCTGCTTTTGCTGTTTTAAATTGGACGATTTTAACTTTTATTCTACACGACGGCCTGTTCTTGCTGTATATTACATTGCTTGTGATGACGATGGCGATGTTGATGATGACCGTGAAGATCAATTGCGCTGCCTGTACGTGTGTCACGGTTTGTGGCACTGCGGCTAAATAAATAGAGCGGTATGTCACATATTGTAAGGCATTTCGACTGACTCTCCGTTGGCCGATTCTACTGCGTGTCGTATGTCGTTGAAAGGAAGTAATTAATTGTCTGTCCAATGCAATGCATAGCATTGGACAGAATATAAAATCACTTTTGTGTCCGTCTGTCTGCCGTCCGCCGTCCGTCCGGCGTCTGTGTACAAGACTGTAGTATAAGTTGTGGATCAATTTTCACCAAATTTAGAACATAGCTTCCTCGGACCATACACGCAAAAAGATTTTTCAAACAGTGTGATCGGAAGTTGTGTGTGCGCATGTCGCGACCATTAATGGAGTACCACTGGCAGTGTCCATAACCGTGCTAGTATAGGCGCATGGTCATAATGGACCACCTATAGGAAAATATTGGTGGCAAGTCTAACAGTCACCCCAAAAAGGTTAAGGTCGTGACGCTAAAATTTTCGACGCGCCGCATTTCCACAACGGTACAAAATAGACGCATAGTCCCAATGGACCACAGGTGAAGAGCCTTACATGGCGAATCCATATAATCTAAAATTAAACCTTTTTCATTTTAACTACAATTGTCTACACAGATTAGTAATTTCAGTTATACAGACTTTACTGTAAGCTACAGACAAGCAGTGGACAGATTCGGTGTTTCTTTAAACATTATTTTGTTAATTAATTAATTAATTAAACATGTATAGCGCTTTTCAAGCCAGTTGAGTCGAAGTATGCTGTTTATTCGCTGCGATAAGTAACTCTCTATAATCAGCGACAGATTGCAATAATTTTATATGTCATTATAAAATGTTTTTTTTCATTTAACCTGCGCTAAAAATGGCCGAGGTTAGACTATCGAACTTCGAAACTGACCGCTAAATTTTGCTGAAAGCCTTTACCATTGTCGTTTAGCTTCTTTGCATGTGATTAATTGTTAGTTAGTCTAAGTCAAAGAAAATAACATTTTTGCATTAGAACCAAAAATAAAATGAAATGGAAATACCAAATATAATATAACTAAAAAAAATTTCCAAAATAAATACAGAAATAGAAACTCAGATAGAAAAGTTTCGAGAATGAGCCAGTGTTCTATAAAAACATAGAAATAATATGATGCAATTTTGAGTTTTTTGATCGTTTTGAAGTTTTGGCTGTAAACTATCTAAGTAAGTAAGTAAGTAAGTCAACAATACATATATATAGCGTATAACGTTAAAATAACGTTTAATTCACAACAGGACGTATTTAGACATTTTTTTCTTGAAATAAAATCAAACAGAAATGACAACAATCTGAAGAACTAAAAAGAATAAAAAAACTGATAGTTTTAAAACAAACGAACACTGATTATAAATTGACATGATTTCTTGCGTACTGAATACTAACACAAATAAAACCATTCTAGGTTAAAGTGAGATTTATGCGCACAATTATCAACAGTATTAGTTTAAACAGCTCGATCACCCAGCGAGTGAATCTATAATCCCCACGGCCAATTTGTCAACTTGACGAGCACCGATGCCTGTCAATCAATGCGCTATTTCGATTGCAGAAATAGTACTTTAATGCAGAGTAAACGTAAGTTTAAATCCGACTAATTAGGCAGGACGTACGCCAATTACGAGGGCAGATTTCTGGCGGGAAGACGCGTCCACTGCGTGTGTAATTACATTGCCGTGGCCTGGCCGCTATCTGCTGTCTGAAATCAGTTAGTCTGACGACATCCGACTGACGGCCATGTCGTGCAACACGTAAACACGTCGATACACTGGGGCAGAATCTTAGTGCTGTCTTTCAGACTTCAACACAGCACGAATTTCGTTATACCGCTCTGTCGTATGCCTATCTTTAAGGTTTATCCAAATGAGTGTAAATTTACAATTTTGACCTTGTCCGTGACCTTGATTTCGCCAATAAGACGTTGCACAAATACACTTTTCTGTAGAATATTAAGGAAAATCTGTCTTCCAAATGTGGTGCAAATGGTATAAAATTGAGGATAGAATTTTGTGTGCACAAACACCGGTCACCGGACGCTGGATAAGCAGGTGGATGCCAAGTGATTTTAAGCTTAGTGCTTTTTTTATTTTTGGCAAGGTATTACGTATTATGATTGCTTTTCTACTATTTACAGGCAAATTATGAGCGTTTTCAGTAAATTCTGAAAAAACTGTAAAACGCTTACAAACCAGTGTTTTAATATTTTTTTTAACATTTTCAAGTTATTAACCTTTTTTTTATTTTTAACTTTCATTTTTATTCATTTTATTTTTTATTTTATTTCATTTTTTATTTTTTATTCAAAGACAAACTAATGTTTGGATTAGAAGCGCATACTGAATCGAAGCATATACGTACAAAAACGTTAACTATTTTAAACTGAAATTAAGTAAAATTTGTTTAAGCTGTTAAAAACAATCTGGCAAACACGTAACCAAAACTAAATAGGCTTATGAGCTATTGTAACTTTTCGTAAGAACGGCTGTGACATAATAACCAGAACAATTTTTCGCTATGAATTACTTGTAAACTAGAATTTTAGAAAATCTGTTTAGTATTGAAAATGACACCGATTGTAGTCAATACGCCAACCAATGGAAGGCGTGGCGTAGATTTGTCATACTAACTCTGACGCGTTGCATTCAAGCAATGATCATCATCGTTAGGCCTATAATTCTCCATTTTTTTGTTCTCGGTGGCTTCCGTTCAATAGCTACTATGATCTAGGGGTCCAACATAATAATATGTGACTTGATATAAAGCCAGCCGACGCTCGGCAGCTGATGTCACACATAGATCGGTGTTTTCCGCACGACGTCAATTGCTCCACGCTATAGTATGTCGTGTCGTCGTACGTTAGCGACCTGTGCTGCTCCGTCACCGTGACAAAATGTACGGTTACGAAGTAGCAGAACCATATTTTTACTTAGAATGTGAGAAGTGAAACAACGTATCGAAAAATCTTTAGCCGCCGTGTCTCGCAAATTGTGCGATGTCGTGTTCGACCGACCATTTAACAAGTACACGATATGAATTACACAAAGAAGAAGTATTGGAGAAAATGCACGGTTACTGTAACGGCACCTGTTGCCGTTTGTCTGCGTCTGTCCGAGAACAGACGCTGGTCTATGCCGCTTTCAGCGCGTCTTAGCCATTGCAATACTACCCGTCTGTCCGTCTGTCTGTCACACGGGTGGATCAGTCAAAAACGGTGCAAACTAGGATCACCAAATCTTCACCGTCGGCTGCCTGAAAAACTCTAGTTTAGGAACCGTAAAACTTTTCCATAAATTCGAAGGGGTCACCCCGAACGAGGGCGTTAAATAAGAAGGGGGTACGGCAAAATTTGCGATTTTTGGTCAATAAGTCGCTGTATCTCAGTAACGGTGCGAGATAGGACCTAGGTTACTATTAATCACTAATAAAACGTCGTACACTGGCTCTCGATTGGCGCCGAATTCAATGACCTTGAATGACATTAAACGCCAAAATAGGGGGTTTATGGATTTTTTGGCGATTTCGGGCTGCGACGCAAGTCTATATCATTTACAAGGTGGCGCCACGTTACTATCGTTATGCGATCCAGATAGAGAATTTGGTATTTGTATATTAACTTAGCGTGAACACACCAATTTTTAGCTAAACTACTGAACCGGAACTGCTATAGGCTTTCGCGCGTCTCGTGAGCATTAACTCAAATTTCTTGTTAGAGTTCGTTCACACACTGCACAGACGCGTTTTTTGGTTCACCACATACGGTAACAGAAAACAAGTAAAAACAAAAAATATAATATAGGCCTATAACAACACGAATTTGACCACACTTATAGCTAATGAGCCTGAACAAATACAAAACAGTCTAGACATGTTGTTTTATCGTTTTATTTTTATTTTATTTTTTTCAGATAAAACGGACAACGTTAGTTCGTCACGTCGACCGGTTTGCTAACGCTGCCAGTTCGCTGCAGACAGGATTAATATTAGCAACACGCGCATTGCGCTTCGCGGCTCGAAAACCCCGCAGATCTACACAATTGCATGTCGATTTTCAAAGAGCTCTGCGTAATGTCAAACATTGATTGAGCAAGAAATAGTACATTTTGATGTGACAGTATTGGAATAGACATATGAATGCATGAACCCTGATGCGTTCTGTGAATTTCTCTGTGGAATATTAGGCCTAATCACCTTATTTGCCGCCCCTCTTCTTTCTGCCTTTTTTGCTTTGCCTTTTCTTTTTCTTATATTCTGTCCTTTCATCTCTGTGACCTACTTCTAAAAAGTAGAGGTTTTGGCTAACGTTAGTGAAATCTTTATTTCACATATCAGCTGAGAACGCTGCCTAATTTTGGCCGTATTTTAATTTTTTGCATTCATACGAATATCAGCCGATATTTTTCAATTAATGCGGATTTTAAAAAATCCGGATTGGGGTTAAAATTAATGTTCGTAAAACTTACCAGCCGCACACAGTGTGATGTTTGATTTACGCATGACAATAGCTACCCTATGGTATGGCGACAATGAATATAGCGCTTGCGTGACTGAATAGCATCTGTCAAGTGATGCAATTGTATAGACAGCAGTCATCCATCATCCTAATGTGCGCATATGCACAGTCATATTTTTGTTTCCTGTGATTTTTACACCAGTCCTATATACAACGTAGATAGAATCGAAGAATTTATTATTTACCGTAGCCTACTTGTGAGTCGCAGGCAGCAAAGATGGTGAGCAGGTGTTAGCATCAGAGAGCTGCTATGACTAGCGATACATTGCCATATCTTTGAATAAACGCATTTGTTGAAACAGCAACTCATAATAACTGTGCTAATAACGTTTCTTTTGTTTTTACGCGCGATAGCAGAATGCTTCGCGCGTCTTATCCATGACCTGGGACGTCTGTCCGTCTGTCTGTCTGTCCCTTTGTTTTTCTGTCACACAGCTGTATTGTGTCAAAACGGTGCAAGTTAGGATCACGAAATCTTCACTGTGGGCTGCCCCAAGGACTCTGGTTTATCGTGACAAAATTTCGTGCCCCTGAGTGAGGGGGTTCCCCTCGAACAAAGGCGTCAAACAGGGGTAACCCCTAAAAACGTTATTTTGCCGCTATTGGCTTTTATAGTGTGAAAACGGTTGCAGATAGATACAGACTTGCTGCATATCATGACAACCTCTGGTAACAGGCTTTTTAGATTTGTCAACATAGATGACCTTAAACGATCCTGAACCCCCAAAAAGGGTTTTATACTGAATTTTCTACAATTTTTGGCTGCAGCGCACATTTTTAAAGTAAATTGCGACGAAATGGCTGGAGATAGACCAAGACAACCTGCACATGATTTTTTGGCATTAAACGCACATTTTAGCAATTTAAGCCTCGACCCTTTAGGTTTAAGGAGGCCTGCGCAGGCGGGCATCAAAAAGGGGTACCTTTTAAAAAGTGGTCATTTTACCGGTATTAGCTCGTCTAGCGTGAAAACAGTTGCAAATGGGCACAGACATGCTAATTATCATAACAAGCATTTGTGACGAGCTTTGAAATGGCATCAACATTATGACCTTGAATGACATTGAATGACCTTAAATCTTGAACGTTAGAAGATTTTGTTTTTTTTTGCAATTTTCGGCTGTGGCGCACATTTCAAGAGTGAATTGCGCCGAAATGGCTGGAGATAAACGTAGACACCCTGCGTAAGCCTATGAAATTTTTAGCACAGAACAACCACTTTTATCAATGTAAATTTTGACCTTTTAAATTCAAAAAGTCTTCCATATGGAAGCCTCAAATTTGGGTACTCCTTCAAAATGCATTATTATTTTACTGCATGCTGTACACGATTGCCCAAATGGCAGGACTACTGCTATCGCGCGTCACGTGAGCTTTGCTCAGATTACTTGTTTATTATGTAGGCTAATTGTACTATTCATTGTGACAATGGGTGGGCAACAATTGATGGGTTTAGGCTTTTTTGACAACCCTCCTGTATTGTCATCTGTTGTATATTTATTGTGTTAATTGTGGTTATGGAAAGTAAACTTTTTTCTCTGTTCTTCTTTATAACTAAAACTCATCAACTTAGAACATTCTTTATCTATTGATTTTAAATCAAATGAAATCAAGTATATTTAACTTAGACAGGAAGATCCATATAAGAGATAATAATCTATTCTATAAAATACGGATGTTTCAGTTTGGACTGCGATTGGCTGTGACGTCATATAGACGTCGTAACTATGGTGAGGCATCGTCAGCATCATTATAGCTAGCGGCTACGCTGCATCGAGGCCACAGGTCGAGATAAGGCCCAAAGGGCCGAAAATTGAGGCCGCAAGCCGATACTATGGCAAAGCTTGTAATAGTAATGATAAAAGGCTACAGTCTACATAGTGCTCTTATCTGCCAGTGGACTCTGTAAAAAATTTGCTACTCAGTGGCGTGCACATTACACTTATTATGTCACTAAATTACCTTGTAAAATATAAATATTCAAAAACATACAATATCTGCGGATGGACAGAAGGTCTAGTGGTAAATTTTTGAAGTATTTAACTTAAATATCAAAAATATGAGTTATAGTAAGTGTCAAAAACATTGGAGGACATATCAAACAATTTTTTCAAATAATTTAAACGATTTTACTGTAAACTAATTTCCAATGTAGGCGTACGTTAATGATTGTTGATGGCTGCAATTTTGCTCAGGTTACAGAGCACTGAGAGCAATGTATTTCAATCGTGCGGCCTTACAAACTATGCACTATTTTTATAAGATGAAAACTTACTCCGTAGTTACAACTAAACCTTTTTGACATTTGTTATAACTTATACTTAACATTTTAATTAAATACTTTAAAAATTTACCACTCCAACTTATTACCATTTACAGCTATTGTACGTTTTTGGATATTTATATTTTACAAAATAATGTAGCGACATAATAAATGTGGCATGCATGCCACTGAATAGGAAATTTTTCCAGAGTCTATACTAGTGAAAAAAATTGTAAAACTTGGTCAATATTTAACGAGAAAAAAGCTCACTTTTTTGGCCCACTCTGTATAAACTAACAAAAACAGCAGATGGTGAAATGTCAACGACTTAGTAACTTTAGGTTGTAATTAATTTGATAAATTATTCTTATAACTTTTCACGTGAAATAGCTTTTTCGTCAAACTGTACAGTCGATATAGTGACTTTTTAGCGCAGAAAAAAACATGGCAAAAAAACTAAAACTCATTATTTTGTTCGGCTGCGCTTCTGAGGTTTTTGCTTTGTATGGTAAACGCTATGTATAGCAGCATATTCATTAACTCGTTCATGTGATATGTGGATATCATAGTCTTTGCGTGATTTCCTTATAATAAGTTAATTACAGACTAGAATGTGGCTGCGTGTCAAGCGACTACATCAGGTCTGACTACTCACGATAGACAACATTTTTAGGCCTGTTATCACGCGTCCTTGTATGCAAGGTCAGTGGCGTCGTAGAAAGGGGAAGAAACAACTGTTTTCCTCCATTAAATTTCAGGATGTCAGAAAATTTTGTTCCAAAATACGACATTTGGAGATGACAGTTTTTTTTATTTTAGGGGAATTTAAAGGCAAAAGTTGAAATTCTGAACACTTATTATCTCTTCTGTCGGAAAATTATACCTTCAACCTTTTTAACCTGCAATGTCGCAGTGCAAGCAAAGATTCGTATATTCGTATATTTTATTTACAGTTTGGTACAAGGTCGCTTGCCTACAAGGGGACGTACCTAAAGTTCGTGGGAACAACGGGCAGCATTGGTCAGCTAGCAGAGATGCTCAGCGGTTTTTACTACAGTGTATGTCAGTTCTGCCATGAATTATTCTATGCCATTACTCGGCTCAGTCAGACACGAAATCACAGTGCTGGGTGGGCCCTGAAATGGCGCACTCTTTATACGCTTTATAACTGCATCAAATGTTAACAGATTTTCGAAATTTTTTCATGGTCACAATCAGGCGAAAACTCGTAATAACACTCACTAAAGATCCCACCACATCTCAGGTGTGTCGCTATATTACCTTGTGTCGTATAAAAGTGCCACGTCGGGGCGTTTCGTTGATGGTGTCAATGGTCACTGGCGGCACAGGTTTTAGTGCGTCGTTTAGCAGCAAGGCGGACCTATCAAACATTTGATGTAAAAATTGCATGATGTGACAGTTACTTTAGACAATAACTGAGACAGTACGTACACACGTTGTTTTTAAAAAATTAATTTCTTAAAATATGTTGTTACAAAAGTCGTTTTTAACTGTTGCCTTTGAAACACTGACATTTCACAAGGTAGTGTAGCGACACACTTGAGGTGTAGTGGAATCTTTACTCGTTAGTGACACTGTTATTACAATTTTTTCCTGAGTCTGATAGTGAACGAATTTGGAGTTACGCTGTAAAAAGTGTGCCATTTTTTGCGTCACCTTGTGGCACTCTGTAGATTCTCACTTGCTGTTAATATTAACTCGAAGTTTCTCACGCACTACGGTTGTTCGGAACCCGAACAACCAACCATACGACATACGATACGTTCTAATTGTCACTGTAAAAATTCTTTAAAATTTTGTCGATTACCAAAGTTGCTTTAGGGTGCATATGCGAGACTTGTGGCTCACTGTAGACATTGCAAGTCATATGAAAACAAGACAGCAAACTCTTGTTCTTGTCTTCGCCAAAAACTGGTCGATTAAAAAAATTACTTACAGATTAAGCAAAACATTATTATTAAAGATATCTTTACACACTCGAAGGAATAGGTTTTATTATTACGCCTACCTGTAAGCTTTGCATACATATGTCTGAAAAGTTTGAAAACTGGCTTGCTTTGTATGCTAAACTATAAACTACCAAAGACCTAACATATAGCAAGCAGCATTTTTGGTGAGAGAAGCAAGTCAGATTTTATCGATTTTGGCTCGAGAATCGGCGTAGTTCAATTCTGAAACGCCATCTGTCACCATTAGCAATTGAGCGAACATCAGATGGTGCGAAAAGGCGTACGCTAATGCTTCCGTGACTATTCTCTGCAGCTGCAGCACATGCTTACAGTCAGTCGGACATTCTCTAAATTATTCTGTGCAGTAAAATTATTGTGTTTAGCTTTATGTCTGTTTTGGGCAGTTCGGCGGCAGTTTACGTCAGTCAGTTTTATTAGCAGTCGCCTCTTCAAACACTTCAAACCAGGATCGCGATAAAAGTGATCACCAAGACACTAAATTGTGTTGCCAAACCACAAATCTGTGACTAGCCTCAGTACTCTTATTAGTTTAGTATATATGGTTATCCATGTACCGGGGTCGCCTTATCTTAAACAGTGTAAGTTATATGTGTGTGCGTGTGTATGCGATTTGCCTACTGTCCAGTGCCCATTATCCATTGCCTTTCGTTTCGTGCGATTTTTACCCGCACCATGCATAGCATGAGCGGACAAGCTATCGTGTGATGTCTCTCCGTCCGTCACTCTGTTTCTATGTCTGGTTTAGCGCTGGTGCACGGCGTACGCTGATCATATAAACTGGGCTACGTCGAATGTATTACACATTTGATTAGCCTAGTATCTCAGCTCGTTTCTGACATAACATCAGTCATCACGCGAAACACTCTCAAATTCGGAGTAAAACAGAAGTGTGGTAGAGAATATTGACGTTTTTAACCAATACGTCGCCGTATCTCAGAAACGATGAGAGATAAGGCCACTGATACTGTTGATCACTAAAAGGTTGCATGCATAAGCCCTGTCAATTGACACAAAAATTATCAACCTTGGATGAACTTGAAGAGGCATTACGCACTTTGCTATGTATACGTTCCTCGGAAACCACGGAAATCTGAGAGAAGATTACTATTAACGGCAGAGATATAGCCCATGGTACTCTGCTTTCGGGTGGTATAAGGTTTATGCGGATATTTGCGGTTATTTCGTAGCAAGGTGCTTCAAACAACAGTGAGTCACCAAAAGTGCAATTTTTAGTCATTTTGGTCGCTACATCTTCGGAATCTTTAGAGCCAAAACCAACGTTACTATACAACGACATGAAGTACCTATCGGCTTTCCAATTACCCTAAAAATGGTTGACCTTGAATGACCTTAAAGTGTCATGTTAATGCTAAAATCTGTTTTGCGTCGATTTGACTGAATTCGTTTGCGTGGTTTTTGAAGACAAGTACGTGATAACGAAAGAAAGATACACCGACATTGATATGAAACTTACGTGGATATTCAGAGGGGGGTTTCTGCAGAGGAGGCGTCAAGCAAAGGCGGGTTTCAGTCGCGATGCTATTGGAACCTTAGAAATTGGGCCAAATTTATTACATAAGCTTACTACAGATATCGTATGTTCAGTATAGATTCTACTTATGTTTGACCCAACAGTTGTGTTTGCTAATAGCTGCTGCCTGCGTCACCGAAACATTTAGTGATTTAAGTAAATGGTGCATGTATGAGCATGTATGCTGCGCACTTTGGAGCGTCCGCTTTTTAAATCTGCAGAATATTTCTGATCTGTCGACTAAAAACTCAAATTTTCTAGGCAGCGATTACTTGCGTCTATTACTCAGAACGAATATTTTTACAAAGCAGAACAGCGACATCTTTTTAGTGTGGCTGAATCTGTAGTTGTCGTTTACTCTTTTTCACTGCAATAAACATTTTTCGAATTGGTCAATATCTGGCGAAGATATGATGAAAGGTTAGGCATACGTGCTTTTCTGATTTTAAGTGTAATCTACATACTCGGGCAAACTCGCTACTATTCGGGTTGCTCTTTATGTAACATAGGCCTACAAGTTACACAATAAATGGCCAGCCGGGTCAAACAGACAGCATGAAATTGGTTTCGGGAATCGATTCCGCCATCAAATCCCTCCATCGACAGCTGTGTCTGCAGAGCGGTCAGAGCTTTTCTGAAGATCAGTTTTCTGTCTAATTTTTAATCTCTGCTTGGTTTCGAGCTTTTGGCTTTGTTTACATGCAAAAAAATGTTTCATTCGACACGCAACCATTGGTTTTTTCAACGTATGTTCAAAATGTTAAAACATTTGCAAAAATTCTATGCAGAATTTTGCAACTGTAACTTCGTATCATAGCCACGACCTTAGACTGAGAAAGTAGCAAAAATACTCCATCATTCTCATCGCGCTATTGATTCTATCGTGCACCTATATTCTTTGTTTTTTTTCTTTCAGCACGCCGACGTTTCCTACCCGGAAGCTGAAGCTGCGGTCGTCGCATTTCAATTAGCTCACACCCTGTGAGTGAGTGATATATTACCGTTGGAAGCCAGCAGCGCTGCTGTAACGCAACCGTGCGCACGTCTTATCACAAGTCGGTGAAGGAAAACCTTTACAGCGACCGTCGGACAGTCCGCGAGCTGGAGAGACAGAGACAGAAGGCAAGTAGAAAGACATCTGTCCGTGCGTCCGTGCATCCGTTTGACGTGCAGACCACTAATCAACATGGATGACATATACGAGTCGTGCTTTGCGGCGGCTGCTGCTGGTGACAACGTCACGTCAACGTCAATTACAGACGGCTCGCTCGGCTGCAACGCTTCCCTGCTCCTCTCCGCCTACGGAGACGCTCTGCTCAAGCAACTCAAGAACAATGCTGAGATAGAGGCGCTACGACGTCCATGGCTTGCCGCAATCGTCATCGTCGTCTACGTCGTCGTCCTGTCGTTCGGCGTCCTTGGCAATGGTCTCGTTTTCGTCACGGTGGCAAGTGTGCCGCGCATGCGTACGGCGACCAACATTTTCATCGCCAACCTGGCTCTGGCCGATTGCTTCGTCTGCGCCTTCGATCTACCTCTCAATCTTCACTATCAGGTCACTCAATTCACAGCATGAATATGGACAGTGATGATGAAATAATGCAAATAAGTTTATAACTACACCAAATTACAATAAAAAAACCAAATGACAAAAATAATGATAAATAAAATAATTAAAAATAAAATTGGCTCTAACACTTGTTTGCTGTTAAACATGAATACCGTTTTAGGCTATGAATCTGCGAAAATATTGCGAAATCATTTAAGTTTTTCGTTGATTCTACGATACGAAGCAATTTAAAGCAAATACACTGCGAATAGACCTGAAAAATTGAACGTGTTGAGAGCCGTGTTGGAAAATATGGCTAGTTTACAACACAGCTACTCTGAGTTTACTATATACAGTCGGATTAGCCTACAACAACACATGCAGTATCAGGTAATGTGCTTAAAACATGTAATAAAACATATAATAAAAACGTAATAAAAAATATACATTCGGAGAGACTAAAATCCTCCGCCGAGACATTTTTATTTTCGGATTTTATCACCACTATAGAACCTGTTTCCAGAGCCATGCATTAGTCATCTGAGGAGCTACGGAGAATATGTTCGTAACTTTTCGAGCAATCTTGCGGACAATCATGCAAGCAGGCACGTGTGTAAAACACAGTTTTCTTCCTGTGGCGGAGTTGTCAAATCAAACCCCCGAAGACGAGCCGGATTTTTTCCTTCCAGGATTTTTACTGTTAGGCCCAAATTCTATTACTTTGATCTGTTGAATGAATAAATAAAAAGACGTGTTATTACGTTATGTGGTACAGATAACAGGCGACTGGGCGTTCGGTACGGCACTGTGTCATATCATTCCAGCCGTGTTTGGAGTCGTCGTCTACTCGAGCACGTTGACTCTGACGGTGATTGCCGTGGACAGGTTCGCGTTAATCGTCATTGGTGTCAAGAGACGTTTGTCACCGAGCGTTGCTATCGTCCTGGTCCTTGTCATTGCGGCGTTCTCGACGGTCGTCGCTCTGCCGATTGCAATCTTCTCGCGTCACGTGTCATTCACGGACCCCGAGCTCCGGTTGAGTCGGCGGTCGTGCGGCGAGCACTGGCCGTCACTGCAGATACGAAGGCTCTACACGGTCGTGACGCTCATCCTGCAGTACTTCCTGCCGCTGCTTGTCATCGCTGTGCTCTACCTGCTCGTCTTCAGACACGTCAGAGCCAGCAAGAAGCAGACGGGAAGTCGGCGTCGCATGTCGCGAACCAATCGCATGCTCGCAGCCGTCGTACTGGTATTCGCCATCGCCTGGACGCCGTATCAACTCTTCTCGATCATCCACGAGTTCGACCCGAAGCTCGTGCCCGTTAAGTACTTTCGGCTGATGGACCTGATGCTGCGTGTGGTCGCGATGGGTTCGAGCGGAGTGAATCCGTTCCTGTACGGCTGGATGAATGCTAACTTCCGCGCCGCGTTCTCCGCCATCTTGCGCAGGCGCCGCCTACCGACCGCCGCCGACACTCACGCCGCGCAGACCGAAGCCGAGGAGTTCTGTACGCCGAACGCCGAACGACGGACGATTGTGATGCGACCGCGCCGCCATGATATGACACATCAGCAGCTTACGCTCGGCCACCAGTTCCCTGCAGTGTCGACATTCTCCATCTCAGCCACGGCAGACGTCCACGAACACATCGAAGTCGCCGTCTGATCATTGTTGACCTAAGTCACTGAGCGCGTAACAACAAGATCATTGCTTGCGCTGTGGCTACGTGTAAAATGAGAATGGTGTAAAACATTTATGCAAATCTTGCCAGATATTTTAGCATGCTTAAACGCATGTTGAAGATAGGACACGTGTCCGCGTAAAGCAACAAGAAAGTTCAGCTGTCGCTATGGAAGACGCGCTACAGCATATACAGTTCCTGTTGCAGTACTGACCTTCACCGTTATTTAAAGTCTATGATTTTAATCTCATCTGAAAGGGCGTGTACGATTTCTTATTAGTGATCAATTGCCACCTTGGTTTTTTCTCTCACCGTTTTCGATATACGGCCACTTATAGCTTGAAACATTTCATTGAAAATTACGGCCAAACCGCTTCAGATGGTTATCATGGTTACTATTGACAGCCTATAGGAAGTCGCCAGCGCCCTATCTGATGGTACCATCACCGACCTTCTACGACCTACCGTTTAGCCGCAATACATCCGTGACAGACGGACAGACAGACGGACGGACGACATATCGTGCCAAAGACGCTCTACAGCATAGCTGTAGCGCGTCAAAAAGTCTACAAAATGTTTTATTTTGCATGTATCCACGGCTGGCCTTAATTATTGCTTATCGTGTCTTTTTCAGTATGTATGCATCCATGCCGATGCGTATTTTGGATGTTATCCGTATATTTTCGAACGATTCAATGAAGTTTGCGTGCATGTAACATTACTGTCGGGCTGTAGAGTTTCTCAGTTGTAATGTGGAATATCACATAGCAGGCGCCGATTTATCTCAGAAAAATGTGGCCGTGAAATACAAAATAATTAATATTTTTAAATGCACAGAATAATATTTCGCTATTTTTTTAAACAGAAACCTTTACCTATAATACCCAGTTTTTTGATCGGTAGTTAATAGCCGACTAAAATAAATTTGGAGAATCGAAATATGTGAAAAAAAATACAAAATAATTGATAATTCACGATTAATTGTAGACGTTAAATTAATCGGAGATCACAAAATCAGAAATTAGCCATCGAACTACTCTATGTTTTTTCTGATAAATTTTTTGACAACTGCATTTGGGTTAATTGCTTTCAGGTATCTTTTTGGAATTTATTTTCAGACATTCTGGTGTATAACACGCGCATATCTTGTGGCTGAATCAAATAGGTCTACGCCCTGCAGCAGGTTCCCCCGACGAGCGTGGTAACTACCTAGTTAACAGTTTTGAATGTGTAAAATAGTTTCTCTGGGTGATCGTGTGTTTGTTTTTTTAAAAGCATGAATTTGTACTTTTCCGTCTACTGTGTTGGGTCACTTTCGGTGCATTGTATTATTTTTTGCTTACTTATTTGGTTATAGCATAGGCCTGTGACGTAATGTGACGGTTTCATGTTCGTCGGCCATCCGGCGCCTGCTAACGATCTGTCCCCGAGACGCGATTTTGATTTTAGTCCTGGCACCACGCACGTAGGCCTTGATTCTTCTGTTGGTTTGTTAGCAAAACTACAGAAAAAGTTACTGTCGGGTCTGACTGAAATTTTGAGGAAAGGTTAGACTTGGTAAGCTTAGAAGTGATTAGATTTTGGAGGTAATCGATCGGATGAGCATATGGGTCCGTGCATAACAGAATTTTCAAATTTTTTGATATGGCAGAATGACCCTAAACCGAATACGGTGCTGTCACCTGGCACAAATGATAAAAACTGACTCAGCGCTGATGGAGGTTTGTGCTGTCTCAAATGTTCTTCTAGCTGTCAAACACGACTCAATCTTTTCTTGCTCAGAGAGAGGACCGTTTCGGCCGAGAGCCTTGCTAGCTGATAGTCCCTACTGCAATTGTACTCAGCAAGGGTTTCAATCGGCTTTCTGTATCATTTCGTCCACTGTCTAACGCACGACAAGTTCCTGCGTTTAATTTCTAAGTAAGGTTAAAAAGTTAGAGCAAAAGTTAATGTATTATGTTTTTAACCTAGAATTGCAACAGACTTTGTTTGGCAGCACTCACTAAATTGGTCACGTGGGTAAGGAAAGCGGAAAGTTGGTGTGAACCAAGGGGTGGAAAGTACCGGGACGCGAAGGGAAGAGAAACGAGAAAAAAGGGAACGGGTAAAAGTCTGAAGCCCATCTACTTGCGAAGTCCTGCGCACGCTATTGGTATTGATATATCATCGTTATTATCAGCTTCATTGTCGTCACGATTTTTGTCGTTATTTTCGTCTATTCTTATGTCTCGTCGTACGGAGCACAACTTAATGCTCGTTCTGCTAACATTTTGTGCAGGATTCGTGCAGTGATGAGTCTTCAAGACCAAAGTCTTGGTCTCAAGGCGCCTCGAAAACAAAAAAAAATAAAGTATTGATTTTAGTTTTGCTTCTGAGAAAGAAAGTCTTGCGAATTTCAAGATTTTTAGCTGACCTTACTATCGGTCGTGCTTATGGTACAAGGTTATGTCCGTCTGTCGTCCGTCTGTTTGTAACGTGTGTGCTAAACGGTTCATTTTACGGGAAAACCGTCTGAGGAAGCAAATAGGGTTGCCTGACCGTTATCGTGTGGTATCTTAACCATATCGCTATAAATCTGCAGCGGTTTTGCCGCAATTTGTAACATGAGAAATGTCGGTTTTGGTCTTGAAAAAAGGTCTTAGTCGTAAGATTAAAGTTTTCGTCTCAAAAACAAGTTTTGTTTACATCACTAGATTTGGTGCAACTTTTCTGAATTTTACATGTAACACAATGTTCTGTGGCACAGCCAGCTTGAAAAAGAAGCATCAATAAATAATATTACAATCTGCCGTTATCAATAATTATAAGCCTACTTAACTGTCATCACTGCTGGAAAGTACGTCGTACTACTAGACCTACAGTGGTTTATTTTAACAGATTGTGTTAAGCTACTGTGTCAAAACCGGTTGTATTGGGCTATGATGTTACACGCTTGTATTGCTGTAATAATTGTCTGTGGTTCCAATGTATATAGTTTTGGTGTCAGTGATTTGAATAAACTCGGTGTTATAATGCTACACTGTTGTTCGAGTCATATAGTTATGGTGAGTAGACGTGCTGGCTCTTTCAAAACCTATTGAAGGCATCCAAGCAGTCTAAAGGCTGACGCGCATGCTAAAACAAAAAATACAATGATGCCTCAAAGACACACCTGTGCCAACAACTGGGTGTATCCATCATTATTAGTACAATTCTACAAATGAAATAACTGCATATCAAATTATCGGGGAAAATAACCCGATGGCGTATGCGCGTTATTGTCACACTATAAACCACCTTATCTTTTTTTCGCGCTCGGTGAGTAAATGCGCTAGCAGTATATAAGCAGCGGCAGCGAATGAGCGCTAATGGTGGTGAATGTGGAAAGCTGGCCGACTGGGAGGTCTGAGTAGCCAATAAGCGTTGCTATCAATTAATCCCAGGTGCCTGCTGGCGTCGCCTTCGAGGTAACTTTACGAGGCGTTTTATAGCGGCGTGGCTTTGCTCCGGTACGCTAGCATTCGGCGGCGGTGGCGAAAGGTTACGGCTTGGCCGATAATTTGATCAGGCGCGCATCACTGATAGCCAGCCGACCGACTGTTTCTCAGTCACTGCCGGCAAATCTCCCCAGCTAACAGATTAGCGGATTCTCGCTCTACGCGAAAAACGTCCTGTAGCGAGAAAAGGGTCGTTCGAAAGCTTAACAGAGCTAAGATAAGCTATTTTATGCCTACGTCTACGATAGCTATCGACACTGCAGGTCGAGGTCGCACATTCAGCGCTTTTCGAGTTGACATTGTGCGCTATACAAATTTACTCACTTAGGCTCGTGTAAGCGCAATCTTTGGTTGATGATGCAGGCCTAAGGCCAAAAATAAAACGATTTACTGTGATACAGGTTTCGAGGTGCAAATGCTCACCTTCAAAACTGCTACGTGGTCGGGTGTAAAAATGATTCAACAAAAGTAAAACGACTGCAACGTGGCGTCAGCGACAAAATCGCAGTTTAGCTTCACAGTTGACAAAGTTACGTCTTCAATACAGCAAATCTAGCATTTTTGAAAAGCCGTCCGATGCCGGAGGCGTCGAAATGACCGAATACAGTTTTTAAAGACCAGGTGCGCAGACTAATTTAATTACGTAAAAAAACAGGTAAAACAAGGAATCATTACTTTGTGACGTGACAAAGATGTAAAAAGATAAAATTTTATGTATGTAGATAACGTGACTGTCTGTAGCGACAGGACGCCGCAATCCAATCAGAGACGTAGGTAGACGTAGCTTCCAATTCCTTTTGTTTTAATTAGGCCTATACATGATATAATACGATGTATTCTCAGATGGTAATTGCAGGTAAAATTTTTAAAAAGTTGCAGGCAGTAGAGGGGTTCGTGAAAAATCTTTTTTTTCAAATCACAGAATGCACATGCGATACATTTTAGACAATAAAAATTGCACCGGATGAAATAGACAAGCGGGTGGTTCGTTAGCTGTGGTCATAAACAATATAAAGCGTGTATAAATGTGGCTGTGGTTCAAAGATTTGCTACAGGATTATTGGACAGACAGCAAACAAACGTATTAGCAAAGGCCTATAGGCCTACGTATGCGGACTGTTTTGACTGCGAGTAGCAGCTCTGCACGAGAGTCTGGCGGCCGTAAATCTGGCGGGCTTCGTCAATTTGTCGACTTGGTCGCACTCCAGAGGGGAACGCCAGTGACCTCGTTGACTCCTGTATGCTAGTATATATGAGCCCATGCATGACCGGGCCGTTCTGGTCATGACCTGGCTCCTGGCCGCATATTAGAGTACCTAGAAACGCTATTCGCGCCGTTGCCACGCGCCGTTTGTCAACGAATACGTACTTCTGTGATTATGCATTGCTAGGGATACCCCGGCACACCAAGTCGATCAGCTTGTGGCTACATGGACACGAGAATTAGGCTACACTAGCCAAAGTAGGTCTATCTGTTACTCTTCCACTGTATTTTACATCTGCGCATCTTTACCATTGTAAAAGGGTGCATGGGGGTGGATCCAAAACCGAAGATAGCCTACCACATTCTTGTCAATGTCTTCGTCAAGTACTCGTATCAATCGACTAAATACTGGCACACTTTCTAAGAAATTTGCAATAAAACAATCGTTAAAAATTGGATCAAAAAAGCCACCGTGATCTGTAGCCTTCATAGTGGACTGCGTGTCTATGATTGCCCACATATTTGGCGCAACGACCAAAGCAAATCACAGTAGGCATAGGCTACAGATTTCATTGATTATGATTATGATTAATATCAAACTAGTTAATACCATTTTAACGCATGGGTAATAATTGATTCACTGTCCAAAAAATTTCGCAAAATAAATTTTCAGCGCTGCATAAATTGCCAAGATAAGTCGCAAGTCGTGACGAAGTTACCAGAAAATCGGTTCAGGCGCAACAAGAAAAAAATGTCTGAAAAAAATCATGTCTGTTCTCGGAGACGACCACAATTATTTTAAACCATCCCTGACACTCAAGTATTCCCTGCAGTAGTCGACCATGTCCCGGTGCAACCGATAAATATTGCCTTTCCAAGTTCATTTGTCTGTGGGGCGGATTTTACTCTAGAGACTTGACAAAGATAGATAAACGCCATGTGGCGTTCTGTAATATCCACACTAAAGCGTCTGCCAAGACTCAGCTTATGCATGCTAAGCTTACCATTTAAAATTATATTTTACTTATGTAGCTTATGTCGGATGAAAGGCTACCTTACAAAAAATACCGGACAGAAGGCCAGACGTTAGACTATACACTGTGTCCGAAATAAAGTAACCCCCTAAAAGTCATACAATGAAAATGTCAAATCTGAACGAATCTAAATAAAATTTCGCACACATAATGCCAAAATAAGTCTGAGAGCGATTGTTAAATTTCGTTGAAAAATATTATTTTGTAGCAAAGTTATTGATTGTTGAATATCGGTAACAAAATATCTCCATTGCCAATATGGCGTTTCATAAGTAAAGTAAAATGTGTACAATTGCGTAACTCCGACAAACAACATCGGATTCTAACAAAATTCTACGTCAATAAGGCAGCATCTATTGCCAATCAAAATACTAAATTTCAATAATATCTGCCGACGCAAACAATAGTTACAAATACAACGGCTTCTTGTGTGAAGTGTCCAGTATTAAGCAACCGTTTGTTCAATGCTGGCAGTGCCCATGGCTTTTTAGGGAATTTCGTGATAAACTTTTTAGCACCATGCCTTTTCTCTTGTCTCAGCAATTTTATTAAACACGATTGTTTGCAGAAAATGCAGTTTTGTTATTGTTAACGTTATTGTTAACGTTGTTTGCATAAACAAACATCACTTCCGATCGAGCGACTGTATCGCCATTTTGGTAACAGAGATATATTGTTATCGACATTCAACAATTAATAACTCCGCTAATATGTTTTCAACATAATTTAGCGATCACTTCCGCAATTTATTCAAAATTAAGTGTGCGAAATTTTGTTTAGATTTATTCAGATGTGACATTTCTATTGTACGATGGCTAGGGGGTTACTTTTTTCGGGACGCAGTGCACATCATGTGTCAAAAAACATACCGGACATTTTCGATTGCAACTTTAAAAAATAACTTTCGGTGTAAATATTTCTGACACAACTTGCCATAAAATGGCTTTTCAGCTTTCCACCTTACCCAATGTCTGTTTCTGCACTAGGCTTACCTATGGAAAGCAGACCAGGCAAAATACGTGTTAACATGAATGAAACAAACGTCAGTAAATTCCATCTATACAAGCAGCGCCCAACAGCCGGTCTATTACAAGGTGCAGCAGCGTGTCTATCAGATGACGTTAGAAATGCTGATGAATTCAAGAAGCGACTGGTAAAGCCTGGATTGATCTAGAGCAGAACATTATCGACACTGCTGTCAATAAATGAAAAAGCATCTTCGTTTGTGTGTTCGCATAATGGGCCGACATTTCGAATAACTGCACACTGTAAAACCATAAAAAGGCAACTTTTTAAAGAATAATTTAACCAAATGTTGAACAAACTTTACAATATTTGGTAGAAATGCAGGTGAGAAAATTTGCAACACATGTATTTACTTTACCGCAGAAAAACAAAATGCCATTCAATTAGGCCCTATTCACCTATATAGATGTGAATTTGTTCTGATAACAGCAGCCATAATGTTAACGATAAAAACTTACAAGCTGAACAAAACCATTCAAATTCACAATGCTTACCTAACATGATTACGTAGGCATTGCAAATTTGAGCGGTTATGGTTGATTGGGTAATAATTCTCTCATCTTTCGTTGAAGTGTGATGCGTCAGTCGATATTTCATCACGTATAATATGTATGTATTTGTGATCGTTACGCCCAACCGTCGACCCTTGTTTTAACCGACATTGCAGACATTTGCCCCGTTGGAAATGTTTTCAGAAAAAAAACAGACTTCAGCTCGGCGGCATAAAGTCGAACGTTAATTTGCAAGCTTGAACCAATCGGCGTTCATCACCGCTATGCCTATACGACCAGCAGTCGGCGAATAAGTGAGCGAGTTAATGAGTAGACCTATCTATGTAATTTGCACGTCACGTGACTAAGCTAAGTTAAAGTTTTCGCAGACATCATGTTCTATGTCCTTCGTCTGTACGTCTGTCTGTCGATCCTTGATGCTGTTTCCGCAATATCGGCGCACACTGGTGGATTTTCCCCGAGCGCGGGCGCAAACATGAGGCTGCAGTGGCATCTAGTTGAAGCAATTAGCGTCAGTCCGTCCGTCCGTCGGTCCAAGGCAGAGAGTGACATAAGTAATGAGTCAGGTGACGGACTGGTGTCTATGGACTCGTCTTAGTCACTCGATGTACATGGTCAGCTAATGGTCAGCTACTCACGGTCGACATCGCCAGCTGTGTTCTGCATCTAGTATTCGACTGTTGATACAAAAACTCAATCACACGTCTATCAAAATGTTAAATGCCAACCTGCAGGTGCTGCTATTTCAGTCGTTTTGCCTCTGTCCACATGCGATACGAACACGATGTAGGCCCAGCCACGGCCTATACCTGTGGCGGCGGTGCCTGGTGATTTTTTTTTGTTTTTAGAGCTTCTAATAATAACTCCGAGAAGTTATTCGAGCTCCTCGGGTGAAAACACGCTGAATATCTTTCAAACAACAGGACAGATAGAACTGTGAATTTTTTACTGACTGGCGTAGCGTCATAGCAGTCGTTCTGCCTAAAGCTCATAGTGCAACTGCCACGATAAACCACGGCTTAAGGCTACTAAAGGATTGACGTGCAGTAAAAGCATAATCTAGTTCCGCAGACGTGAGCATCGTCGACCAGAAGTAGAGTTTACTGCGCCTTCAGGACTCACAAATCGACAGCTAGCGACTGTCCAATCGAACGCCATCGAACGCGCATTGTGTTTAGCACTGCAGGCCAGCTACTGCTAGTTAATCGAGACGCGTGCCCTATTCTCTTCTGTGTCTTATCGCCCACACAACGAAGTCTATTATGCCACTGCACTGACGACTATAACGATTATAATATCATCAAGTCATCGTGTCGCGCTTCCGGGTGACGTTACACGTTATACAAAAACGTAAAGTTACGATGGTAGAAATAAGTAACTGCGAATTATGCCGCAGGCATTGTATTCTGGCCAAATATCGGGGATGCTTTTTTAAGGATTAGGTTGCCGACGTTGGAATTCAAAAAAAAGAAAACCGTGAGCAAAAAAGTTCAATAACAGTCCAAAAATTTCTATACTCAGTGCCAGAAACCTACGGGATATTTTTAAATAAAATACTTTTTGAAAATGTTTTGTACTTGAAATGACGTTATCACAGACGAATGATAAATCGGACAACGAGAACATACGTGGCTGACGAACGAGTGAAAAAAGTGGGTAAAATAAAAATGCGTTTACAGAGTTACCGTTTTACGTGAAATTTTAGCTGAGGTGTAAAAGCAACACTGTTTTCGCGGTTTCATAATTTGAGTTATTTGTTATCGTTTTGCCGTCGGATGCTGTCACAAAGCCTGTTGGTAATCGCACTGCACGCAGATGCTTCTGGTGGAGCCACGGCGCTCCCAAACTACTCACATAATGAGTTTGGGCCGCAAATATGCTCTTTAAGCTCTGACTATTGTTACAACTTTTACGTGAGTATACGTCTAGTGCGCAACCAGTTATTAGCCGTGACGCATGCACTAATGGTGTCGTCAACCCTCGATTGCTAAACCACCTTTTGCCATTAATTGTCAGCAGTAATTGTCGTCGTTGCACCGACGGCCGACCTACCGCAGTTCAAAAATACCATATGCTGTTGTGATACGAGCAATTAAACTTTTGTTTTAAGAAAAAGTTCGTGGCACACGACCCTAAGCAAAAATTAACAAAATGACACCAAACTCTAAATTTTGGGGAGTTTTATTTCTGTTCATCTTATTTAACGATGCCTTAACGTAAGCCTACTCGTGTAGCCTATTTGAGCGTGACCACTGACCACTTGGCGAACAGTAGAAATGTCAGGCGCGACGTTTAATCTTTCATTCAGGCACCTGCGAATTTTTTTTCTGAGATCCAATTTTCTCAAAGAGTACTGATGAGAACATTGTTTGTAATCAAAAATTAGCCACGTTATAGCGTCATAGCAGGTCACCGAGAGCGTTGCAAATAGTGGAAAACCTTTGAGCACTGCGGAACGTTATGTTCACTTTCATATGTTACGGCGTTTTATGGCTATGAACCTACAAGCTGTAAAATGTCGAAGTCGGTTACAATATGCTAAATGCAGCGTTATCTCTTCGTAATAATTTTAGCTCTGCTTCGGTCACTATTTATTGCCAGCGATATTGACGGCGTTATTAGGCTGTAAATCAAGATGCCGATTCGCGATATTTTCGACACGTTTCTAACACACAGCACTAGCGTCGTCTGTCGAATCCTACATGGCGCTGAGTTTAAGGATTGGACAATGGTACCACCATCATAATTAACTGTTAAGAATTCCCCTATAGTTGTAAGTGATAACGTGTTTTCTGTTTTTATCCTTTGCAATTAGTCGTGTTACTATTGTTTTAAATTGTTGCAGTTGAATGTTGAAGCAAAGAGTGCTCAGTGTGTTCAGTATGGCTGTCATTTGCGTTATTCATCGCCGCCGGTCGAGGATACTGTGTAGGCTACAGCGGCTGCGTGGTGCTGGTCTGTGACTGGAAGATGACTGCAGTGATTAGCAGGGCAAATGAAGTGTCGCGCGCGTATGACGTGTGAGACGCATAGTAATGAGCGCACGAATGCGACTGACAGCTCCAACTGTTTCTGATGCTGAACGTTACCATCTCGCCGACGACAAACTCAAATAGGACGTTAATGCGCTCAGCAGACGCAATGTTCTGTCAGCGACACATAATAGTTCGTCTAGTCGTGGCGTGTAGTCCTGAATTAATAATCATATCTTCTATAAACGTTCCTCGGTTGCTGCGTTGTTCTGCACAAGGGCGAGTAAAAAATCCACCAAACATTTACAGCACCAAATGATGTATCGTGAAACCAGAAAAGAACACTGTGATATAGTTTCATGCAAGTCAAATCGTTTAAGACTGTAAAAAAGTTATAAACTTATAAATTTAAACACAGTTGCCGGTGTAGTGTCAAAGTGTGTTAAAGCACTTGAACTAAAGCATACGAAAATGTTGCGTCGTTGTGTACTTTTCTGAGCTTAAACTTTTGGGATTATATGTGTTTTTAGTGCATTTTATTTTAGTTTCACTTGCACCTTTTTGATTCAGGTAGGCCTACGTGAGTTCAATAATAGCTTACGGAAGATATCTAGATAGGCGTCCGAACATCAGACTTTACTTGTTTGAGTGAGGTTAAAGTCAACATCTTGTATGCGTTGCAAAACCATAATTCGTTAAAAGATCATACGTAGAGCAAAAAAACACCCACCTGCCTCAGAAGAGTATTAAGCCGTAATTTTATTATAAATTTTTGTTATCGCGCAGTAATGGTCTGTTACTTTTTTGCGTTCGTCATATTGTTTTTTAAAAATAAAATTGTAGAGCCAAAAGCTAGAAACATTTAAACTTAAACTCTTGCCACTAGCTAAGTTAATTTATGACCACTACCCAAATTGTCAGCGGAATGGGAAAAGTTTACTTATCAAAAAGATATACACAATTAATAAATTATGGATTAACATTGTAAACAATTATAAATGAAAAACACAGACAAAACGATACATCTTGCTGCTGAATCTTGAGTCATTGAGTTGTCTGTGTAGGCGTTGATGCGTTAACGGACTGATAAAAAAACTGACATTTTCAGGCGGTTGCCAAAATCCGTTTGATTAATCAGTCGCGCACTAAAAGCGTTTTCGTCGCTTGATGTGATGTGATGCGATGTACGTTTAACTTACTTGATTTCCACGACTGGCAAGCGCAGTTAGTTTAGGTCCATGTGAATCTGTCGCCCAGAATTAACGCAAATTAGCCGTATTATACCGATAAACGCTACATGCATGTATAAATAAAGAGCAGTAATAATAGTTTATCGTCACTGCAGAGTACAGCAAAAGGAAAGAATAAAAAAAGTTGTGAGCAATGATTATGAAACTTAATGGTTAAAAGCCAAAGGCTGTGTATACTGTATAGCTGTTTTCTGGAAACCCGTCATAGAGCTGTCATATAGGATCGTAAAAAAATGTGAAGTCCTTCCCGAGCCTTACGGCCCATAGGGCGGCGCTGATCTCCGTTTCCTGGCCCTCAGCCGAACACCAGTTTTTACACTGCGAAACCACGAATATGGGGCCAGTGTATCGTGTGATGTGCCTGTTTACGTCCCAGCAGTAAAGCCGGTGCCAAATTATACTGCTTGGTGACAGAGGCACATGTGTGTGAACAACTTGCCTAAGGTCGTTATCCGGCAGTGTCGCGGTGCGGAGTCGAACCTGCGCCTCTGAGTTACCTCAGGATTACAAGTCCGACACGTCACCGTTAGACTACCGAGCCACACTCATATAGGATCACACGGTGTTATTTGCCAACCGACACAGGTAAACGCGCGCCCGCGCTTGCTACTCGATTTACCTACCCGAAGAATAAACGGATGAGTTGACCTTAGTGTTTGTTAAATATCAAGATGGTTTACCTGATGGCAAACAGTCACCACTCATCCAAGTAGTAACCGGTTGGTAGCGACCTGAGCGCTATAAAAATAGTCCTAACGAATTTGCGCATAAAACGGCATGTAGGCCCCACATGACAAAAACCGCAGCGGTAGTATTAAATGATCTGCTCAGTATACTGATCGTAAAACATAAAGATATGGACACAGAGGCGTGAAGCCTGCGTCTGATACTCTGATGCTCATACGATTGATATGAAAGCGGGAAATGCAAGAATCAATAGGCCTACATTAGCAAGCTGTCTCTTACGCTCGAGGCCGATGTTACATTAGAATAAAACATTTGTTTTATTCACATTTGTTTACGCGTAACCACATGCAAACGTATGCGTGTTGTAGAACAATACGCTGTTCTGTAAACGCTTCGTGTTCTGCGTGTAACTGGGGCTTAGTGCTATGGGAGCGGCCCGCAGACGTATGTGGGCGGATGGAGTCGTAACTTTGCACGGCACAGCACGCACGTGGCGAGGATAAGCAGGTGTTTCGGCGTTAAATCGTGTCCGTCGAGGCAGCTGATTTATCCTTGTCGCCAAGCAGCTGGACGCTGTAAGCCGCTTTTGCCGCCATTATACACGACCATTATGCAGCGTCGTACAGCTCGCCCACCGAGTCCCAGTGCGACTCAGTTGCCGCAACCTTTCGCCGCTAACGCGCGCCTCGCCATATTTTCCGCGCCGCCGTTTCGAACTTACGTACCGCTCCTTTCGGTCAGACGTAACGCCGATTTGCTCACTATTGCTATTGTATTTTTATTATTTTTGTGCTCCCGACAGTAAAGATTTCGGAGCTTACACGAGTAACGTACGGTTGCGTGATGTGTTGCACTGAACAGAAACCATGCTTTATGCTACTTGTAAAACGGCAAAGTCTCTAGTCTATTTCCGAACGTATCCGGCAGCGTATACGAAAGTCGACAGTTCAACGGACAGACTATTCCACTCTCAAAGCCCTGCTCTGGCAAAGCTGCTGTCGCCGTATTTTGTTTAGTTCAAAACGATGGATACTACTCGTTTGCTGCAGGCTGCGCCGATGCCTCGTATTGAGATATATTATTATGCTCTGACCGTGCAGCGATCTTGTGTATCGTTGTCACAAGCAGGACTTATTCGTGCAGGCTATGCAGTGCAGTTGTCGCTACGGCATTGCGATAGACGTCAAGGACATACATGTATGTCGCGACAAGTACCGACATGAGAGAAGCGTGCCAGGCGTTGACAGCAAATTAAGTAACCTTACTAGCCGTGATTACAAGAAATATGCGTCATTTTCTCGAAGTGTTTGACGTGCGGTGACCTTGACGTTTGACCTCAAACTAAAAATTCGCACACGAGTTACTTTTGTCTCCACGCCAATTTCAGTTTTTCTGTGCAAACAAACATACAGACCACGCAAACTGGTGGATAAGACGCACAATGCGGTGTATAGGCCGTCGCATTGACGTTGAAACCGCATGATAACCCGCAGCAAACTCGTAAACTCTCGCAGACTGTCGCACGTACGGGTGACCGCGGCTATTCTCCATGTCTTGCAGTGCAAGTGCATTAACAACGACAAACTAGAAAATACTCAGAGAGTTCACAACGTCCGCAGACCACTACCGTGTTTGTTCTTGGTGGTCTACAGAGATCGCAATAATGAGTATAGAACCCGACGCGAATCGCCATCAAAATGCACTCCTGCTTGTTATTGCCTCACCTCTCCAAATATTTTCTTAAAAACTGGTTCAGTAATTTCGCGGAAAGAGAATAAACGAAGACAAAAACGGACGTAAAAACTAAAAACGTCGTCGGCGCAGCAACGCAAAAAATCGCAAGAGCAGACACATCAGTCTTGGATTTGGGATCGGTTATTACTTTGATGTCACGAGGATACATCAATCAACGATTGCAATGTGTTATGAAAGCGTGTTGCAAAACGACGGCACGTCGACAGCGAAATGAACTAACAACAGAAATCCCAGCTGCCGCTAGGATAGCCAACCGTACTGGTTGTTAGTGACCTTCAAGGTCATCCAAGGTCGATAATTTTCATTTAATTTAAAAGGGCGTATGCCACTTCCTATTAGTGATTAATAATAACCGTGGCCGTATCTCTTATCGTTTCCGAGATATGGCCAGTTTTCTGTTGAAAACGCACATTTTTTCTACTTCTTCCATTTAACGTCAAATTTGAAAATGTTTCCTTTGCACTAGATCGCTAAAATTTTGCATGCTTAGGTTTATGACACGTATAAAACGTTTCCCTTACGACCTACTGTTTAGCCAATACACTTGTTACAGACTGACGGCTAGCATGCCAATAGCTCGACCGGTACTTAAGTACGGTCGGCTAAAAGGTACATACATTAACGCGAAAACAGTCAATGCAAAAAAATGTCAGCGCCAAGTACCGATGTGATATGCGGCCGTCCGTCTAACTCCCAAACGTCTCGGGTGTTGGCAGTAAATTAGAATACGTAAGCCTACTGTAAAGCCGTTATTCCAAGGGATATACGTGGCTTTCTAGAATTGACTTTGAACTTGGATCTCTTATATTGAAAATCAGTGCGCTTTTACAGGAAACGTTGACACAAATTTTGTTTTTTTTCTACTATTTTTTTTGCTTTCGTGTTAGGCGCCCGTGATTCACGTATGCATGTAAAAACTATGTAGGGAAAACGCATAATAATAGACGAATGGACGTCAGCCGAAATCTGATTTGAGTCTGGAACAATGCTTCAGCTGCTGACATCGATCGGCCGAGACGCAGGCATGCTGCGTGCACTGCTGCTGGTTCCGTCTTCCGTTCATCACAGAATAATGTCACGTCTGATCTGTAGATAATTGAGCCGTCACATGGTTTACGGTGGTTATAGACAAAGACTGTACTGAATTCTGTCTTCTATTTCTGCTCTCTAGAGTGGCGTCTATTCCCCCCTTAACCATAACGATATTCTCGCTTTTCGTCTTCCCCGGAGGAGCATTAGGCTCTACAAGATACATCAACATCGTATTTAATGCAAAACGTCGACTGTCTCCATCGTTGTAGCCTTTTTCCTCTGCTGACTGTCGAATCTTGGACAGAAAAAAATGAAAAAGAAAAGATGCTGCATTTCATTCTTCGTCGTGCTCGGTGAAAATAAATATGGCATACTTGTTCGTTGCGTAGCGGCAGGCACAAGAGAGTGACGGTGAAAGATCAGCAGCAGCAGCAGTAGCAATATCAGTCTGTTAGTGATTGCACCGCAAATAACTGTACGGCAGTCGCAGACTGCAGGAAAAAAACTGAAAATGCGTAGTCTGTTTTGCACATCACTTATGTGCTAAATTAAGTTCAATTTTGCATTCTTTCTTCGCGAATTCCCATATACGAAGAATAATAGACACGACTATTCGCCGCTCGCATGTAGATAATGCATCTAGCAGGAAAGCGAAGACAGACTGTGTGCCACTGTGTTATAATAATCTTTATTCGCAACAAAGTGCATAGAATAAAAAAGAAAACCGAATCGCAATATCTGCAAAACGCTACAACACTAAAACAAGTAATCTAAGCTATGCTCACGTGACGCGCGACAGCATCAATGTTGTCACCTGGTGATCAGTGTACATCGTGGAATAAAATAATAATACGTTTTGAAAGAGTATCCAAATTTTTATGCTTTTCTACGCAGGACTTCTTGAACATATGGGTCGAAGCTCAGACGGTTAAAATTTACGTTTTAAATATACGCTCAAAAATTTCATATGCAGGTTGTTTAGTTTTTTCAGTAATTTTGACGCAGTTCACTGTTAAAATATGTGTCGCAAACAAAAATGGCAAAAAAATTACAAAAAAACGGTTTTCCTGTATTTCAAATTCGTTCAAAGTCGTTTATGTTGGTATCCTCAGAAAGCTCGTACGCAGTGTTTGTCACGACAACAAGCAGCAAAACTGTGTCTATCTGCAACCGTTATCACGCTAAATTAGTGGATAGCAGCAGAAATCGCGCATTTTGAAGAGGTATTCAAATTTCACGCCCACATATAAAGAAATCTTCGAACCAAGGGGGTCGAAACTTAAATTGCTAAAATTTATGTCTAGTGCTGAAAATTTCGTGTGCAAGATATCTTGATCTATCTTGAGCCATCTCGGCGCAATTACTAAAATCCTCCATTTTGAGGTTTAATGTGATTTAAGGTCATCGATGTTTTATTGCCAGAAAGCTCGTCAGCAGTTTTGTTTTTATAAACAGCAAGTATGTGCCTATCTGCAACCGTTCTCACGCTAAACGAGTCAATAGCGGTAAAATAACGACTTTGTTGGTGTGCTACACGTCTTTGACGCTTTCGTTCGAGGAGAATCCCCTTATGGCAAGAAATTTTGTCGCAAAAAAAAACAGAGACTCTATACCCGATCACACTGTGAAAATCCGGTGTTTTTATCTCACCTGGGCTTGAATCGGTAAAGCGTCGTGATAGACGGACAAACGGACTGATTTATACGTACGGTAGTATGCATAGGCCTACTTTGCACTAGGGGCCCCCTCACGTGCTATTCCGCGTAATGACAGTTCATGTAATACACTAGCAGTTAGCCTACAATGTTAAATGACAAAAAATGTAGCCAACAATCCCAAAATTAGCTTACATTGTAGAAACAACCGGTTCCATTTTTCAACGTCAGAAGTTTTTGACTTTGTGGGACGAACTAATATAGAAACCGACCAAAGCGTCGAAAGGACAAATTTCCAATTGAGATGTGGTTTGGGCCTGCTTGAATAAACGCTGAATTTTAGCTGTAGCATTGGATCATCATCAAATGAACTTGGTTCGAACTGAGCGATCGAAAAACTGGGTTTTTAAACGTGCAAATTCTGTCCGTAAATGACAGCGTCCTCGAAACAGTCCTGAGCTATAGTCAGACTGCAGGAAGGGAAATGAAAATGTAGTAAGCCTATCATTCTGCTGATCACTTCGGTTGCCCTGCTATAATAACCTACATAAGAGTGGCAGGTGCTATTACAAACCTCCCACGGTTTCGCGTTTCGCTCGATCTTTGTCAGTCACTGAAAATCTCGCATAGGCCTAATAGTTAGCTGTAGTTAGTTAGTTACAATTCATTCTAGCAGTTTAAGTTATTCGTTTGGCTTAGACTAGCTAACCAGTTATTGATAGATATAGCAACCACAAGACGCTATAGCTTACGTTAGGCTTTTACGCCTGGAATAGAACAGAATAAAATACTTGGATAAATACAAAGCCTAAGCTTAGCACATTATCATTGTTCTTACAGAAGCGGAACAACCTAGCCTAACGAGATGTTCACTGACCTTTCTAAAGAATTACGTATGCGTACCACTAAAAGCGTTTAAAGAAACGCAGGATTACATATTCAACATTAGGCTATGAATTTATGTAAACCTATAAGCCTTCATGATCACTTTCCTTTAATTAATTTAGCGCATGCATGCAGTTTAGTAACACGCACTTTTCTTGAATTAGGCTACGTACCCACAAAAGTATGGGCATGGGCCTAAGTCATTCGCGTCGCCTGTTTTAGCAATGTCTGCAGCCAAATGTACACTGTGTCTCAAAAAAAAATCCCGAACAGTTTTGAATGTAACTTAAAAACCAATTATCAAATTTTGATAATTTTTGGTAAGAATAATCCTATATAACATGCCATCAAACAATCGTTTAGTTTCCCACCTCACCCAATGTATGCTTCTGCACTACCTAGAGAAAGCAGATCAAGCAAAATGTGTTGAAATAAACAGAAAACCTGAAAAAACATCCCCGACATTATCGATCGTAACTTGAAGAAAAATTATTTTTTGATAATTTTTGGCAAAAATATTCTAGACACAACTGGCTATTAAATAAGTGTTTTAGTTTTCACCTCACCCAACGTCTGCTTTTGCACTACCTGGGGAAAGCAGACCAAGCATAATACGTGTTAAAATGAATTGGAAAAACGTCAATAAGTTCCATCTATCCGAATCTGTGGGCCCCAACAACCGGTCTATCACAAGGTTCGACTGTTATGCAGCAGTGTATCTACCAGATGAAGTTTAGGAATGTTTGTAAAGTCAAGAAGTGACTGGTACAGCCTGGATTGGTCTGTAGCAGAACTTTATCAATACTGCTGTCAATAAATAAAGAAAGCGTCTTCTTGCCTGTGTTCGCATAGTGGGCAAACACTTCAAACAATTTTACTGCAGGCAGTTGAAAAATGGACAACTAGAAGAAATGTCGGCCAAAGCGGCGTATAAATTATAGGTCTATATTGCCATTCGTCAGGTGTCAGCAGTGTCCAGAGACGGTCTCTGCTATAGTACATTGTATATCGCCGATGACAGAAAATACGGCTATCACCCAAGAATTACCCTCCCCCTGCGGAGGGGGCTACACACCCGTGACTCCCATTAAAATATTGACACTCCAACAACAAAAAATCCGGTGTTTTGGGCGAAGCCAATGTGATTCCTGCATCACGCTTTAATAATGTGTGACTTTAGCTTAGTCCGATGCATGCGCACTATAGGCGAGACCGGAGTTGGTTGAGACACTTTCAGTCCAAAGATCATATCTGAAAATTTACTGCGTTTAGTATGACTTATTAAGTTTCTGTTATTACTGCATTTATTTAGCAACAGAAGTAATAAGTCACAGTAACTAAATTATGTTTTGTTTTGTGAAAAAAATACGAAAAATAACAAGTACCCTATAATATCTCAACCAAACCCGAGTCTGTACTGGTTGAGACAACGGCAGTCGTGGTTAAGACATTAAAATTATGTTGAAATTAAGGCTTCATAAATCGAGAGTTTATATTAGAAATTGCCAATAATCGGACAGTGTCGGAATTAGCTCAAATGAACTAGAAAGGTCAGATGCCGAAGTGTTCGGTGATATAATCAGTGGCGTCGTGGCGTGATCTTTGGACTGAAAGTGTCTCAACCAACCCCGACAAGGGTGACACAGCTTCGCGACTCGTAGCACTTGTATTATCGCTCATAAATTGATTGTGCTCACGCTTTTGGATGCCGAGTATATCGATCTCTCAAAATGTAACTCAGAAACGACAACGAATATTACCATAGAAGACGGAGTTAAACGGTTATCTAAAATTAAATTTTGCGCCTCCAAAACAAACATTCGTAAAAAACTAGAACATCTTCACAGATATTGACGTATTGCGATTATTTTTTGATTAATTATCATATTTTGTAGATAGAAACTTATCATAGATAAAACACAGAAACATTTTTGACGCGGCGGTGTCTCATTCAACCCCGTGTCTCAACCAACCTTGCTTTCCCTTAGCTTTCATCACCATGCGTGTAACTATTAGGTGACCCATAAAACATAATGGCCTAAGTTTCTATATTATTTGTACAAATTCATAAAATATTTGCCAGTTTGTTACAATTCTTTCACTAGAAACATCAGTGACAACGTTGGAATAGGCATCCAAATTTTACTTAACTACACATGATATCGTGACATTGTATCGGGCGAACACCACTCAATCTTTAGGCCTTGTGTGGAACTAGCGTGACGGTAAAAGTTGTTTTCATGCAGATGTAGGCTCGTGTTGACATTGCTTGGAGCACTTACCAGCTGACCAAGTGTAACGAAAACGCATACATAAAACTGACATGATGAATATTCCTAGGCTACATTTAACTGTTTGGTAGACTGTAATATCGGTCTAGGATAGGATATAGGTCCTACTACTTCACGTGGTGTGCAATACGGCGTCTGTTCAATGTTTTACCCTCTTTCAATGAACTAGGATTTTTTTTTGTTACGGCAATTACATTCTGTTTGCCCAATATCGTTTTTATGCGTGCCATAATCATAATCATTTATTTTCACACACGGCCTTGCATTAGCGGTACAAAACCTTCTGTGTAAACATGTGACATGTGGTAGCCTATATGTAATGTCAAGTTAACTTAACGCGTTGATGTGTTAAAAAATTAACGCACATACATAAATTTACTTAATTTTGTGAAGCAGGAGTCCCAATATTCCATTTAACTACGTTTATTTGACGATCGAATAATATTCAAGTAATAAAAATTGTTTTGCTGCTGTTTCACCACTACTGTCACGGTTCTGCGACACTTTCGTGGGTTTCATTCCACTCACCCTCTCGATGTAGTTTACCTACAATTATTAGCAATATTAATAATGCGTTATTGACGCGTTAACGCATGCGTTAAAAAATTTACGCATTAACATCAACGCGTCGACAGTTCTACTAAAAACCAAAGAGTCAAAGACATAGGTTATGTAGCAAAAATATCGTGCAAATGTTCTGCGTTTTATTTTACACGTAAATGCGTCTAAAACATGCACGGATGATTTCGCCGTGATTACACGTGGAACGATCGCCGGTTGTCTCAGCCTGGCCGCTCTGGCGTCGCCAGAATTTGACGCGATGAATGCACGAAACTAACTAAAAATAATTTAAGAGTGACACACAAAAATACAGTGTCGATCAGTTGAAAGTCGAGGGGCACGTGCTCCATGCACTGCAGTGACACGACATCAATTCGCTGCTGTGTAAAGCCTAGAGGGAGATCAATGAACCATTGTCAATATAATCATCGTCATCATGTTTTATTTCAGGCACTTGCAGTTGAGTACGCTTAATTAAGTTTCGCAAGGTAGTGCGGCAACAGATTTGAAAAAAAGATAGCCAAGCTGACGCTAGGGAAGGTGCGCTACAACCAATACTGTTCCTGTTGCAGTACTGACCTTCAAGGTCATCCATGCAAGATCGATGATTTTCATTTCATTTGAAAGGGCGTATATTACTTCCTATTAGTGATTAACAGTAACCATGACCGTATCTCTCGCCGTTTCTGAGATATAGCCAGTTTTCCGTTAAAAACGCATATTTTCCTACCCCTCCATTCAACCCCGAATTTGAAAATGTTTCCCTTGAACTAAATCGCTAAAATTTTGCATGTTTAAGACACAGGGATATACAAGTACTCGTGTAAAAAATTTTCACCTAAGACCTACCAACCGTTTAGCCATAATACATCCGTTACAGACAGACAGACAGACGACGGCGAAAAACGGACAGACGATAGGCCCTACATCGTGACATAAACGCCATATAGCATAGCTGTAGCGAGACAAAAAGTGGCATTCGCCGTCCGCACGGACATGTACGGTCTTAGCAGCAACCTATGAACATCATTCGGTGACTGTACGTACTACGTAGCCTACCGGCTAAGGCCAAGCAAATCGGCGACCAAATGAACAGCCTGCCCTCGTAGGACCGGTTGTTCATCCGACTGCCTAGTATGAATAGCCTAGTGGCTATTCATACGGCTGCCGTATGAATATCCTGTGCCTTCCTGTTAACACCATGAAGCTGGCTCGAAAAACGCTCGTCGAGCACTCATCAAGCACACATCAAACACACGTCGAGCCAGCTGGCTCGCCAAGGCAAGTTTATCGTAAAAATGATCGAAGAACAACGCACACGAGTCAATGGCAGCTAGGCGATGAGTTATGGGGTTAGCAAATGCGCAATAAAACTACAATAAAACCCGCAATAACACAAGTGGAAGCAGTCGCCGACGACGCCGCTCACATGACAATGAGTTTATCACAAAGCAGAAACTAGCGCTACAAACTTGCCGACAACCTGTTTTTTGTTGCAGGTGTTCGCATAATTGCACTAGCTATAGTTTAAAAAGTGCAGTGCAATACATTTTAAGGCCTATTGTTTATTTTAGGTTTACTGTATTGTATTTTATTGTACATAACGCGAAGCCATTAGCACTACAACAATGCCGGCGTTGCACAGAGCGGCGTAGGTCAGTGATCGAGTCGCTGGTCTGCAGCTGCTCGTGTTGACCCACATAAAGCCCATCATTTTTTACGAGATTTGATTTTTTTTCAGCAGCGCTATAGCACGTCATCACCGTACAGCCCAGCGAAATGTCAGACCTACTGGTCAGCAATTTCTACTACAAAAACAAAAAAAACAAGGTCGAAAGCAGAGTGACTCCAGGCGGTATCTCTGAGGACATATTTTGGGGGAAGTAGACTTCACATGAGTCGGCGATGCTGATAACAGTAAAACTTTGCTGTTTCGACTGCATGTGGGGTTCTCTGAAAGCGGATCCAGATTTAATAGCCTAAAGTGCCACTATGGTCACACAAGTGTAGAACATGTCATATGACATCTCATTCCGTCTATCTTTAACGACGCCAGCAGAGTGCCAGAATGTGATGACGGACAAACAGACGGACCTATAATACAGTTGCCTCTAATTGCCCTCCCCGCCTGGTTGAGGATCATTGAGCAACGTTGGTCATTTAGAACAGTTTAAAGTCAAACTGTGGTATTTTCTATAGTCGTAGTAGTTTTGAACTTTTGACATCAATTTAATTTCGTTCTGTCTTGCACAAAACGGCATGGGCATGCGTTTGACGGATGTTAACTAAGAAATGACATTTGATGGCTCATGGATTATTCGCCATTTCGCGCCCGGTTGCTATATCGCCTCTTACGATGCAGTTAAACAAAATAGCTGAACTTGCTGAAGCCAGTTAGCTCACGAACGTGTATGTACTCGTATCACAGGCCTACAAGGTCACGCATACTATACATTAGCACCTACGTATGTAATATACTCGTTGTCACACGCCAATAAATTGACCACCAGCCAATAAACAGGTGACAAAAGTGATTGGCAAACGGTTCTGTCATTGGCCGCGATGAGATGGGTGAACAGAACATGAAATCTATGGCAAGCGAAGCAAACACATGTTGCAAACTGGCGTCGCGTTTAAATTGCACGATACTGTACAGCACTGAGTCGCCTGCAGTTGATTTTGACTGCATGCAAAACAAGACATCTGAGGTAATGCTCATGAGACGCGCGAGAGCTTATGGCAGTTCCTGTTCGCAGGTAATCTTAGTCTATCTTCATCCATTTCGTCGCAATTCACTCCTTTACAGTTAAAAATCGCCAAAAAATCACACAAAATCAATATTTTTAGCGTTCAAGGTCATTCAAGGTCATCGATGTTGACATTTCTAAGAAGCTCGTCGTCAGTGCTTGTTACGATATGCAGCATGTCTGTGCCTATCTGTAACTATTTACACGCTAAACAAGCCAACAGCAGATAAATAACCACTTTTTAAAGGGGTAACCTTTTTTGACACCCGCGTGCTCAGGCCTCCTTGAATATAGAAGATCCGGACTTGGACCGCTAATATCTACGTAAATTCCATGCTGAAAATTTCATACGCAGGTTGTCTTGGTCTATCTCCAGCCATTTCGGCGCAATTCACCCTTGAAATGCGTGTCGCAGCCCAAAATCGCGAAAAATTCACTAAAACCCCCTATTTTGGGGGTTTAAGGTCATTCAAGGTCATCATTTAAGGTCATCGATGTTGACATTTCTAAGAAGCTCGTCGCCAGTGCTTGTAATGATAAGCAGCATGTCTGTGCCTGTTTGCAACCATTTTCACGTTTGAAGAGCCAACAGCGGCAGAATAACGCCTTTTTAAGGGGGTGCCCCTGTTTCGCCCCCTCGTTCGTGGGGACCCCTTTTACCCAGGGGCATGAAATTTTGTCGCGAAATACTAGAGACCATAAGCTATCATATGGTGAAAACCCGAAGTCTTTATCTCACGTGGTCTTGGAACGGTACCGGGACGTGACGACAGACGGACAGATAGAATTACCGTAGCTAATACGCGCTATAGCTAGCTAGCTCTCGCGCGTGAAAACAATCATGAACGTACACTACTTTCACTAGACCTAGGCCTACTTTGAGTATTTCCATGCAAGACAGCAAAAAAGTTAAATTAGATGCGATTGCACCGTATTGTATTCTGTATTCAACAGCGCGAAGACCACAGTCGTCGAACGGTGTCGTTGGCATGCAAGCTATGCACCTCACTGGCGTGTCGCGTGCATAGCGCGGCCGGGGCGTCGATGGCCTGGCAGTGGCCGTCCCATATCGAAGCCAGCAATAGGGGTGGGTCAATAATTGAATTTCAACTTCGGTACGATATTTATGCGATAAAAAATTAGCAAAATATCGCGGCATCGATACAGTGCAAATAATATTATGTTATAAGTAGGTAAGCCTATCCAAGCCACCCAAAAAATGTAATAAATTGTTTTACAATGTTTGCAATGCAACCATCGTAACATGTAGCCTAGGCAAAATGCATGTGTCATTCATAGTGCGTTTTTTGACAACTACTGCAACCATTGTTGTATCAAAAAGCTGAAATACTGAAGAAAGTGAGAATGCGCCAGCTTTATTGCGCACAATTCTTTTATTGAAAATTATTTATCAAAGCAGTATTATCCTATACAGCATATTCGTTTATGAAGAAAATCAATTCTTTCTGTATCTGATCTTTGATTTGATCATTGCTACGTGCCAACGAACTGAACACTAGAAACAGGCTAAGTGTTGCTGACCAGTCTACAGATCGATTTAAACAATGGTAATAATAATGATAATTTCAGACATGAACGACTTAAAAGAAGCTCACTCGTACTCGCGAGTCGCGATATGCAGAAAACTTCGACATTAAGTCGAGATATCGTCGAAATAATAATTGGTAGGTCTAGTTCTATTACGGACGCACTCTATAGTCAGCAGTAGCGGTAGGCCTAATCAGACACCGCTAGAATGCGGCTAGATGGCTGGGAGTGAGTTTTGGCTAGTGAGCCGTGAGCGGGAGCGTGTCTTTCGTAGTCGTACTACGGTCATAGGCTACTGACGTCTGCCGCTGGTGGAAGTTTGGCTTAAACGGTGCGCGAGACATACAAACGATCGAGATATTCTTTTCGTTACTTTTGACACGTAAGCACACAAAGCTTTTATCTTGTGCGTAGTCATATGAGCAGTTACGCGTTTATTGGTCAGTTCGTTGCTAGTTTTAAGTTGCGTTAGTGCATGAACATGGGAGGTCCGAAATCCGAATATAGTTGCCTAGAAATGGATGCATTTGAGCTTCAAAGAGCACGTTCTGGTGATAAAAATAATTATTTTTGCGATCTGTCATGTCTATGGTTGAAAGATCCACAAGTCGTGATTTAGTGTTGCACAGAATGAGTTTTATGGCACACAAGTTGTGTGATAATACACGCTGAAATAGCCCACACGTCGGTTTTTTGTTCATAATGACTAAGGTTTGAGATGACGAACTGACGGTGACGTGGGTGGTCATCCCTTGCTTAGTTAGACCTTTACCACTCGGTTCCGTCTGCAGCTTTCTGCTCATCAGCAGCAACCAATCGTCTGGAACGATTTTACGTGTGCACAGCGTTTCAAATCACTCGTTAAGACGTGGCTTTTAGTCGTGCCTAATCGTAACTGGCGCCTGCGAAAACTTCGTTTAAGAGGCGATGCATAAAATACTACAGATTGTTTGATTAATTGGCGTCGATTGCCCTCGAATGGGTCCAGCACGTTTCTCTGTACGGTAGGCCTATGCACTGGGAACTTGCTTATGTCTCTCCCATCCCGTGTTTCGTCACGTGACTAGTACGCTATATCCTGGACTGTATCGTGCACGTTGACGGAAGTTCGCTCCACGGTGTGTCCATGCAGTCAACTATGTCTAGCCGTGGATGCCTGTAGTAGGCCCTGTGGTAGGCTACTGACTACTGAGTCTGCTTGCTGGCTGAATGTGCATGTCTGCATCCGTTATCATGGGTCAGGCGGGCAGTGTGTACATGCTTGTGTCTCAGCAGTCAGCACTGTACCACACACTGGCTGTCTCGTCGTTGCTGGCATCCTATACCGTGCAGAGAGCTGCTGACTGATAGGCGCTCTTTCCCACCATGCGTATAGGATCTACCACTTTCTGCTGTCAAACGGTGCTGCATCCGGTTCGAAGTGTACACCTGCTAAACGGAGATGTCGGAAAGACTGTCGATAGACCCCACTGTGAGTCTGTTTTTCTGTCCGTCTGTCCGTAAGTAAGTGAGTAATTTATATAAATGGTATTAACTGTAGGCCCCTAAGTAAGCTTGAACGCGCTCGTGTGCTAGTAGAACGAGAAGTAGAAATGTTTTGGCGTCTAAAAGTAGACAGTGTGTGCGCGCTGCTTTTGAGAGAGTCAGGAAGAGCGTTCCAACGCTCCAAGTAGATGAACGGTTGACCGGCGTGTTCGAGCACTGTTCATCTGTCGATCACCGATACACCCTGTTAAAGCCGCTGGCGCACTGAGATGCCAGTTTGGGGGTTTTATTTGCCTGTCTTTACTCGAGAGAAGCCATTGAGTGCACAGAGAGGGGGATGGTAAATCGGGTTCGTCTAGCTGCAATGCATTGCGTGGTAATTTTTTCTCACTGTATTTGAGTTGCTCTAAGTCGCGACTCGCGTCTGATCTTCAGTGATCCGTAGACCTGCGTGCAAAATACAACGAGCAGCAGAACGGCGGCTTAATGTCGCCAGTTCATGCTATAAGTGCCGCTGCATGCTGTGCAGTGTGCACCTAAGTATGACGGTTAAATTGATTGTACGCGTAAAAAAAGCGATGACGAGGCGGGGTGCAGCGCACCAGGGAGAGACGAGTGTATTGATACGCTTGAAATCGGCTGCGAACTTAACGAGTATTCTTGGCTTTTGACGATCGCGTGTGATTTGGCTGCACTGAACCTAGATGTGTGTCGTATCCATCAAGAGTGTGCTAATTGGACAGGTTTCTGTCTCACTGAATTGAAATGATATTGCAGGAAGATTTTAAGTTGAAACTGCACATGCAGCTAGAGTATGTGTCGTGGGAAGTGATGTCCATCTTATTGGCGGGCGAGGGGCCGACGCCACTTGTTCAGTGTACGGTACGGTGTGACATACCCGGGTAGTTAAAATAATAATCAACAAGTAGCTATCCCATTAGTTGTTTTGAGCTTAGGCAATAGGCATGAAATTGTCAGCGCGCGATCGAATTTGTCGTGGAAGCGTGGCTGACGAACCTTTCTTGTGTGTACAGTGTACGTCGGTCGTTCTCCATCGAAAGCATGTTTGACGTTCGAACATTTTAATGAATCAAACCAGAGTTTAGTATACTGCATAGTATTCTACAGCGAGGCCTATTATTGCACAGATTAGTTGGCCGGGGGCGTTGTCACGTCAAGCCTGTCGTCTCAGGGAGAACTTGAGGTGACTGACCCAGTCTGAGTCAGTCTGGCTCTCTGTCTGACAAAAGCCAGATGCCGGGTTATCGTTCATGTCCAAACTCCACTACTTCGAGACTTGTCGGAAAGAAATTCATATAACAAGTATGGGCAAATCGAAAGAACTTGACCGAGATGAAGAATGAAGAGCTAAAAAGTGGATGAACAACATCCAAGAAGACTGCTCGGAGATGACACTGTTTTGATTTTGGTAGACATACTTTCAGACTATTTAGGAACCAGCTATAGTTTTGCTGTACAATGTACAGAAGTTGGGCTGCCAGCGCGCGTCGACTACGTTTTTTGTCGCCACGGCATTAAGTCAAGGTCAAACAGTACAACGCGTTGTATGAGCATGTTGCACAAAAAATCGAAGTAAGTGAAATTTGGGCTTTTGCTCGACCCCGCCGGCACCGGGTCCTTGTATCCTAGCTGTGCGCACAGGAGTCCATGCAGGTACTACCATTAGGACTGCATGCTAGACAGTCTGGTTGACTGGATAACATTGGCTTCCGGTCGTTCTAGGCGTAAAGGGTCGGAACTCTGAAGTGGGCGTTAGCACTCACAGCAGTAGTGTAGAATGTCATGTCGCTTAGACGACGCAGCGCATTGCAGTGGTTTACGTGATGACCATAACAAAACATTACATTCAAGGACATTTAAGGTCACCCAAGGCCACGCATTTTGGAGTCAATGGGCAGCCTAAGAGGGCCTATATGTATCACGCATTAGTTACCGGTATAAGTGTTGGCTTTAAGATTTGGAAGAGCGAATATTGGTGATATTGGTACTAGGCTAACTTGTGTCTCCTTGACGCGATACAGAACGTGACAGACAGACAGACGGATATGCCGACATCTAGCTAGTACAGGGATCTGCACAAATAGTTGTGATTGATGACTCCCTGTAAAAATCGGTTTACGTATGTCGAAGTTATTAGAAAAAGGCTGATTTCTGTATGGGTGAGTAATGTCGCATTAATGCAGTGTCATGTTGATAATGTGCATAGGTATAGACTTGAAGGCGTTAGGTGCGTTAGGACGCATAGTATACCAGGTCTGTGTTATACACTTGCATATATTAGTGTACCTGTTTTATTGTTACCGGTCCAGACTGACTTCACGCATTTTTTTACTGTTATCGGATCGTTCTTGTTCACCGTTTTGTTTGAATTCAGTTTTTACAGTGTATTTTAGTTCAAGTTTTTGGTTACTTTTTGTTATCTCGCGCTTCTACTTGCCATAACTGGTCTGTGAGTCACTGAGTTGCTTATGTGATTTGATTATGATTGTTTGTGTTTTTGTTTGACGAACTGGTTTGTTAACTCTGTTTCTCGATTTTTTTCATCGATGAAGTAGTAGGAACTATACATGTTTGCTACTAGCATGCACATGACTGAGCAATAATTGAGTTGGTTTATGTGTGATAAATGCAGGTGTTTCGGTGATTCGTTGACGTGCAGTGATCAGCCGTAGTTCCGAGCAGCAGTCGTCCTATATAGCAGAGATCGTCCCTTCGTCTCAGCATTTCGTCATACCTGTACATCCATCACTTGCCCATCGCCCGATCGATTGAAGCAATGGCCAGCGAGCATCCCAAAGTCCCGGCGGAGATTGAGAGCGGCATCCAGAACTTCGATTACGGCAAACTCAAGCACGCTCAGACGAGCGAGAAGAACCCTCTGCCAAGCTCCGAGAGTTAGTATTATACGCCTTCGTGGTATGGTTAGTCAAACCGACGATGAAAACAGATTTTAGCATAAAATAGCATTTCAAAATAATTATTGTTGAAGGTCAAGCATTTTAAAGTCACTTGAAAGCCGATAAGGCATCTTATCTTATTGGCTTCAACTCTAATAGCGACCGAAATTACCAAAAAATCGCCGGTTCCGACTACCCCACTGTTTGTTTGAGGCTCCCTTGTCACGGAACGCTCACGAATATCCGCATGAACCTTCAACCGCCTGAAAGTATAGACGCTCTAGGCTACATTGCTGCTGCTAATAATAATATGAGTAGATCTCTTTCAAATTTCCGTCGCGAGCTCCGTAAGACGCATCATTTATGCGGTAACTTTCACTGTTTCTGAGATCAGATGAAGCGGTTTATTGACTGAAAATCGTCAACTTTTTTTCTCCCTCTTATTTAGCGCCCTTGATCGGGATGACCTCTTTCGAATTTCTGGAAGAGCTTTACGGATCTTGAAACTTAAGGTCTTTCACGCAGCCGACAGTGAAGATTTCGTGATCCTAGCTTGTTTTTGATGAGGCAGCATTGTCTGACGGACACGCTCACACAGACAGACGGACGGACGCTTCTACGTTAGGATAGCTAAGGCATCGGAATTAAAATCCGAAGTCGAAGGCTTAATTTTCTCAGGTTAAGTAAACAAGGCAGTTGTATATTTGGACCAGGTAGCGTGTCATTCACAAGCGTACAGAAACATGTCCTTGGCTGGTTTGTATACGGTGCCATGTACACAGGTCTAGGCTCCGTGTCATGAAATCATCTCACGCCCCGCTGAACACACACAGGCTACCTGTCTGGCTGTTTATTCAACACGCGTCTCATAGACTCAGTCTCACACGACCGTCACGCTTTCTAGATTGCTGCATTAATGGCCTGGCGCTCATCATTGGGCTTAGCAGAGTCAACTCCAAGATCCAGCGTGTGGCTTTTACAACTGAAAGCGAAACAGCTATAGTTTCTGTGGACAGTCTTCTTTATCCTCTGCCCCCGGCTCTCTCAAGTCGTGCATTTGGTCTATCAACACAGGCGACCACAAGTTCACGCCAGGCTTCTGAATCTCGTGGCACTTTAGAAGTTCGTGTGACAGACGCATTCAAGTTTTATTTTGATGAGAGTAGGGGCGGTGTGATCAAAATAGCACTAATTTAACAATGGTTGTATTTTTGGGGTATGGTTACGCTTCAAAACACGGGACACTATACCTTAATTGCCTCAATAGTCGTCATTTAAATACTGAATACTGACGCAAGACAATGGTAGCAAGAGGAGGGCAAAGGCTATAGCGCGTATTAGCTACGGTAATTCTGTCTTGTCTGTCCGTCTGCCCGTCACGGTACCAATTTAAGCCTAGTTGAGATAGAGAGTTAGGGGTTTCACCATATGATAGCCTAGAGTTGTGACAAAATTTCATGCCCCTGGGTGAAGGGGGTCCCCACGAACGAGGGGGAAAACAGGGGCACCCCCCCTTAAAAAGGCGTTATTCTGCCGCTATTGGCTCTTCCAATGTGAAAATGGTTGCAAATAAGCACAGAATGCTGCTTATCATAACAAGCACTGGCGACGAGCTTCTTAGAAATGTTAACATCGATGACCTTGAATGACCTTGAACCCCCAAAATCGGGGGTTTTAGTGAATTTTTCGCGATTTTGGGCTGCGACACGCATTTCAAGGGTGAATTGTGCTGCCGAAATGGCTGGAGATAGACCAAGACAATTAACCTGCGTATGAAATTTTCAGCATGGACTGTAGATATTAGCGGTCCAAGTCCGGACCTTTTATATTTAAGGAGGCCTGAGCACGCGGGTGTCAAAGAGGGTTACCTTTCTAAAAAGTGGTTATTTATCCGCTGTTGGCCTGTTGGCGTGTAAATGGTTGCAGATAGGCACAGAAATGCTGCTTATCATAACAAGCACTGACGACGAGCTTCTTAGAAATGTCAACATCAATGACCTTGAATGACCTTGAACCCTAAAAATATTGATTTTGTGTGATTTTTGGGCGATTTTTGGCTGCAAAAGAGTGAATTGCGACGAAGTGGATGAAGATAGACTAAGATTACATGCAAACAGTAACTGCCATAAACTCTCGCGCATCTCATGAGCATTAGCTCAGATTTCTTGTTTTTATAACCCTGATTAGCCGATTTAGCGAATGTTGTTCTTGCCGACGCCACAGACTGAGACATCGTTGTATCTATAGTTTGTTTATGAAGTTAAAAGTTGAAGTTACTGTATAACTTTTTATGGATAACCCATCGCAGAGCTTCGAAGCGTCACCTGCCATATGGGATCACACAGAATTCTTGCCACCTGACTGACACGGGTGAACGCGCCCCGTTTTAACCCTAGCCGGACAGGCCGGTGCTCGATTTACCTATTCAGGCGGAATGGTAGGCTGAGTTAACCATTTGGTATGGTAACGATTCGTCTGCGGCGTTGTAGCGGTGCAGCAGGAGAAAGCGGAGCTGTGCAAACGCGAGTCGATCGAAAAGTTTGACAAGGACAAGCTCAAGAAGACGAATACTGTCGAGAAGAACCCACTGCCAGATCCGCAAGGTTTGTAGTCACAAAAACCACAAAAACTGTAGAATTCAACTAGGCCTGCTGATATAGTTGTTATCTTTTATCAACTAAAGCAAAGTCGAAAAAAGTGATAGCAATGCCGTCTGTATAATCGAATTAGTAGTCTCGTCGTTAGGGCTTACATGGTGCAAACTGTAAAACTAACACTATGCGCAGATTGTTTGAAGTTTTGATCGAGAAAAAAAATATTTCAACAGTTTTTGGACGGACAATTAATCATTTTATTAATCGTTAGTTTTTGCAGTCACGATTAATAATAAAAGAAGTTACAACAAGGCCCGAGTCCTGCATGTTTCACTGAGCAATGTCGTTGCATGCTGCCTTTCAGAATTATCTTCCATGTCGGTTTGGCCACAAGTTGCAATACAAATGCTGACTTCGTGTTTCACTTACCTAAATTTTCACTTTTCATGGAAGAGTGGGGCTTCTGTCTAATATCGGTATCTATACTGTTATTTGGGCAGTCAAGTGCCGAAATCCAGCAATGTTGAAGTTATATTTCTGCTGTTTTTCACGCTTGGAAAAACGTTTTACATGTGAGTGACAACGACCTAAGATAGCGAGAAATCCATTTACTTAATTACATAGATGTAAAAAAGAGGTTTTTAAGTGTTTTTTAAATAAAAGTTTAAAAAACATGTTTTTATGTTTTTAATTTTTTAATGTTTTTTGTGCTTTTTTAATGTCGTGTTTTTGTTGTTGTTAAAACATAAACGTACAAAATTACAGATATGATGCATAACATTTAGTACATTCCGGTCTTTATTCTTCACAAATGGTAGGTTTTTACGCGCGAAAGCAGCCATGCTTTCAGCGCGTCTTAGCCATCGCAATTCTGTCCGTCTGTCCGTCTGTCTGTCACACGGGTGGATCAGGCAAAAACGATCCAAGCTAGGATCTCCAAATCTTCACCGTCGGCTGCCTGGAAGACTCTAGTTTCAGGAACCGTAAAGCTTTTTCATAAATTCGAAGGGGGTCACCCCGAATTTTAGATTTACAGATGAGAGGGTGGTGGTCAAAATTTGCGATTTTTGGCCTATAACTCGCTGTATCTCAGTAACGGTGCGAGATAAGGCCTAGGTTACTATTAATCACTAATAGCAAATCGTATACTGGCTGTCGAT